>Ga0233425_10002378_pt1 | contig 37320 bp, 32 predicted proteins | sample Watercolumn_Towu_2_FD_181712 | JGI IMG/M metagenome (GOLD analysis project Ga0233425, IMG submission 181712) | Freshwater microbial communities from Lake Towuti, South Sulawesi, Indonesia - Watercolumn_Towuti2014_140_MG | ecosystem: Environmental > Aquatic > Freshwater > Lake | place... | reverse complement strand
CAGGATAAAAAACCTGTCGGATCAGGAGCTGACCGCCCGACTTCAGCCGATCGGCAAGGCGCTGCAAAAACTTAGCCGGACGGACCCCGGTCTTTCGCGCAGCGATTTTCGGGAGCTGATCGAAAGCGGTAAATATCTTCGTGAGATGAGCCGGGAGGTGCAGGAAAACCTCTTAATGTCCGAATATGTGAAATTGGCGATCGGAAAACCCTCTTTTCTCAAGCAATCCCCTTTATAGACGGACCGTGCGGAGGGAGCATGATTTCCAAGGGGGGGCTACTTGTTGAGCGCCTCCTTAATCTGACGAACCGTCTCCGGTCCCTCGATCGCCTTTTCCATGGCATCCGACAGGACACCGTTGATCTGGCTCGCCAGTTTTTCCTCCGAGGTAACGATATGGTCGAGGGAGGAATTGCTCTCGGAGACAACCCGATAGAAGATCCGCCTCGCCTGGACGTCGGCGAAGATCAGTGTGACCCGCACCTTTGCGCTGTAACGTTTCATTGTGAACATCTCGACACAAGTGACGTCAAGCGCGTCGATGGTTCCACCCACGAGTATCTTCCCCCACTCCGGTTTGAGTGAATTTTCGTTGAGGTCCCAGCCCGGCCTGTCCGGGGCGACGGCGAAGCCTGCCTTGGATAAAAGCTCACGGAGAGCGGCGGTAACGGCGTCCGCCGGGTTGACGTATTTAGGCAGGATCGGGATCGGGGTCCCATCCGATTTGATCACCCGGCCGATCAGCATGGGGTCGTCCATTTTTCTGAGGTCGGTAAATGATGCCACCGTCAGGCTGTATTTTCTGCCATCGGTCACCGACGCCGGGATGACCTTCGTAGGTTCATACCGCATGTTGAGATTATAGATTTGGGGTGCGCAACCGCTGAGTAAAGACAGCAGATACGGGAGGATGGCTGCCCCGATCATCCATAGTCCAGAGCCTCTCCCTTTGCCTTTCCACGCTGCGGTGGATGCCGTCGCGCTACGCTTTACCATGACTATCACCTCCTGATTGGGGACCTATGCGCAATTTGGAAATCATCTCCTGGAGCGTGTGGAGGGAGCGTGATTTCCAAATCCATTATTTTGCTTTTCCCCCTTTCTTTTCAAAGGTGAGGAGGATCTCACCCGTTTTCTTTAGCTCCTCGCCAAACGCCCCCCAGTTCCCCTGCCGGAGAAATTCCTGTGCCTTCCGGAAATGGCCGAGGGCTTCGAGGGCCGTCTGCCGATCGCTCCTCTCGGCGCCGGCCGCCGGCTTGGTCGCCTCCGCCTGCGGCCCCCGATCTTTCATCGGGCCTCCGCCGAAGATCTTCCGGAGGGACAGGTCAAGCGTTTCCTCCATGGCGATGTTGTTTCCGTAAGCGACGATCACCCGCTTGAGCTCGGGAAGCTGGCCGTGTGAGGCGGCCAGGTAGAGCGATTCGACGTAGAGGATCGATTTCTCGATCGGGATCGCCAGCAAGCTCCCCCGGATCACGCTCGATCCGTGCTGCTGCCAGAGCGACAACTGTTGGGAAATGACCGTATCCTGGTCGATCCGGGCCTCGATCTGGCGAGGGCCGTAAACCAGTTTCTGTTTGGGAAACTTGTAGACGATCACTTTGCCGTAATTGGGTGCATCGCAGCGGGCGGCCATCCAGGCCGACATGTTGTCCTTCATGCTGGGGGTGAAGGGCGCCAGGAGGATGAACTCCTCCTTTTCGGCCCCCGGGAGCTTCATGATCGTGTAATAGGGATCCATGACCTGCTTGCTTCCCTTTCCGGAGACCTGCTTTCCGGGGATGGACCAGAGGTCCTCCTTGTTGTAGAAGACCTGAGGATCCTGCATGTGATACGACCGGTACATCCGCGCCTGGATCGTCATCAGGCCCGGCGGATAGCGGACATGGTTCTGGAGCGCCTCCGGCATCGCGTCCATCGGCTTGAAGACGCCGGGGAAGATCCGGCTGTAGGTCTGGATGATCGGATCGGTCGGATCGCTGATGTAGAGCTGGACCGTCCCGTCATAGGCGTCCACGATCGCCTTCAGGGTGTTGCGGATATAATTACCCATATCCGGGGTCGGTTCCGAATAGGGGAAACGGTCGGTGACCGTGTAGCCGTCGATGAACCACAACAGGCGTCCCTCGGGTGAGATGACCAGATATGGGTCATGATCCAGGCGGGCAAAGGGGGCGATCATCGAGACCCGCTCGCGGACGTTCCGGTGGTAGACGATGCGGCTTTCGGAGGTGATGTCGTCCGACAGGAGCATCGTGATCGATCCGAACCGGGCGGCAAATATCAACTTCTTCAGGAAGGAGAGGGGTACGCCTCCCTTTCCTTCGTAACGCGAGTAGACGTTCTTGTCCCCCACGGGGTAATCGAATTCCGGCATCTTGGTCCGGACAAAAACATATTCATTGGAATTCTCCCCGAAATAGATCTCGGGGCGCGTGACCTTCAGGGACGCTGTCGAGACGGGGGGGATGTCCTTGATGAAAAATTCCGGGAGCCCCTCTGCGGAGACGCGGTTCACCGGCCCCACGACGACGCCGTAACCGTGGGTGTAGGCGAGATGCTCGTTGACCCAGGTTCGGGAGGGCAGCGCCGGATAGGAGATCTCCCGCGGGGAAAGCATGATCTGCCGGTATTCGCCGTCGATGGTGTAGCGGTCGTTATCGACGCTGGTGAATTTATAGTAGGTTCGCATCTCCTGGAGCTGGGCGTATGTCTGCAGCAGCGGGGCATGGTCCCATAACCGGATGTTCTTCACGGTCAGGAGGTTCTTCTCAAGGTCCTTCGCCGTGAGGTTCTCTTCGGTCGGGAACTCTTTCTCTTCGATCTGCGTCAGCCCATAGGCGAGACGGGTGTAACGGATGTTCTTCTCCAGATAGGGTGTTTCGGCAACGATCTCGTTGGGAACGACCTGGAATTTCTGGATAAGGGAGGGGTAGATGCCTCGGCCCAGAACACTCACGGCGACGAGCAGGAGGATCGCCGCCGCCGGAAAGCGCCAGTCCTGCCGGACGGCAAAGGTGATCGCGGAAAGACCGGCGAGGACATAGAGCCCCATCATGACTTTCAGCACCCAGACCTGTGTGGTCACCTCGGTGTATCCCGGTCCGAAGACCACCCCCCGCTTCGTAAAGAGGAGATTGTTGAGATCGAGCCAGGCGCCGAAGACGCCCCAGAAAAAAAAGAGCGACAGGAGAAGCGCCAAATGCATCCGTGCGGCAGGGGCGATCTTGAATATCCGGGGCGGGATGAACAGGAATGAACGCCGGATGAGATAGATGAATCCGGTCGCTGCCGTAGTTACGATCAGGACGAACTTCAACCATCCGAACAAATGCAGAAAAAAGGGAAGCTGGAAGACATAGAAACCGATATCCTTCTCAAAAAGCGGGTCGGTGACGCCGAAGGGGGAGGGATTGAGGAGGAGGAGCAGGTTTTCCCACTGGGTGGATCCGTTTGCGGCGGAAAAAAGACCGACGAGGATGGAACCGATGAGGATCAGCATCTTCAGGCCGGCAGGGTCAATGTCCCGGAAGGGGAGGGGAAAGCCCGCCGCAGGATCGCCGAAGAGGGGTTCCCGCGAGAAGCGCGTTGCAATCAGCAGATTGATGTAGAGGACAATAAAAAACCCCGAGCCGAAAAGGGCGCCGGTTTTGATCTTTGCCAGGAGGGTCACGGTGAAGATCGTCTCGTAACCCACCTCCTGGAACCAGAACCAGTCGGTGATAAGGCCGATGATCCTGAGTAAAGCAACAAATATGACCAATGCAACGATGAAAGCGATCATCCCTTTCATCTGCTTGGCCTGGGACCTGGGGAAGGGGATAATGGTCATGTTCTTGTCTCCTTGCCTATGGAATGGCTGATGACGGGGACGGATCTTTCCACCCCGCGGTCTGGACTGCTTTCCGGTATTCGCTCACGAGGCGCGCTTTGTCTATGCCGTGGTCGATGAACGCCCACGGCAGGATCTCCTCGGTTTCCTTCCGGCGATACACATAGAAGTCGGCATTGAGATTTACCTCCCTGAAGACCCGTGCCCAGTTGCCCTCGAAGCGATGGACGGCCAGAAGCAGCTCGCCTACCCGTCTGTCGCCAAGGGAGAGTAGGGCCTGGATGTAATTCCATTTCGGGAGGTCGTGGATGACCGAGACTGTCCTCTCGCCGCGCAAGCCATCGGTGATCCGCCGGATTCTCCGCTTAACGACCGCCGTATCCTCCAGGGGGAACCATTGGAACGGCGTCGCGGGCTTCGGGATGAACTGGTTGATGCTGAGCGTCAGACGCCGGAACCTTTTTCCTCCCGCGGATGAACGGCGGGCTCGGTGTCCCATGGCCTTTACCAGACGGATGATGGCCTCTATATCCGCATCCGTCTCCGTCGGCAGGCCGACCATGAAATATAACCTCAGATACACTATATCATACTCCAAGAGATTGTCCACTGCGGTAAATATTGCTTCTTCGGTGATGCCTTTGCAGACGAGGTCCCGGAGGCGCTGGGATCCGGCCTCGGGGGCGAGGGCGAGGGTTTCCGCACCGGCTTCCTTCAGCAGTGCCGCCATCGATCGGCTGAGGCGATCGATGCGAAGGGAGCCGACGGCTACCGATCCTCCTCGTTCCATGATGGAGCGGCATAGGGGGATGAGTTCGGGATGGTCCGAGACCGCGGTGCCTAATAGGCCGATGTTTTTTCGCTTTTGGAGACCCCGGTCGAAGGATGCCTCCAGCGTCGCAGCGCTGCGGAAACGTGCAGGCCCGCAGGCGTAGCCGGCGGCGCAGAAGCGGCATCGCCGCCGGCATCCCCGGCTGACTTCGGTTAGGAACATGCCGCCGAAATCGCTGTTTTCCGTCGTGATGCCCTGTTCGGTTGGGAAGGTGTCGAGGTCGGCGGCGAAACGTCGGACGATCCGCGCGGGGAAGGCGCCGTCAAGCGATTCGCGAGCTACGATGTGCCCTTGGGTATCGGTTGCCACGCGGTAAAGGCGGGGGACGTACGCCCCGGGGATCTCTCTCTGTATTCGGTCCAGGAAGGCCCCGCGTTTGAGTTTCCCGTGAACGGCGACCGCCGCGTCGAGGAAATCGGGGAGCAAGGCCTCGCCTTCGCCGATTAGAAAGAGATCGAAGAAGTCGGCCAGAGGTTCGGGATTGAGGGTGACGGCGATGCCGCCGCCGATGATGAGAGGGGCTTTTTCGCCTCTTGCCTTCGCCGTGAGAGGGATCGCCGCCATAGCGAGAATCTTCAAGATGTTGGGATAATCGTTTTCAAAGGAAAGCGAAAACGCCACGATATCAAAATCGACCAATGGCCGTTGCGATTCCAGACTAAAGAGCGAAGTGGTCGATGCGGCATGGAGCGCCTCGTCGCCGGAATCGGGGAGAAAAACCCGTTCGCACAGACAGGCGGGATGTTGGTTGATGAGGGTATAGACCGTCTGAAAGCCGAGATTGGACATCCCGGTCCGGTAAGCGTTCGGATAGGCGAGGCAGACGGTCAGGGCCTCCCCCCAGATCTTCCGCACACCCCCGTCCTCCCCCGCGAGGAGATCGAGGCACTTCTTCTTTAGCTTCCAAGACATTCTGATACCATTATTGTCTCGCTATTTCGTTTGATTGCCCCGCGGTCATGCGCTGCGCGCAGTCATTTTAAGGCGGCTTCGCAAAAGGGTCCGGAGACGAGGCGCACGAGCGCTGAGGGATGAGGCGTACCTTTGCGTACGCCGCAGTGACGAAGGGCGAAGCAACGATGTATGGGGACCTTTTTCCGAAGCCGCCCTAATCCGCCTGACGCCTCAGAAACGTCGGGATCTCCAGATCGGGATTCTCCTCGGCGTCCTCTGTCCCTGTATTTGCCGGGGCGGCGCCGTCTTTCGTCCTTTCCTGCCGGATGAATGTGGGAATGGCCAGGTTGCTCCGCCGGACACTGCCGAGGGATGTGACGTTGCTCCTCGGCAGTTCCGCATTGTCGAGCCCGGTTGCGATCAAAGTGATCCTGATTTCGTCCCCCATCGTCTCGTCGACAACAGTGCCGAAGATGATATTCGCATCCTCATGGGCCTCGGACTGGACCAGCGAGGAGGCCTCATGAATTTCATAGAGGGTCATGTCCGGGCCGCCGGTGATGTTCAACAGGACGCCGCGGGCGCCTTGGATGGTATTGTCTTCGAGGAGGGGCGAGGAGATCGCCTTCTGGGCGGCTTCCACCGCTCGGTTCTCGCCGCTGGCCACGCCGGTCCCCATCAGGGCCATGCCCATCTCCGACATGATGGTCTTCACATCGGCGAAGTCGAGGTTGATCAGACCCGGGATCATGATCAGATCGGAAATCCCTTTGACGGCGTGATAGAGGATATCATCGGCCTTTTTGAAGGCCTCGAGGAGCGAAATATTACGGCCGGCCAGGCTGAGGAGCCGTTGGTTGGGGATAATAATGAGCGTGTCCACTGCCTTTCGCAGTTCGCCGATTCCCCCGTCGGCTTGGTTGTTCCGTCGCTTTCCTTCGAATAGAAAAGGTTTTGTAACGATCGCAACCGTCAGGGCCCCAACTTCCTTGGCAATCTCCGCCACGATGGGGGCGCCTCCCGTGCCGGTGCCTCCGCCAAGACCCGCTGCGATGAAAACCATGTCGGCTCCCGTGACCTGGGTTTTAAGCATATCCCGGGCTTCAAGGGCGGCCTGCTTCCCGATCTCCGGGTCTGAACCGGCGCCAAGCCCCTTGGTGATTTCGGTGCCAAGCTGGACCTTGATCGGTGCGGCGGATCTTTCGAGCGCCTGTGCATCGGTGTTGGCCGCGATAAAATCGACGCCTCGAAGGTGATATGAAATCATGGTATTGATAGCGTTTCCCCCCGCACCGCCGATACCGACCACTTTGATCTTGGCTGCACTGAGCACACCCGCATCCGACAATTCGAACATAACGCCGTTCCTCCCTAAAAGAATTCGAGAATCCATTGTTTGAGTCTTTTAAACATCCGAGCGATAATATTCCCCTCCACCCGGTTAAGCATTTCTCGTTCGATATTTCTGCTCCCGTAGACCACGAGCCCCACGCCGGTCGCGTACAAGGGGCTGTTGACCACGTCCGTGAGTCCGCCGATCTTTATCGGGCAGCCGCGCCGGACCGGCATGTTGAAGATCTGCTCCGCAAGCTCCGGGATCCCTTCAAGGATCGACGCCCCGCCCGTCAAGACAACCCCCGCCGCCAGGATGTCCTCGCAGCCGGATTTGGTGATCTCCTTGTAGGCCATCGTAAGGATTTCTTCCATACGTGGCTCTATGATCCGGCCCAATATCTGCCGCGAGACCTCCCGGGGCTCCCGCCCCCCGACGCTCGGGACCTCGATCGATTCATCCTTGGGAATCATCGGCATATACGCGCAGCCGTATCGGATCTTGATCTTCTCCGCCTCGGCGATCGGTGTTCGGAGGCCCGTCGCTATGTCGCTCGTCACATAATTCCCCCCCACAGGTATAACCGCCGTGTGCTTGATGCTTCCCTCCGAGAAGATCGCGATATCGGTAGTCCCGCCCCCGATGTCGATCAGGGCGACCCCGAGGTCCTTTTCATCTCGGCTCAGGACCGCCTCACCGCAGGCGATCTGCTCCAGGACGATGTCGTTGATGTCCAATCCCACGCGGTTGACCGATTTCACAACGTTCTGGATCGAAGTGACCGCGCCGGTCACGATGTGGACCTTAGCCTCCAGACGGACCCCCGACATCCCAACCGGATCGCGGATGCCGTCCTGTTCGTCGACCACGTAGTACTGCGGCAGGGTATGGATGATCTGCCGGTCCAAGGGGATGGCGATAGCCTTGGCCGCCTCTATCGCCCGCTCTACATCGTCTGCGTCCACCTCGCGCCCCTTGACCGCCACGATACCGAGGCTGTTCTGCCCCCGGATGTGACCGCCCGCGATCCCGACATTGACGGAGCGGATCTCACACCCGGAGATGCGTTCCGCCTCTTCCACGGCCCGCCGAATCGATTCCACCGTACTTTCGATGTTGACGACGACGCCTTTTCTCAATCCCTCCGAAGGGTGCGAGCCGAGGCCGATGATATCGAGCCCCAACTCCTTAATCTCACCGACGATCATGCAGGTTTTCGTTGTTCCGATATCCAGACCGACGACCACATTTTCTTTTTTCCCCATGCCTCCTCCGGTTCCGTATGGAATCACATCCCTGTCGCTTTACATCCGGTATTTCTTTCCCGCGCCGACCGGTCTTGCAGGCTCGATGATATTGCGCTGCTGGACATTGATTTTCGTCGGATCGTTCAAATCGATCAGTAGGAAACTCGTTTTCACGTTCTTGCGGTCCAGATCCGCCATAACGGGGATCAGTCGCTTCAGTTTGCTCTCATACCCGTCGAAACCCATCTGCAGACAAAGACCCGTGTCGGTGAACAGTGAGAGCCCGAAGGTCTCGTTGCCATGGACCTCCGATACCGCACCGATGGCGGGGATGTCCTTCGCATCAGCGAGATAAAGCAATAGGGCGATGGATTTCATCACCAATGCCTCGTCGGTTACCCCCTCCCGGATGCAGCCCGTGAGAACCGGAAGATTGGGTTCATCGCCGGACTCCAGCCGCTTGAAGGGCGCCCCGTTGCTGTCGAGGATGTACAGCCCCCCCTCCTTTTGCAAGAGGGCGACTGCTTTTCTTTCCCGGACCACGATGACCAGCCGGTCCGGAAATTCACGTCCGATGAAAACCTCCCGGATCCAAGGGTTTGTCCTGATCCGGCGGGCAATAGCGTCGGGATTGAGCGTCAGAATATTCGCCGCAGGGCGGAGGTTGGCCAATGTCAGGATATCCTTTTCGGTCAGTTCCTTGCAGCCCCGAACGATGGTTTCCCTGATGCTGAGGAAGGAGGAGCGAAGCGTCAAGTCGAAACCGAAAAGCAGCAGGACGGCGACGGCGGCAACACCGCCCGTCAGCAGGAGCGCCCGGCCGAGTTCCCGCAGGACCTCCCCGGCGCGTCGCTTCAGCCGGTTCTTTTTCGCTTCAAGCTTCAGGCGAAACGGTTTTTTCATTTATTCCCCGATGATCTTTACCTCGGTTTCGAGGGCATAACCCGTGGTCTCAAAAACCCGCTTCTGGACATGGCTGATCAGGTCAAGGACCTCTCCCGCGGTCGCCGCTCCCCGGTTGATGATAAAATTACCGTGTTTCTCCGATACCTGGGCGTCACCGATCCGCATCCCTTTAAGCCCCGACGTTTCGATAAGCCGGCCGGCAGGGATCTCCCGGGTATTTTTAAAGATCGAGCCGGCGTTCCTGAATTCAAGGGGGTGCCTTTCTCTCCGAAGGGAAATGATCTCACGGACCCGCCTGCCAATTTTCTCCCGCTTCCCCCGTTTAAGCCCGAACGCTGCCCCGATGATAATTGTTTCTGCGGGCAAGTCAAGACTTCTATATGCAAAAATGAGAGATTCACGCATGATGGTACGGATCCCCACAGCCGGATCCAAGAGATGCACCGCGAAGCAGACGTCCTTGATCTCTCCCCCGTAAGCGCCGGCGTTCATCCGGATGGCGCCGCCGACGCTCCCCGGGATTCCGGCGCAGAATTCCATACCCGAAAGGGCCCTGCGCTCCGTAAAAGCGACCAGTTCGGAAAGCGGGGCGCCCGACTCCGCTTCCAGGCGGACGACCCCGCCGCCGTCGTCCTTTTCTTCGATGGCGCACATCGCCGTGAGCGAAACAAGGGCGCCTCGGTACCCGCCGCCCCTGACAATCGTGTTGGTCCAATTGCCGATGGGGAGAAAAGAAATTCGGCGCGTCCTGAGAAATGCGACCACTTCGGTAAGTTCGGCGATGTCTTTCGGGAAGACGAGGGCGTCGATCCGTCCGCCGACGCCGATCGAGGTATGACGGTCCGCGGGTTCATCGAAGCGAACCTCGCCGGATATCGTTCCCCGGAGCTCATCCCGCCATGTTTCATCGCTGCGCATCCGCTTTTTCCCCCTTGATACGCCTCAGAAGAGCCTCTCCCACCTTCCAGACACTTCCCGCTCCCTGGGTCAGGATCACATCCCTGGGACACGCGACATCGTTCAGATGATCCACAATGACGTCAAAGCTCGAAAAATGGAGGGCGTCCGGATGACCCGCCCGGCGGATTGCCTCGCAGAGAGCCGCCGCGCTCACCCCGGGGATCGGTTCTTCACCGGCGGGGTAGATGTCGGTGACGATCAGCAAATCGGCGTCGGCGAAGGCGGTCAAGAACTCCTGAAACAGCGCCTGAGTGCGGGTATAGCGGTGCGGCTGGAAGACAACGATGATCCGTCCGGTCCAGACCTGTTTTGCCGCGGTGAGCGTGGCGCGGATCTCCGTCGGGTGGTGGCCGTAGTCGTCGGCCACGGTGATCCCCCGTGCTTCTCCACGGACTTCCAGTCTCCGTTGAACTCCCGTGAAGCGCTGCAACCCTTCCCGGATGACCGGAAAGGTGAGATCCATTTCCCGCGCCACCGCCGTTGCCGCCAGGGCGTTATACACATTGAACAGTCCGGGGACATTGAGTTTCACGGTTCCCAGAAGGGTGTCGCGATAGAAAAGCGCGAAGCGGGAGGAGGCGCCGGAAAATGAGATATCCTCCGCCCGGTAGTCAGCCCGTGCTGCGAGGCCGTAAGTCACGGTCTTTCGTTTGATCCGGGGGAGGATTTCCCGCGTGTGGATATCGTCGAGGCAGAGGATGGTCGAGCCATAAAACGGGACGATATTGGCGAAGCACAGAAAGGCTTCCCTGATCTCTTCCAGGTCCCGGTAATAATCCAGGTGTTCCCGGTCGATATTGGTGATGACGGCAAGGCAGGGGCTCAGTTTGAGGAAGGATCCGTCGCTCTCGTCCGCCTCCGCTACGATGACTTCCCCGTCGCCCAAACGGGCGTTACTCCCGATGCTGGCGAGCTTGCCCCCGATCACCATTGTCGGGTCCAGGCCTCCGTGGGCGAGGAGCGTTGCCACAAGCGAGGTCGTTGTCGTCTTTCCATGGCTGCCCGAAACCGCGATAGAGAATTTCATTTTCAACAGTTCCGCGAGCATCTCGGCGCGCGGAATAACCGGGATGTTGCGTTGATGGGCGGAGAGCACTTCGGGGTTATCCGGCCGAACGGCGGTGGAGGTAACAACGACGTCGGCGTTGCCGATATGGGAGGCCTCGTGCCCCCGATGGATCGCGGCACCCATGTTGTCCAGACGCTGGGTAATCTCCGTCGAGGCGAGATCCGAACCGCTGATCTCGTACCCTAAGTTGAGGAGAACCTCAGCGATCCCGCTCATGCCGATCCCGCCGATACCGACGAAGTGAATACGTCTGATCTTCCGGTACATGCTGCTTTTCTGAAGGAAGTCTTTCATCACGCTCCTCAAATATTCTCGATGGGTCGCTGGTCCTGGACCAGCGCCAGGCAGCTATCGACAATCTCCCCGGCCGCGTGCCGTCTGCCCAAAGCAGCGGCGGCGGCTTCCATTTTCCGGATGGCATCTGGATCTCGAAAGAGCCGTTCGATCACCCCTGCCAGCTTAGCCCCATCGAGATCCTTTTCCGCGATCACTTCCGCTGCCCCGGTACGGGCGAGCACCTCGGCGTTTTGCGTCTGATGGTCATTTACCGCGAAAGGGAAGGGGATAAGGACGGAGGCCTTTCCGCCGGCGGTGATCTCCGCGATGGACGTCGCGCCTGCCCGGCAGATCAGGAGATCGGCCCGCTGATAAGCCGTGGCCATATCCGTGATGAACGGGGATACTTCGGCCGCAAAACCATTTTTACGATAAACGGCTGCCGTCATTTCCAGGTCCGTTTCCCCGGACTGATGGATGAAGCGGAGCCGGTCCTTCAGGTGTCGCAGGCCATCCAAGGCCTCGCCGACGATCCGGTTGATCCTATGAGCCCCCTGGCTCCCCCCGAAGACGAGGATCGTGAAGCATCGGTTCCTCTTATCCTGCCGCGGCATTTCAGCGAGAAACGCCGCGCGAATCGGATTTCCCGTGACACGTGTCCGCCGTTTCGGGAACCACCGACTCGATACCGGGAAGGTGAGAAAGATCCGGTCCACAAAAGCGCCGAGGATCCGGTTGGTGAGGCCCGGAAAGGCGTTCTGCTCGGCGATTGCCGTTTTTACGCCCATGAAAAAGGCGGCGAGAACCGCGGGTCCCGAGGCGTAACCCCCCACGCCGACAACGATGTCCGGGCGGAATTCGCGCAGGACCCGGCGAGAGGCGAGAATGGCTTCGGGAATCTTTGCGAGTGCCGTCACGGTCCGCAATAGCCTCTGTCCCTTGATCCCTTCCACACGCAAGGTTCTGAGAGGGAGTCCCAACCCGCCCAGGATCCGTTTCTCCAAGCCCCGTTCGGTGCCGATGAAGAGAACCCGGTATGCGGGATTCCTGCGGAGAAACTCCTCGGCGATGGCGATCCCCGGAAAGAGGTGCCCGCCTGTTCCGCCCCCGGCGATGATCATCCCGAGGCCGCGGCGATCCGATAGGGTATCCTCATCTTTCATAGGCAGAAATATTGAGCAAAATCCCCACCGCTATCAGGGACATCATCAGCGATGTTCCCCCATAACTCAAAAAGGGAAGGGCGAGCCCTTTAAGCGGGATCAAACCCGTTACGCCCGCGATGTTGATGAAAGTCTCCAGGGCGATCAGCATCGTCAGCCCCGCGGCGAGGAGGTTTCCGAAAAGATCCGGCGCCCGCAGCGAGATCTGGAATCCCCGGACAATGAGGATGACATAGAGGAAAAGGATCAGCGCGACGCCGATGAACCCGCTTTCCTCGGCGATGACCGAAAGTATAAAGTCGGTATGGGGTTCCGGGAGATAAAAGAGCTTCTGCATCCCGTCCCCGATCCCGACCCCAACGGTGCCTCCCGAGCCGAAGGCAATCAGGGACTGGATGATCTGAAAACCGGAATTACGGGGATCTTTCCAGGGATCGAGAAAGGTCAACAGCCGGGTGAGGCGATATCTTTTGTAGACGAGCAGCCAGACCAGTAAGGGGAGAAACAGCGCGGCGAGTCCCGCCAGATGGACAATCCGGCCGCCGGCCAGATAGATCATCATCAGGGTGATGACCACGATGATCACGGTGGTTCCGAAATCCGGCTGCAGCAGCATCAGTCCTACAATGGCCCCCGTCACGCCGAAAGGGATGAGCAGTCCCTGGATGACCTCCCGGACGTGGTTGGCCTTCTGGGTCAGGAAATGGGCCAAAAAGAGGATCAGGGCGACCTTGGCCAGCTCTGAAACCTGGAAAGAGAATACGCCGAGGTTGAACCAGCGGACGGCGCCGCCGGCTTTGATCCCTAACGGGGGAATCCAGATCGCGCAGAGGAGAAAAATCGAGGCTCCGATACCCGGCCAGGCCAGTTTTCGGAGCCTGTAGTAAGGAATCCGCGTCATGAGTACCATGAGCAGCAGGCCGAGAAAAAAGAAGAAGAGCTGTTTTTTGAGAAAGAACTGGCCGTCACGGAATCTTTCCATGGCGAGGATAGAACTGGAGCTGTAAATCATCACCGTCCCGATGGTAACCAGGAGCAGCGTGACCAGAAGGAGAATCAGATCCGGTTTCTTTTCTTGCATCACGCCTTTCATCTTTAAAGTGTCCTCACCAGCTCTTGAAATACCCTGCCGCGCTCCTTGTAATCCCTAAATTCGTCGAAACTTGCGCACCCGGGGGAAAGGAGGACAATATCGCCGTGCGATGCAAGATTCCGGGCAATCGCCACCGCCTCCTTCATCGTAACCGTCGATTGGGTGTGAACCACTCCGCCGATGCGGCGATTGATCTTCTCCCTTGCTTCGCCGAAAAGGATCAACTCCCGGACCCGCTCCTTGATCAGGGGGGAGAGCGTTTCGAAATCCCCTTCCTTGTCCCGTCCCCCGAGCAGGAGGATGACCGGTTGCGTGAAACACTCGAGCGCGCGCGCCACGGCGCCGACATTGGTCCCTTTGGAATCGTCATAGAAGCGGACGCCGTTTTTCTCGCCCACAAATTCGATTCGATGGGAGATCCCGCGGAAACCCTCCACGGTCCGGATGATATCCAAGGGGGCGCAGCCGCACGCCCGGGCGGCCAAGATGGAAGCCATCACATTTTCGATATTGTGACGTCCCGGGATCCGGATCATCCCGAGGGGGTATTCCTCGCGACCGCCGTTGGGGGAAACAAGGACCAATTTCTCGCCGCTGAGAAACATCCCGCAGGCGACGCGGGTGGAAGAACTAAAGCATTTGACCCGGGCCCGCAGGCGACCGCGCAGCGATTCGGTGGAGGCCTCGTCGGCGTTGAGGATAGCGAGGTCGGCGGCGCCCTGCCGGGAGAAGATCGATTCCTTGACCTGCCGGTAGGCGGAAAAGCTGCCATGATAATCGATGTGATCGCTTGCGATGTTCAGCAACAGAGCGATAGCGGGGTGAAAATCCATTATCCACTGGAGCTGGAAAGTGCTCACCTCGACGACCGCCCAATCGGCCGCTTGGGGGCTGTCCGCGTAGCCGATCAGGGGGTCGCCGATATTGCCGCCGACAAAGACTCTCTTCCCCGCGGCGCGGAGGATTTCCCCGATGAGCGTCGTCACGGTCGTCTTACCGTTCGTTCCGGTGATGGCGATACACGGTGTCTTCAGGAATCGTGAGGCCAGTTCGAGTTCGCTAAGGATCGGTATTTCCCGCCGGAGCGCCTCTAAAAGAATGGGGTTTGAGGGATAGACGCCCGGCGATGGGACGACCAGATCGACGCCTGCGAGAACTTCCGGGCCGTAAGAAACCGTTGCCATCTCTGCAGGCAGTTTCTTCAGCTCTGAGAATGCATCCCCCCATGCCGCTATCGGCTTTTCATCGGTAAGGGCGATCCTGGCCCCCTGACCCGCCAGAAAACGTGCTGTCGCGAGGCCCGTTGTTCCGACACCGATGACCGCCACCTTTTTATTGCGAAGCTTCATCGTTGCTCTATCACCTCAGTTTCAACGTGCTGATGGCCACAAGGGCGAGCAGGATGGAGATGATCCAGAACCGGACGATCACTTTGGGTTCGGGCCACCCCTTGAGTTCGAAATGGTGATGGATCGGCGCCATTTGGAAGATGCGCCGGCCTTTGCTGAGCTTGAACCAGCCGACCTGGAAAATGACCGAGAAGGTCTCCATGACGAAGATCCCCCCCACGATGGCCAGGAGTATCTCCTGTTTTGTCAGAACGGCAATCGTTCCCAACGAGCTGCCGAGAGAAAGCGAGCCGACGTCCCCCATGAAGACCTGGGCGGGATAGGTATTGTACCAGAGAAATCCGATGCCCGCCCCGACGATTGCCCCGCAGAAGATGGCCAGTTCCCCGGTTCCCGCCACATAGGGGATTTGGAGGTAGGAGGCGATCTTGATGTTCCCGGCAAAATAGGCGAACAGCAGATAGGTCATAAAACAAGTGATCGCCGGGCCGATGGCCAGGCCGTCCAAACCGTCGGTGAGATTGACCGCGTTGGCGGCGCCTACGATAATAAAGGTCGATAACAGAACATACCCCCAGCCCAGGTTGGGGAGCGCCGTCTTGAAGAAGGGGATCGTTACGGTCGGGTTGTATCCCGGTTTGAGATATAAGAGGATAGCAACGAAGAGCGCAATCGCTATTTCCGCGGCCAGACGGATCTTGCCCGGCACGCCCCGACTGTTCTGCTGGGTAAACTTCCGATAATCGTCGAGAAAACCGATGAGCCCGAATCCGAGCATGACCATGACCACGAGCCAAATATAGCCGACCGTCAGATTGGCCCAGAGCAAAGTGGAAATCGTGACGGCGAAAATGATCAGAATGCCGCCCATCGTCGGGGTCCCCTTCTTGGAGAGGTGGGAGTCCGGCCCGTCTTCCCGGATCGTCTGGCCGATTTGGAGCGCCCGCAGCTTTCTGATCAGCCAGGGGCCGATGACAAAACAGATAACCAGCGCGGTGATCGCCGCATAAATGGTCCTAAAGGTGATATAACGAAAGACATTGAAAAATGAGTATGTTTCATGGAGCGGATATAAGAGGTGAAAAAGCATTTTTCTTTCCTTGCCGGCGTCTCCGGATCTTTTTACGGCGATCCTTTACACCCTTTACGGTTTAGGGTCAAATTGCGATATGATGCGCTCCGCTACGACTTCCATTTTCATCAATCGAGATCCCTTAATCAGGATCCAATCCCCCTTTTTCACGAAAGATAGGAGCGGGGCGATCACCTCATCGGGATGATCGAAAAAGGTGATACACTCCTTGGGGAAACCTTTATTCACTGCGCCTTCCGCCGTGAACCGGGAATAGGCGCCCTTTAGAAGAACACGGTCAATACCGCCCTTGACAAGGAGTTCCCCAACTTCCTTGTGAAACTCCTGAGCCTGCGCTCCGAGCTCCAGCATGTCACCCAGTATCGCAATTGCCAGGCCTTTTCTCCTGAGATTCCCCAGCGTCTTGAGCGCCTCCCGCATCGAAACGGGGTTGGCGTTGTAGGTGTCGAGGATCAGAAAGGCGCCGTTTTCCAGACGGCGGACCTCCATCCGTCCCGGTACGGGACGAAAGGTTGCCAGACCCGCGGCGATCGCCTGCCGGTCGAAACCCAGCGCCCAGGCTACGGCGCCGGCGGCCAGGGCATCCAGGATATGATGCTCCCCGGGGGCGGCCAAGCGGACCGGGAGATCGATTCCGGCGACGACGAGGCTGAAGCGGACCCCTGCCGGGCCCGCGGTCTCTGTCAGCCGTGCGGTAATATCCGCACCCCTTTTGAGGCCAAAGGTGATGCGGTCGCCCCGCCAACGTTCGGCAAGAATCCCTATGGCATCATCATCTCGGTTGATGATGGCAATTCCCCGTCCGTTCATGACGCGAAACAGGGCGCCCTTTTCCTCCCGGATCGCTTCAAGCGAACCGAGCCCTTCCAGGTGCGCAGGGCCGATGTTTGTAATCAGGCCGATATCCGGATGGGCGATCGCGGCGAGGCGCGCAATTTCTCCGGGGCTGTTCGTTCCCATCTCGACGACGGCGAGCTCGTGTTCCTGGCGGATGTTGAGCAATGTCTGCGGAAGGCCGACCTGATTGTTCAGGTTGCCTTCAGTTGCCAGGACCTTTCGTGATCGGGAGGCGACGGCAAGGAGCATCTCTTTCGTGGTCGTCTTTCCCGAACTCCCTGTAATCGCGACCACCGGGAGGGAAAACTTGTTCCGCCAGAAAAAGGCAATGTCTCCCAGCGCTCGCAGCGTATCGGGGACACCGATCACCGGAAGACCTTTTGTTCCTGCCCCCAGTTTTCCACCCCGGTCGATTCCGATCAAGAGGCCGGCAGCTCCTTTTTCAGCGGCTGCGGCGAGGCAGTCATGACCGTCGAAGTTTTTCCCTGTAAGGGCAATGAACAGGTTTCTCGCTCGGAGCGTTCGTGTATCCGTAGAGATCCCGCGACATGACCATTCAGAGCCGCCTGCAAACGGGGAGCCTCCCGTCGCCTTGAGGATCTCTCCAGCGGAGAGATGGGGCGCCTCGGTGGTCATGACCGGCCCCTCGCTCCCCGCCATCGTGACAATTGCTCCCTGGCGACGATCCGGTCGTCGAAGAGGAATTTTTGTGAGCCGATGATCTGGTAATCCTCATGACCTTTCCCGGCGATCAGGACGATGTCCTTTATCTCGGCCAAGCCGATTGCCGCGGCAATCGCTTCCTTCCGGTCGGGGATGACCAGGTAGCGCCGATCGGAAGACGACCATGCCGTGTCGTCGATATCCGCCAATTTCCCCGCGCGGATCCCTTCCTCGATCTCCCGGATGATCGCCAGCGGGTCCTCCGTCCGCGGGTTGTCCGAGGTCACAATGGTCAGATCGCTATAGGTCGTGGCGGCCTTCCCCATGAGCGGACGTTTTCCCTTATCCCGATCGCCCCCGCACCCAAAGACGGTGATGATCCTCCCAATACGGAATTCCGAAAGATTCTCAAGGACCCTGCGCAGGGCGTCGTCGGTATGGGCGTAATCGACGAAAACGGCGGGCTGACCCTCCGTGCTGACCTTTTCAACACGTCCGGGGACAAGGGTCATCGTCTCGATCCCCTCTCGGATGACCCGTCCGGGGATATCGAGGGCAAAAGCGGCGGCGGCGGCGGCCAGAATATTGTAAAGATTGAATCTCCCCAGGAGGTGGGAGGAGACGGCCAGCCGCTCGCCGCCGAAATGGAGTGTTGCATCGCTTCTGTCCAGCGAAAGATGAAAGGGTGATGCCGAGACGCTGCACGGATAGTCAAGGCCGTAGCTAAGGGCTTCGGCGCCGACCTCCTTAAGGAGGCGCCGGCCCCAGAGGTCGTCGTTGTTGATGATCATCGTGTGTCGATGCGGTTTCGCTCCGGCGGGAAGCACCTCGGAAAAAAAACGCTTCTTTGCCTGGTAGTAGGTTTCCATCGTCCCGTGATAGTCGAGGTGATCCTGCGTGAGGTTGGTGAACACCCCGAGGTCGAAGGCGCAGTCGTCTACCCTGCGAAGATCGATGGCATGGGAAGAAACCTCGGCGACGCAATGGGTCACCCCGCGATCGGTCATCTCCCGGAGAATCCTTTGCATTTCGAAGGATTCCGGGGTAGTGTTGGGTGCGGGGAAGGTGTTCCCGCCGTAACGGTAATTGATCGTACCCAGCACGCCGACGTTATATCCCGCCGCTCTGAGAATGGCTTCGAGCAGGTATGTCACGGTGGTCTTGCCGTTGGTTCCCACAATGGCAATCAGACGCAGCGCCGCGGATGGATCTCCGAAAAAGTTCTTTGCAAGGATGCCGAGGCAACGTCTGCTGTCCCGGACGCGGAGGGCGGTTACTCCGGCGGGAGGGTTAAAATCGCTTTCATGGATGATGAAGCGGGCGCCGCGGGACAGGGCATCGGCAATGAATGTATGGCCGTCCGCCTTGAGACCTGAAATTGCGACAAAAAGACTGCCCTGCCCGCATTGCCGCGAATCATAGCAGATCGACGCAACCTCGCCGTCCCGATTTCCGGAGAAACGCAGCGCTTCGCATCCCCTCATCAGCAGCGACAATCGCATCGAAACCTCTCATGAGCCCATGCTGAAGGTGACGGTGCACAGGCGGTCCTTTGGGACCGGGAGACCGGCTGCCGGTCTTTGTGTCGTTGCCCAACCGCTTCCGATGACCTGGGTATCCAATCCTTTCTCTTTGGATTTCTTCAGGACCTCGCGGATCGTCATCCCCCGGAAGTCGGGGACGAGGGAATCGTCCGCCTCCGTTGTCTTCTCCATTACAAGAGGTGCGGACGCGGATACAAGATTCACCTTCACCCGACCACCCATATTTTCGTCTTCCTGGACGGGATTGTCCCGGATGTTCGTCCTGAAGCGAGTGAGAAGCTGCTCCCCGATCTCTCTGAAAACCGGGGCAGCGGCCACACCGCCCCATTTGTCGCGCTGGGGTTCGTCAAGAATAACCAGGATGGAGAGCTGCGGATCTTCCGCCGGGAAAAACCCCATGAAGGAGGTCTTCACCTTTTCGCTGGAATAGACGTGCCGGGAGAAATCGAATTTCTGCGAGGTTCCAGTTTTCCCGGCGACGGCGATGTTTATGATGCGGGCATGTTTCCCGGTGCCGTCTTTCGCACCCACTACGTCGGTCAGGATGGTGGTCAGTGTTTTTGCGGTATCCGGGGAAATGACCCGACGGACGACCGTGGGGTGATACGTCTGGATAAGCTGTCCCTTTCTGTCCATGAGACCCCGGACAACGAAGGGTTTCATCAGGACTCCTTTGTTGGCGATGGCGGACAGGGCCGTGATCAGTTGAATGGCGGTCACGGAAACCCCTTGCCCAAAGGCGATGGTCGACGCATCCACACGCGTCCATTTTTCCACCGGCCTGAGAAGTCCGCTCACCTCGCCCGGTAGATCGATCCCGGTCTTGGCGCCAAATCCGAACTTGCGGATGTACTCGTAGAAGGCCTCTTTGCCGAGCTTCTCCGCTACCTTGACCGAGCCTATATTGCTGGAGTATTTGAGGATGTCGTGGAAAGACAGGGCGCCGTGACGCTTGCGCTGGGCTTCATGAATCACCCGGTCGGCGATCTTGTACTCGCCGTTTTCACAGTTGAACATGTCCGTTTCTTTGACCACGCCTTCTTCGAGCGCCGCCGCCGCCAGAAAAGGCTTGAAGGTGGAGCCGGGATCGAAGCAGTCGGTAATGGCCTTGTTTTTCCCCATCGCGGGGTCGATTGTCGTGAAGGTGTTGGGATCGAATCCCATTTCATTGGCAAGCGCCAGGATTTCTCCCGTCCGGGGATCCATGACGATGGCAAACCCCCCCCTGGCCCCTTTGGCCTTCACCGCCGCCTTCAGATGGGATTCCACGAGGTGTTGGATACGGCTGTCGATAGTCAGGATAAGATTGTAGTTTTCCTCGGAGGCGGATTCGGGTCGCTTCACCCGGGGATAGAGTTTTTTCCCTTTGGCGTCTCGCGTCCAGAACAATTTTTCGGGGGCGCCCCGCAGTTGTTTGTCATATTTGAGCTCCAGCCCTTCGAGTCCAACGGCGTCGCTGCCGACGAAACCGATAAGGTGGCCGGCCAGCTCTCCCGATGGATAATAGCGTTTCGGTTCCTTGACAATAAAGATCCCCTCGATGCCCAGTTCATTTACACGGGCGGCCTGTTCGGGGGCGATCCGCCGGGCGATCCAGCAGAAATTCTTCACGCCGGACAGTTTTTTCTGGAGTGTTGCCTTGTCCGTATGGAGGATCGAGGCCAAGGTTGCGGCGGTTTCGCTTGGATTGGTCATTTTGGAGGGATCGGCGCAGACCGAATCGACCAATACGGTGGCGGCGAGCTTTTTCCCGTTACGGTCAAAGACAATTCCGCGGTCGGGCTGCAATTGGAGAGTCTGGGTGTGCTGCTCGGCGGCGAGGGCTTTGAGCGCCTTGCTCGAGAGGATCTGGAGCTGAAAGGCGCGCGAGCCGAGGGCGATGAAAAGCACCAGAAAGAAGACCAACAGTGTGGCGATTCTGAATTTCAGCCATTTTTGGGAGGCGCCGCTCATTTGAGTAAAATGACCTGTTCCCTTTCCGGATACGTCATCTGCAGCTTTTCACGGGCGATGATCTCGATCCGCTGGGGTGATTTCAATGTGGCGAGTTCAAGCTTCAGCTTGGCCTGCTCTTCGCTGAACTGCTCCTTGCTGCTCAACTCTCTGGCGATCTGGTACTCGAGCTCCGTCATGTGGATGTGGCTCCAAACATAGATGAGCAGCACCGCCATCAGAACGGTGGCGATAAAAATCCAGACGGAGTAGCTGATATTGACGGAGGTTCTGTCCTGATCGCGAACTGTTTGTCTGAGAACTTCTACGGCCTGCATAGTCAGATCCTCTCGGCTGTTCGGAGTTTTGCGCTTCGTGCGCGCGGATTGCTCGATAATTCGGCCGCGCCGGGCACAATCGGTTTTCGTGTGACGACCTTCAGCGTCGGCGTCCGTCCGCAGGCGCAAACGGGGAGATCGGGGGGACAGAAACACCCTTTTTCTCCAATACGGAAGGCGTTTTTGACGATCCTGTCTTCGAGCGAATGAAACGAGATGACCGAAAAACGTCCCCCCTGTCCAAGCCGTTCCATCCCCCCGGCTATTGCCCGATGCAATCCGGCGAGTTCATCGTTGACGGCGATCCGGAGGGCCTGAAAGGTTCGGGTCGCCGGATGGATTCGCTGTCGAGCGTTATCGCGGGGCATCGCTTTGATAACCACGGCTGCAAGGTCGGCAGTGGTCCTGATGGGAGCGAAATTCCTGTTCTCCACTATGGACCGGGCGACTCGTCTTGCCATTCTTTCTTCACCGTACTTTCTGATCAACCTCTCGAGTTCGTCCTCAGAGAGCGTCTGGATGAGATCATAAGCGCTTCTTCCCCGGCTGCGGTCCATCCGCATATCCAAAGGTGCGTCCAGGGTAAAACTGAACCCCCGGTCCGCCGTGTCCAGCTGATGCGAGGAGACCCCCAGATCAAGGAGAATCCCGTTCGCTTTCTTGATCTTCATCTCGGCCAGAATTGTATCTATATCAGCGAAATTACCCTTCACTAGGGTCGTTCTGTTTTTGAAAGGCGCCAGTCGTTTTGCCGCTTCCTCGAGCGCCTCTTCATCGGTGTCGATGCCGATCAGCATTCCGTCCGGCGCCGTGCTGCGAAGGATTGCCTCGGCGTGCCCTCCGCCTCCCACCGTGCAGTCCACGTATACGGCCCCGGCCCGGCAGTTAAGGGACGCGATAACCTCTTTGAGCATGACCGGTATGTGAAAGATGCCCATTCCCCGGGCCTTCTATATCCCAAGATCCGCCATATAATCGCTGAAACTCTCAAGGTTTTCGCCGCTCTTTTTCTGCTCCTCCTCGAATTTTCCCTTGTTCCAGATCTCGATCACCTTGATCATCCCGGCCAGGACGATATCTCTTTCCAGTTGTGCAAATTCCCTGAGGTTGGGGGGGACGAGGATTCGCCCCTGGCCGTCGAGCGTACAGTCGACGGCACCCGACATGAAAAACCGCTGAAAGGCGCGCACCTCTTTGCGCAGGAGGGACTGGTGAGAAACCTTCTCTTCGATCACCCGCCACTCGTCGTAGGGAAAAACCATCAGATAGCCGTCCCAGTTCGTGATGACCAGACGGTTGTCGTATTTTTCGGAAAACACCTCGCGGAGCTTGGATGGGAAAATGACTCTCCCTTTGTCATCGATGGTGTGGTAGTATTGGCCCCGAAAGACGGACATGGGATTTTTCCTCCACTATAAACCACTTTACTCCACTTTGGGGGCAGGATAGAGGAGGATTTCTGCTTTGTCAAGAAAAATTTTTTATTTTTTTTGCCTGTTAATCTGATATTTTGACACGGCTTGGCTGTGCGTATCGAGGCTGGTGGAAAAATGGTGTGATCCGTCGTTGGTCGACACAAAATAGAGGTAACCGACTCGATCCGGGTAGAGTGCGGCCAGGAGAGAATCGATTCCTGGATTGGCGATGGGTCCGGGCGGCAGGCCGGTGATCCGGTAGGTGTTGTACGGGGTGTCCGCAGTCAGGTGTTTTCGCAAGATCGTTTTGACGGGGGTGCCTTCCTGTTCCAGGTGATAGACGGCGGTCGGATCGCTTTGCAGCTTCATCCCTCTTGCCAGTCGGTTATGGAAGACCGCAGATATAAGGTTTTTCTCATTTTTGTTTCCTGTTTCCTTTCCTATCATAGAGGCGAGGGTCACCCACTCGTTGAGTGTCAGGCCGATCTTTTCCGCCTGTTTCCTCATCTCCGGCGTGATCTCCCTCCAAAACTGGCGAACGATGACCCGGATGACCTCTTTGGTGGTCATCGACCGGTTGAACTGATAGGTTTCGGGGAAGAGGTACCCCTCGATACTGTCGCCCTCGATGCCAAGCGAGGTGAGAAAGGGTTTGTCTGTAGCGAGGGCTGCGAACTCCTTTTCATTGATGAGCTTGAGCACGGCAAGTTTTTTGGCCACTTCGTTGACCGTAATATCTTCGGGAAACGTCACGGTATAAGACTTGATTTCCCCCCGGACCAACTTATCGATGAACTCCGCAGGCGACATCGAACCGGTTACTTCGTATTCACCCGCCCGGATGGATTTGGTCGCCCCCTTTCCAAGGGCGAGAGCCCAGAAGAAGGGGCGATTCTCGACCAGACCGGCGTCGGTGAGAATCTCGGTTATCCGAAAAAACCCCGCGCCCTTTGGAATATCGACAATCGTTGCGGCGGAAGAAAGGATGATGGGTGAGGTGGCGTAGCGGGTGAAGGCGACACCGGTCAGCAACGCTGCCAGTATGAATAGGGTCAATGTTTTTCGTCTGTGAACCGCGACGGTTCGCAGGATCCTTCTAAGGAGGTTCATTTGTTTCTATTCGCACTCTCGTCCTTTTCTCACGTGCCAGCGCATCGAGGTATCCCTGGAGGATGATGGCGGCGGCGACGCGGTCGACCATCCCTTTTCTCTTCTTCGGAGTCGTGCCTGTCTGGCGAAGGGTCTCTTCCGCCTCTTTTGTGGAGAGGGTTTCGTCCCAGCGAATGACGGGAAGCGAAAGGCGGGCCTCCAAACGCCGGCTAAACCGCATCACCTTCCCGCACTGAATCCCCTCGCTGCCGTCAAGTCGGATAGGGTAACCGATAACGATCCGTTCGATATCGTAACGTCGCACCAGTTCGGCGATCGCATCGAGGTCCGCCTCGCGATTTTTTCTGTTGAGGGTCGCCGCCCCCCGGGCGGCTATTCCCAGTTCATCGCAGACGGCGATTCCGATTCGCCGGCTGCCGTAATCGATCCCCAGTATCCTCACGGTTCCCTCTTCGGTGTATCTGCTCGACGGCGATATTTGGAAGGCTATTATATCATCGTTTGTCAAGAACCGTCTAATTTGGTGTTGTGAAAAGCCGATGAGTCTGTTACCTTCACCCACATGAAGCACATCGTGATGGGTACGGCAGGTCATGTGGACCATGGTAAGACAGCGCTGATCAAGCGGCTGACCGGCGTCGACACCGACCGGTTGAAAGAAGAAAAAGAGCGGGGAATCACCATCGAGCTCGGCTTCGCCTCGCTGTCTCTCCCCGATGGTCGCGTCCTTGGCGTCGTCGATGTCCCGGGTCACGAGCGGTTTGTCCGGAACATGGTGGCCGGCGCCGCGGGCATTGATCTTGTGGTGATGGTGATCGCCGCCGATGAGGGGGTGATGCCGCAGACGCGGGAGCACCTCCAGATCTGCACCCTCCTCGGGATACGGAAGGGATTCGTTGCCCTTACCAAGGTCGACATGGTGGATAGGGAGTGGTTGACGCTGGTCAGGGAGGATGTCCGTGAATTGCTCGCAGGCACGTTTCTGGACGGGGCGCCGGTTATCCCCGTCTCTTCCCTAACAGGGGAAGGGTTTCCAGAGATCATGGAGACCATTGCCCGAGTGGCGGACGAGGTCGAAGAGGCGGCCGACGTCGGGCTCTTTCGTCTACCCGTTGACCGTGTCTTTACCATGAAGGGTTTCGGTACCGTCGTCACGGGGACGTTGGCCTCGGGAAAGGTGACCACAGGTGAGGATGTAGAGATCTTTCCCGTCGGATTGCGGGCGAGAGTGAGGGGAATTCAGGTCCATAACCGGAGCGTGGAGAGCGCCGAAGCAGGGCAGAGGACAGCCGTCAACCTTCAGGGAGTGGACAGGGCGGTTATCGAGCGGGGATATGTCCTTGCCGGGCCCGATGCCTTGGACGCTTCGCAGCGCCTTGATTGCGTGTATCGCCATCTTGCCGGCGCAGAACGGAAAGTGAAGAATCGCATCCTCATCCGTTTTCATACGGGGACCAGCGAGGTCACGGCCCGGTTGATCCTTATGGACCAAGACGAAATGGAACCCGGTGGGGAGGGGTTTGCCCAGCTTGTTCTTGATTCTCCGCTCGCCGTTGTCGCGGGGGATCGGTTCGTTGTACGGGGGTATTCCCCCGTGACGACGATCGGGGGCGGCGTGATCTGCGACCCTCTGGCGGTAAAGCACAAACGGTTTGCAGAGGGTATCCGCGAGGAGTTCCGACGTCTTTCCGGTGGAGTCGACGTTGAGAAGGCAGCCGTCATCATGGCGAGGGCCGGTATCGGCGGCATTACGGAATCCCGCCTCATGGTTCGGACGGGGATTCGCCGGTCCGAGCTCCGCAGGCTCCTGGAGAGGATGTTTTCCGCAAAGGAAGCGGTTCTCGTCGACCGGGAAGCGACGAAGGTCCTATCTGGATCGGTGTATGGCGATTTGCAGGGAGAGATTATCAGGGAGCTTAAGGAATACCATCACCATTTTCCTCTTAAAGAGGGGCTCTCCCGGGAGGAACTCCGCACGACACTCGCAAGGGGTGAGGGGGTCGATCCGAAGATCTTCGGTATGGCCCTCAGGGATTTAGAGAGAAATGGGGAAGTCAGCGCCGAGAAGGAAACGATCCGTCTGGCCGGGCATCGTGTCCAGCTGAAGGGCGAGATGGGAGACCTGCGGGGAAAAATCGAAGGACTGTATCGCGACGGCGGAGCCACGCCGCCCACGGTAAAGGAGGTCCTGGAGCGTTTCCCCGACCGGAAGAAAGAGATCGTAAACCTCCTCCAGGTGATGACCCGCGAAGGGGACCTGTTTCGGATCAGCGAAGATCTGAACTTCCACAAGGATGCCTTGGCGAGGCTTCGGGAGGATTACCGGCAATTCCTGATCCGCGAAGGCCGGGCAACGCCGGCGAGCTTTAAGGAGATCACCGGCCTTACGCGAAAGTTTATCATCCCGCTGATGGAGTATTTCGATATGACGAAACTGACGGTACGGACGGGCGAATACCGGATCCTCCGCAAGAGACAGGACAAATGAACCGAATGTTGAAAACTTTAAAGATCGAGATATCTCCGTTCCTCAAGTTGCGCAAGGGTCTTGCATTTAAGGAAAGGTGGGTGAGGGTTTGAAGCCGAAGACGATTTATGTGAAAGATATCAAGACGGGGGACAAGGTGAACGAGGTCTTTCTGGCGGCGGAGAAAAACCTTGCCTATTCCCAGAAGGGCGCCCCCTATCTGAATCTCCGCCTGCGCGACAGGACCGGGGATGTGGATGGAAAGGTCTGGGAAAACGCCTTGGCCTGGGAGAAGGCGTTCAAAAAAGGCGACTTGATCCGAATCCAGGCGCGGGCGCTGAGCTTCAAAAATGCAATCCAGCTTTCGATCATCGAACTGGGCAAGATTGAAGATGGCGAGGTCGAACTGGCCGACTATTTCCCCGTGGCGCGGGGGGATCTCGCAGCGATGTACTCCGGCGTTCTTGGTTATATCGAGCAGGTCAAAACACCATGTCTTTCCGCGCTTTTGCGGTCATTCTTCGGGGACGAGACGCTGACCGCGCTTTTTCGGAGGGCGCCCGCGGCCAAGGGGTTTCACCATGTTTACATCGGGGGCCTTTTGGAGCATACCCTGTCCGTCGTTCGTCTCCTCGATCTGGCGGCCGATCACTACCAGGGGATCAACAGGGATCTCCTGATCACAGGCGGCATCCTTCATGATATCGGCAAGATTTACGAATTTTCCTATGAGCGGATCGTGGAATACAGCGATCCGGGACGGCTGATCGGACACATCGTCATGGGTGTGGAGATGGTCGATCGGAAGATCGCAACCATTCCCGATTTCCCTGAGGCGATGGCCATGGAACTCCGCCACCTGATCCTCAGCCACCATGGGACTCTTGAGTACGGTTCGCCCAAGCGACCGAAAACACTGGAGGCTCTGGTTGTCCACTTCATGGACGATTTGGATGCCAAGGTGAACGCGTTCCAGGAAACCATTCGAGAGGCCAGGGATGAGGAGTCGGACTGGACCCCCTATCACCGGCTGTTCGACCGGTTCATTTACAAAGGGCGGGCATCGCGCGTCGCGCAACCGCAGGAACCTGTCGCGCCTCCGGATCGACTGACTCCGACGGGGGAAGGCGGAACTTGAAAAGCGTCAATCAGACCGGTGGCTTCGCCTTCGGTCACGGGATCGGTAAGCGTCTTCGGGGAGGGGTATCCGCCGCACTCTGGGGCGACTGGGAGTGGCAACTGCGAAATCGCTTTCGCTCGCTCAATCGGCTTGCCTCGGTGGTGGGGATACCTGTCGAAGCGCTTGCGGGGTGCGGACCTGTTACGAAAACCTATCCCTTGGCGGTTACGCCCTACTATCTGTCGCTCATGGATGCGGCAGAGGAAGACGATCCGCTTCGCAGGCAGTGCTTTCCCGATCCCCGGGAACTCGATTTCTCCTTCGGGCAGGACGACGATCCTCTCGGGGAGGAGGGAGCGATGCCGGTTCCGGGGCTGATCCACCGCTACCCCGACCGCTGTCTGATGATCCTGACCAATGCCTGCGCTGTCTACTGCAGGCACTGCAACCGCAAGCGGATATGGCGCAAGAAAGAACCCCAGGGAGTGCGCAAGTGGATTCAGCCGATGATCGATCATATCGCCCGGACGCCTTCCCTTCGCGAGGTGATCCTCTCCGGAGGCGATCCGCTCACGCTTTCCGAAGACGTTCTTGACTGGCTGCTGGCGTCCCTCCGGGCGGTTCCCCACGTCGAGGTCCTCCGCATCGGAAGCCGGGCGCCGGTCACCCTGCCGATGCGCGTCACGCCGGAACTCGCTGCTACGCTGAAGCGTTACAGGCCGCTCTGGTTCAACACGCAGTTCAACCATGTCAGAGAGATCACGCCTGAATCCGCACGGGCATGCGAGAGGCTGCTTATGGCGGGTATCCCCGTCTCCAATCAGTCGGTCCTCCTCAAAGGGATCAATGACGACTACGAGGCGATGCACGCTCTTCTGGTCGGCCTGGAGAGGATCTCGGTCAGGCCCTACTACCTTTTTCAGTGCGATCCGGTTCGCGGGGTAAACCATTTCCGGGCGGATATCCGCGGGGGCATGGAGATCATGGAGACACTCCGGCACAACCTCTCAGGGCTCGCTCTCCCCCGGTACGTGCTGGATTGTCCTGGCGGCAGCGGTAAAATCCCCCTTCAGCGTTCTTTCAATTCTGCCGTGATAGGTGGATAAATAAACATTCTTTTGACAAGATAGGCAGGATAGATTAGAAAAACAAAACAAATCAAAAGGGGGATGGCAAGCATATGTACACGGCCAGCGATTTGAGAAAAGGACTGCGAATCAAGATCGACAATGATCCTTATATCGTTACGGAATTCAACTTCGTAAAGCCGGGCAAAGGACAGGCGCTCTACCGGTGCAAGCTGAAGAATATGGTGAACGGAAACCAATTTGAGCGGACTTTCCGTTCCGTCGATATCTTCGAGGCGGCCGATCTGCAGGAGAAGAAGATGCAGTACCTCTATCAGGAGGAGGGTAAGTACTGCTTCATGGACAACCAAAATTACGAACAGGTCTTTCTCTCCGCGGATCAGGTCGGAGAAGCGAAATATTTCCTCCTGGACAACATCGAGGTCGAGATCCTCTTTTTCGAGGATCGTCCGTTGGGGATAAGCCTGCCCAACTTCATCGATGTCACGGTTACCAAGGCCGATCCCTGGGCCAAGGGGGATTCCGTATCGGGAAACACCAAACCGGTGACCGTCCAGACCGGTTACCAGCTCCAGGTGCCGCCCTTCATCGAAGAGGGAGAAAAGATCCGGATCGATACCCGCAGCGGAGAGTACCTTACCAGGGTCAAGGGGTAGGTCGTGGATGCCGACTGGAGACTGGCCGGTAAAGCGGAAGTCTTGCGCATCCGGGCGGCGATGATCCGATCGATCCACCGGTTCTTTCTGGAGCAGGGGTTTCTCGACTGCGAGACGCCGCTGCGGATTCCGGCGCCGGCGCCCGAATCCCACATCGATGCCGTCGGCTCGGGCGACTGGTTTCTTCAGACTTCCCCGGAACTCTGCATGAAGCGGCTTCTGGCGGCGGGTTATCCGAAAATATTCCAGATCTGCAAATGCTTCCGTGCCGGGGAGCGGGGCGCCTTTCACCTTCCGGAATTTACCATGCTGGAGTGGTACCGGGCCGGAACCGATTACCGGACGTTGATGGACGACTGCGAGGAATTGATTGTCCATGTCGCCGGAGACCTCGGTCTGGGAGGCGCCGTTTCCTGGCAGGGCAAGAAAATCGCTTTGCGGCCCCCCTGGGAGAGGATCACCGTTCGCGAGGCTTTTGCCAGATACGCCGGACTCGGCGTCGAGGAGGCCTTGAGACGGGATTGCTTCGATGAGACCATGGTCTGTGCGGTCGAACCCCATCTCGGAATGGAGCGGCCCGTTTTCCTCCGTGAATACCCGGCGGAGCTGGGCGCCCTGGCACGGGTCAATGCGGAAAATCCCGAGGTCGCGGAGCGCTTTGAACTTTATATTGCCGGACTGGAACTGGCCAATGCCTTCTCCGAACTGACCGATGCGGCGGAGCAGCGAAGGCGGTTTGAAAAGGCTTCCCGCGACCGGCGCTTAAAAAACCGCACCGCCTATTCCCTGCCGGAACGCTTTCTTGCGGCCCTTTCACGGATGCCCCCTTCCGCGGGCATTGCCCTCGGGATCGACCGACTCGCGATGATCCTGACCGACCAGGCGACCATCGACGCGGTTGTGGCTTTCACTCCCGAATCCCTGTGATATTCTTTGGACGTTTTGTAGCCCTACGGTTATTTCCGGCAATGTACGACAACAAATTATATTACTGTATCTCCCCCCACGGGTATGCGCCCCCGGTCAACAGCCTGCTTGACAGGCACACTCTTTTCCATATATATGTGAGCACTATCTTTTCCATTTCACCTATGAAGGAGATCGAACGTGAAAGAAACCTCGCCAATTGTCGCGATGAACCTGGGGGGAACCTTCAATGGCTCTCTTTTCGATATGGTGGTCCACGCGGGTGTCGTCGTTAAATTGGTTCTGCTGGTTCTGCTCATTTTTTCCGTCATCTCCTGGGCCATCATCCTGATGAAATACTTCAATCTCCGGAAAGTCACGCGAGAGAACGGCCTCTTCCTAAATGCTTACATGAAAAGTACGAAGCTCTCGGAGATATTGCCCGAAGCGAAGAGATTCAGGGGTTCGACGCTGGCGGAAGTATTTCGGGCCGGGTATACGGAGCTTGGAAAACTTGCCAGGACGGTGCGGGGAAATCCGTCGGGAAAAGAGGTCGATGCGAGCAATCCGGGGTTCGAGATCGCCGACATCGATAATGTGGAGAGGGCGATGCACAGGGCCTGCGGGGCGGAGACCTCCAAAATGGAGGCGACCCTCGGGTTTCTGGCGACCACGGGAAGCGCGAGCCCTTTCATCGGCCTGTTCGGCACCGTCTGGGGGATCATGGACACCTTCAAGGGGATCGGCGCCCGGGGATCGGCGACACTTGCCATCGTGGCGCCAGGGATATCGGAGGCCCTGATCGCAACCGCCGCGGGACTTGCCGCTGCGATACCGGCCGTGATCTTCTACAATTATTATTTGAACCGGTTGAAGAATTTGGCCCTCGATATGGACCATTTCGTCCTGGAACTGCTGAACATTATCGAACGACACTATATGAAGAAGTGAGCGGGGATGAGATACTCGAAACGGAGAGCACCTTCTGACGACCGGTTGATGGCTGAAATCAATGTCACTCCTCTTGTAGACGTGATGCTTGTATTGCTCATCATCTTCATGGTGACGGCGCCGATGATGCAAATGGGGATAGATGTCAATCTTCCCCGTGTCAGGGCGAAAGCGGTGGACGTCGCTGAAGAAAAGCTGGTGCTCACCGTCAATAGTGCGAAAGAAATATTTCTTAACAAGACACAGACGCCGCTCGCCGGACTCAAGATGAAGCTGGAGCACATCTTTGCGTCGCGGATCGAGCGCGAGGTCTATCTGCGGGCGGATAGAAATGTCCCATACGGGTTTGTGGTCGAGGTGATGGCCGAGGTGCGAAAGGCCGGCGTCGAAAAGCTGGGCATGATCACCGAGCCACCCGAGGAATCAAGGTGATGTCCGACAAGGAAATCAGCGAAAGGGCCGATGGGTTCCGTCTGAACCGAATGATCGCCGTTTCCTTGCTGTTCCACATCGTGGTCCTGATACTTCTGTTTTTTTCACCCTCCTTTCCTTCGCCGAAACTGACCTTCGGGCCGATCTATACCGTTTCCCTGGTAAATTTTTCCGGAAAAACCGTTCAAGCGCAGGGTGCCTCGGCCGTGGCGAAAGAACTCCAGTCGATTGACCGTCGCGAAACGATTCTGAAGAAAGCGGTCGAACCTTCCAAACCTATCCCCATACACAGCTTGGAATCCCGGAAGAAAAAAGACCCTGACCTTGAAAAGGCGATGGAGAATATCCGAAGAAAAGCATCCGCCGCTGAGGATTCGGTTAAGCGACCCCAGGCAAAAACCGTTCCGGAAAAAACAGCCGGTTCCGCTTCTCAACCCGGCGACGGCGAGATGCATGCTCGGATGCACGCTTACTATGCGCTGATCTGGTCCCGCATCAAGGGCAGTTGGGCGTTCATCTCGCCGTCGCCGGGAGAAGTGTTCGAGGCGGTGATCGATGTGACCATCCTGCGCAGCGGGGCCGTCGCGGAAGTGAATTTTGAAAAGCGTTCAGGCAACCGATATTTTGATGAGTCCGCCATGAAAGCCATTCGCAAGGCGAGTCCTTTTCCTCCTTTGCCGATGGCAATCGGAGAGACCAGCATCCAGGTGGGGATACGCTTCCATTCGTCGGAATTGAAATCGTAATACACCGAGGCAGGAAAAGGAATTCCGCATGAGAAAACTAAAGCATCTGGCGACCCTAAGTCTGTTCCTTGTTTGTCTGTTTCGCGGTGGTCCTGCAAACGGCAAGGTCTATATCGACATCGATTCACCTGCTTTTCAGAAACTCCCGATCGCGATCGCCGATTTCAAACCCTTGCGGTTCGCCCACGGGAAGAGCGATCTTTCCGGCTGGTTTGCCGATGCCCTTTCCCGAGATCTGCTGCTCACGGGGTATTTCAATGTCATCGACCGACGCGCCTTTCTGGAAGACCCCGGTCAAGCGGGGATCACGGAGGAGGTGACCCGCTTCGAGGATTGGTCGTCCATTGGCGCTGAATATCTGGTCAAGGGCGGATACCAGATGGACGACCGGGAGCTTGTCGCGGAGCTCCGCCTCTTTGACGTGACGAAAGGAGCGCTCGTCGTCGGCAAAAAGTATATCGGCAAACCGGATGACGGGAGTCGGATCGTCAGGCAATTTGCCAACGAGATCCTCCTGGCCCTCACAGGAGAGGCCGGTGTGTTCGACACCCGGATCGCCTTTGTCAAAAAAGGGCCATCCGCTTCGGAGCTCTATACGATCAACTTCGACGGCTCGGATCTCCGTCGCATCACCCACTACAACTCCCTGACCCTCTCGCCGCGATGGTCTCCCGACGGCCGGCGGCTCGCGTTCACCTCTTTCAAAGACGGCAATCCGGACATCTATCTCCAGGACCTGGAGGGCGGAAAGAGCGAGAAGCTTGTCTCTTATCCGGGGCTGAACCTCCCCGGCTCCTGGTCTCGCGACGGAGCGAAGCTGCTTGTGACGCTGAGCCGGGAAGGCTCTCCGGGGATTTACGAAATGAATGTGGGAACCAGGATGCTCCAGCGTCTCACCCGTGAATCGACCATCAACGTATCGCCCGTCCGCTCGCCCGACGAAAAGAGCATTGCCTTCGTTTCCAACCGTAACGGCTCTCCGCAGATCTATATTATGGATGCCGAAGGCGGCAACGTGCGGCGATTGACCATGGAAGGAAATTACAACACCTCCCCCGCCTGGTCGCCGAAAGGGAAGAAGATCGCTTACGAGGGGTCCGTAAACGGCCAATTCCAGATCTTCGTCATCGATGAGGAGGGAGGTCTTCCCATACAGATGACCTTTGAACGGGGAGATCACGAATCTCCCTCCTGGTCGCCGGACGGGAGGTATCTGGTATACAGTGTCCGGGGAGGGGGGCGCAACCGGATCGAGATCATCAATGCGGGCGGGCGGAATTCCCGGGTGCTTCAGGAAGGGAGCGACGCTTGCCAGAGCCCATTCTGGTCGCCCCGGTTACGCTGATCGTAATATGCCGTATTCAGAACATAAATTTAAAAATCTGTTTTTTCGTTTGATTTTATCGGCAGTAGTGGTTAATATCCAGTGAGTCATCGATAGAGCCATAAAACACCGTTGATCCAAGAAAGGAGAATCATGATGAAAAGAAGCTTGTTAGGGTTAGGGCTGATCGCCCTGGTTTTATGCCTCTCCGTCACGTTCCTTGCCGGTTGCGCCAAAAAGGCGGCGCTAAAGGATACGGCGGTGGTTTCTCCTGAGTCGAAACCGGCAGCCGCGGCGCCGGCAAAGGTTGACGATGCGGCCGCCAGGGAAAAAGCGCTTCGCGATCAGGCCTTGCGGGAAAAGGCCGCCAGAGAAGCGGCGGAAAAGGAAGCAGCCGAAAAGGCCGCCAGGGAAGCGGCGGCGAAGGCGGCGGCAATCCTGAAGGAACTCCAGATTCCGGACATCAACTTTGATTATGACAAGTACAATCTCAAGCCGCTGGCCCAATCGATCCTGAAAGCGGCCGCCCCGGCGTATTTGAAGTATCCGCAGTACAAGCTCGTAGTGGAAGGGCATTGCGACGAGCGAGGCACGGTGGAATACAACCTGGCCCTGGGCGAGAAACGCGCGGCAGAGGCCGCAAAATACCTTGTCGACCTGGGCATCGCGAAGGAGCGAATCAAGAGCATCAGCTACGGCAAGGAAATGCCGCTGGATAAGGGACACGATGAAGCCGCCTGGGCAAAGAATCGAAGGGCCCGCTTCGTCATTTTCCCGCCGGTGAAGTAAGCGGGAGCGATCCTGTCGAAGGAAATACGGGCATCGGTCTGTGAGCCCTGATCAAGAGCAGAGCTCACAGACCTGTCCCGCGGTGAAGAGGAAGCGCAAACGACAGATCCCGCTTTTGTATGAACCGTGGCGCAATTGAAATTGATCCGGGGCGATCCATGACCGCAGAGGGGAAAATCTTGCACAGAACACTTTTCAGCTTGGTTTTGATCACACTTCTGTTCGTGGCCGGCTGCGCCACGACGGGCGATCTCCGGCGGGTTCGCGGCGAGCTGAACCAGCAGATTCAGCTCACGAACGAGAGGATCACAGGTGTCGAGCAGGGGGTGGTTGGCGGCAGGGCTGAAACGGCTACCGTCCTCAAAGAAGTTGAAAAGACCAACGAAAAGACGGATGAGGCGATCAGATCGATTCGCGGCGGCCAGGCGGAAAACCGGGCCGCAACGACCGAACTCAGGGATCAGATCCAGCAGATCCGCGGCGCCATCGATGGTCTAAAACGCGATCTTTCCTCCTCCTCTGCCCGAACGAGCAAGCGGGAAGAAGAAGAGAAGGGGTTGCGCGAGAAACTGGATAATCTGACCTTCAAGATCAACTTTCTCGAGAATTTCCTCGGGATCGGGAAAAAGGATGACACCGCGGACACTCCGGTGGAGAAGAATATCAAACCACCGGCGCCGCCGAAGGAAGCAGTCGGCAAGGCGAGGACCGATAAGGAATCGCTTTATGCTGCGGCCTATGAGCTATTTCGAGAAGCAAGGTATGAGAAGTCGCGGGAAGGGTTCGAAAATTTCCTCAAGCAACATCCCGATACGGAATTTTCGGACAACGCCCAGTTCTGGATCGGTGAGTGTTACTACTTCGAGAAGAAGTATGAGAAGGCCATCGTGGAATACGACAAGGTGGTCAAGAACTATCCCGAGGGCAACAAAGTTCCTTTTGCCCTCCTTAAGCAGGGCCTTTCCTTCGAAAAACTGGGGGATAAGGCGAGCGCCAAACTTCTCCTTCAACAGGTCATCAGGGATTTTCCCAATACCGGTCAAGCGCGGATCGCGCGAACGAAACTACTCGAAATCAAATAAGACGACCTCGTAAAAAGTCGTAAAAGCCTTGTTATCGGGACGGCTTCGTACAAAGGCCGCAGGCAAGGCGCGCGAGGTGCTTGCCTTGCGGCGCGCACTGGTAAGGTCTCACCCTTTCATAGCGCCCGTCGCTTGCCTTATCGGCAGTCGTCGGCATGCGCCTCCAGAGCACTAAGGAGTGAGACGTACTTTTGCGTACGCCGCAAGCCTGCCCCGGCGCAAGCCGGGGAAGGATGAAGCGCAACGCAGCATCCGGACTTTTTACCAAGCCGTCAAATAAGCAAAATCGCAGTTTGACAGGTTGCGACCTTTCCGCGGCTTGCAGAGTGCGCTCCTGGTCCAGCGCGCTGAGGGATCATGATTCTCAAGCCTCTTTTCAATCAAGGGAAATGGGAACTATCCCTTCCGGAATCGGGAGGGCGAACAGCCCCGTATCATTGTCCAGGCGAACCTCCGTGTAGCGGACCGTCAGAGACACGGCCTCGCCCCTGATCGTCAAGCGTTGCGGCAGGATACATTGTTCCACGGAGGTATGATCGGCAAATTCCGCTGCATGGGCAAGTCTCCCCCCTTCTTCAAAGGCTCGGACCCGCAGGAGGAGACCCCCGACCGGGTCGATCCAGAGGGAGAGGGTCTTTTCCCCTGCTGCACACCGATCGATACGGTAGAGCCCCTCCTCCCACTGTTCCCCGCAGGAAGAGGTTTCCCCCATTCCCGGTGGCTGTCCCATCAGGAGGGAGATCATGTCGGCAGCCGGCAAGGGCAGAGGGAAGAAACGGTTGAAGTTCCTCGCCGTCGCCCGTCCCATGTAAAAGCTCCCTCCGTTGTTTCCCGGGGAAAATACACGAAGTTCGCCCGTATCGACCGACAGGAAGAAATCGGGGGGGCCCAGGGGAGGAACCGTCTCCATCCGGAGACGCGCCGGTCTTCTCATCATCAGCGCGGCCTTCAGCGGGCGTCGCTCACCCTGAGCGTTGATCTCAATTCTTGCCGTAACCGTGAGGGTCCGATCGCCGGGGCCGGACGTCTCCAGCGCCCGGAGGGCATCGTCCGCCGAAAGATAGATGCCTCCTCCGGGCGGTAGGGAAGGGACAACGCTCCTTCCGGCGCATCCTAAGAAGGCACTGCCGAGGGCGGTGATCAGAAGCAGCGACAGGATTCTACAGGGAAGGGTTCGACCTGTAGAGGATTTGGGTCTCATGATTCGTTATTATTCAAGGCTTCTTCTCTTTGCGCAGTTCCTCGATCTTCTTCTTCAGGGGCTCGCTTTCGGGATTGATTTGGAAGGCCTTCCCGTAAGCCTCAAGGGCCTCCCGAATTTGTCCCGCACGGGCATAGGCATCCCCGAGATGTTCGAGAATCGTGACGTCTTCGGACTGGGACTCCGACGCTTCCTTGAGATACAGGATGGCCTCCTCCAGCCTGTTCTTCTTGTAGTAGAGCCATCCCAAGGAGTCGGTGATGTATCCGCTTCCCGGTTTCAGCTCGAGCGCCCGTTTGATCATTGTTTCCGCTTCATCGAGATGTATCCCGCGGTCCGCGTACATATACCCGATGAAGTTGAGGGCGTCCGCATGGTCCGGATCGAGCTTCAGCACCGCCCGCATGGCCGCGATACTCTCCTCAAAACGGTCGGTTTTTTCGAAAAGAACGCCGAAGCTGTAATGGAGATCGACACTGCCGGGAATGATTCGAAGCCCCTCCCGGAGCAGTTCCTCCGCTTCCGGAAATCGTTTGTTTTCCTCGTAAAGGGAGGCAAGATAGGTATAGAGTCCCGGGGAGTCGTTCTTTTCGCGGATAGCTTTGCGGAGGGAGTCTATGGCTGCGTCGATCCGCTTCTGCTTCTTTAGAATCATCCCGATGCGGATCCGGG
>Ga0233425_10002377_pt1 | contig 37323 bp, 53 predicted proteins | sample Watercolumn_Towu_2_FD_181712 | JGI IMG/M metagenome (GOLD analysis project Ga0233425, IMG submission 181712) | Freshwater microbial communities from Lake Towuti, South Sulawesi, Indonesia - Watercolumn_Towuti2014_140_MG | ecosystem: Environmental > Aquatic > Freshwater > Lake | place... | reverse complement strand
TCGCGAGGTCGACGCCGATGTAGACCGACCAGCCAGCGGCCGCGATGTCGGCCCGGGCTGGCTTGAGCCGCGCCAGGCTGTTCAAGGTCTCCGGGTGGCGTGAGAACAGATCGCGCGGGAAGAGCGAGGTCTCGTCGGAGACAGGCCGGAGCTCGACCTCCTGCACGTAGGCGAGCGCGTTGCCATCGCGCTCGCGCCGGTGCCACCCTTCGTTGCGCAGCGCGGGCCACAGGTACACGTCGCGGCCGCTCTTCGTCCGGCGATGGCCAGGATACTTCCGGTGCAGCCAGTCCCCGCGCTCGCGCCCCCGGTCGTCCGCCCGCTTGGACAACGTCGCGAGATCGGCGTGCAGGTCGTCGCCGTGCATCGGCGTCCCGATCACCACGAGGTGAGCGAACGCGGCCGGCAGGAGCATCTTGGCCACCGTGCGGTGCAGGAAGTCCTTGGACTTCTTGCGTTCCACGCTGCTGTACTGGCTGTTGTCTCGCAGCGGGTCGTCCACGACGATCCACTGGACGTGCGCGCCTCGAAACGACTTCCCGAACGTCTTGGCCGTGAAGGCCGATCCGTTCTCGAACCAGATCCGCTCAGTCGTCCACGTCGTCTCCCACGAAGCGGGGATCAGTGGCGCGAGACATGGGATCGTCGCGGCCGGCGGCATCGTCCACTCGACGCCGTACTCGTCGGTGAAGCTCTTGCCGTCCTTGATCAGCCGCATCAGGGTCGAGACTTGGCCCTCGGTGTTGCTGATCAGCAGGCCGAGCGTGTGCGGGTCGCGCCACGAGCGCCACAGGGGGAAGGCGTAGGACCAGAACGAGCTCTTGCCGTGACCTCGCGCCGCCAGGAGCGCGAGGTGCGTGTGCTCGGTCAGCAGCTCGCTCCACTCGACGTGATGCGGCCCGACCTTCATCCCGACCGCGTGGCGCATCCAGTACGCCAGCGAGTCGCGCTGTAGTTGCTCGTGCGCGCCGCCCAGCAGCGCCTTCGTCGTGTCGTCCAGGGGCTCGACGAGGCTGCTGGCTTCCGCGTCCTCCCGGCGCAGCGCCCACGACGCCAGCCGGCTGCGCTCGATGTCCGTGGCGCTGGCCAGGTCGGCCAGGATCTCGCGGGCGCCTTCGTCGGTCAGGAAGCGGCCCCGGATCTCCGCCAGCGCGGCCGCCACGGCCTGCGCCTGGACGCGCTTGATCTCGCGCGCGCGCTCAACGCCGACGACCGCCAACGCGGCCGCCACGAGGCCCAGCAGGGCGCGACGGATCAAGTCTGCGCCCCGGCGGGCACGAGGCGCAGCCGGACGGGCTGCGCGGTCGTGGAGAGCTCGACTTCGGCCGGCCGGCTGCACGACGCGCACGCCACCGCCCCGGTGCGGTGCAGGACGAGGCCCAGGGGCGTCCACGTCCCCGACGAGCACGCCGGGCACACCCAGCGCACCCGGATCTCGTCGAGCGCCCCGTGCGGCGGCGCGCGGCGGTGCCGGATCGTCGTATCCGGCTCGCCCCGGACGAACGCGGCCGCGCCGTCGGCCAGGCGTTCAGGCCAGCCCTGCCCGGCTTCCACGGGGCCGATGGCGAGGCGCACGACGCGCAGGACACCGACCTCGAGGGCCACGAACGTGAGACGCACGATGCGGGCGGCGCCGTCCACCTCAAGGCGCAGCTCACCGTGCTGGCCCTCGCTGACGAGGGCGCCGCAGCCGTTGTTCACGGGCTCGACCTGCCAGCCGCTCACCCGGTCGGGTAGGACGGTCAGCAGGTGGCCGATGGCCCGCTCTACGGCGTCCGCCGGGGTCACGCGCTCGCGGCGGGCAGGGCGACCTCGACCCCGTCGAGCTTGAGCGTCACGCCCTGCGCCCGCTCGCTGATCCCCAGGGCGGTCTCCAGCTCGTCACGCAGGCGGCGATGCTCGTCCACGGCGGCCAGCTCGGCCGGGGTCATGTGCTCACGCAACTCCGGCGTGGTCATCGGCCGGCCCTCGACACGCACCAGCGCCTCCAAGCGCACGCGCGCAGCCCCGAACACCTCGCCGAGCTCGTCCAGGCGCTCGAGCGTGGCCAGCGTCTTCTGGAAGACCGGGCCGAAGGCGGGGAACCGCTTGACCGCGTCGAGCACGCGCGCAAGCCAGACCTGATCGGCCGCCGACTTGTCGGCCCGGGCCAGCGTGGCGTTCTTGACGGCGGCGCGCTGGCGCGCCCGGGCGGCTTTGCGAAGTAGAGACGGCATGGTGGGCTCCTACTGGTCGGATCGGCCGGCCAGGTGGCCGGCCAGCGTGCTCGTGGGGGTGTCGGCCAGGACGGCCGTGCGGAGATCGAACGGGCGGCCGTCTGGCCCGGCCAGGACGACGCCGCCGGTGCCCAGGTATCCCTTGCGGCGTAGCTCGGCGCAGTGAGCCGCCACGGTGCCGGGCGAGCGCAGGCCGAGCGCGGCGCACACCTCGCGCGCCGTCGCCGCCCGACCACGCGAGACGAGACCGGAGACGATGGCGGCCAGCACGGCCGCTTGCCGTGGGGTCAGCCCTGCCACGCCACCGCCTGGTCGATGTCGAAGAGCGTGCCCTGAACGGCCGGGCGGCCCTGGGGCGCCCGGTTCATCGTCAGCCACTCGCGCCGGCTCTTCGTGAAGCTGCGAGGCTGGCCCCGGTGGGCGAGCGTGATGTCGACGATCTGCCAGCCGTCGCCGACGAGCTCGGCCACGGGCTCGCCTTCCGAGATCGCCACCGTGGCGCCCGTGGCGGCGAAGCGGCGCGCCACCTCGACCAGCTCGTCCCGGGTCAGCGTCGGACCATACCCGGTCGTCCCTGCGTACGGCGGGTCAATGTAGACGAACGTGCGCGCGTCCGCCCCCACCTCGCCGGGGTCGATGTCGGCCGCGCTCCGGTGCAGGATCGTGGTCTGCATCGGCCATCGTACCGTGCTGGCGCGCGAGAGGCGGCGGGCCAACCCGGTCGGGTTCAACCGCCACTTGAAGTGACGCGGCTCGTTCGTGCCATCGCCCTCGATCTGGCGCGCCGACCGGGCGTAGCCCGGCGTGCTCCACGCCCCGGACGAGAGTGCCATCACGGGCTTGCCGCCAAAGGCGCCGTCCTGCAGGGCCAGGAAGGCCGCCAGCCACGGCCCACCCCCGGCCGGCTGCCCGGCGTCCTCCACGCGGTCGAAGAGCGCCCGGCCCTCGACGCCGTCGCGCGCCCACTGCCGGATCGTGCTGATGGCCTCGCGCACGGCGGCGGGCTCCACGAGCGTCTGCCAGGCCCGGCCCCACGTCCCTGGGTCGTTGAGCACGAGGCGCGCTGCGCCCTGCCCGGGCCGCAGGCCCAGCGCGGACAGGATGGCCGTGGCGTACCGGCGTTTGCCGCCCTGGTAGGTCACCGCGCTGTCGTGGTCGGCGCCGCCGACGAGACGGTGCGCCACGGCGCCCGTGCCCGCGCACAGTTCCACCCAGGCGATCCCCGTCACAGCACGCCCCGTCGTCGCCGGGCGCGAGGCCTCGCCGGCTGCGTGAAGACCTCAAGCCCGACCTGCGCCAGCCGGCTCCCGTCGGTGTAGAAGACATGGCCGCACGAGCACGCCACGAGCACGGTATGCACCAGAATCGGCCCGATGTACCGGCCGGCCGTAACCGCCTGATGCGCCGGCCCGGCGCGTAGCATGATCACGAGGCCGGCCAGCAGGTGCGCGAACCGGCGCAGTCGAGCGAAAAGCGAGGTCACGAGCTGACGACCTCCTGCCCACACGCGACGCAGACCTCAGCCGCGCCGTCGGCGGTGCTCATCGTGTGCAGGTGTGGACACGCAGATGGCGGACGGATCGGCCCGGGTTCGGACGCCACGGGCGGCGCCGGGGCCACCAGCGCGAGCGAACCGCACCCGCCGTTGCAGCACCAGCGGGCGCAGGTGATCCCGCGCTCGCCAGCCGTCGGCCATCCGAAATACGAGCTGGATCCACACCCGGGACACTTCGGCGTACCGTCCTCCGACCGTTCGTAGCGTCTCGACTCCTGTTGCTCTCCGAATCGCGGGGCCTCTCGGATCGGCACGACCGACAGAGGTCCGGGCGCACGGGTCGCATTGAGCGCGTCGCGCTCGAGGCTCACACCACAGTCGAGGCACGTCCCGACGCTCATGTCCCCGGCCCACGACTGCCGCTTGTGCTCGCACTTGGCCGGCACCGTCTCGGCGATCAGGTCGTCGGGTGTCGGCTGGTCAACCGTCACGCGCACGTCGGCCACTACCGGGCGCTTCCGCCGGCCATACCACGCCTCCCGGTACGAGGTTGTGCGGTCGAAGAGATCCAGCTCTCCGAGCAGGTGAGCGGCGAGGATATAGTCGGGCGTGTCGCTGCCGTTCTCGACGCTGTACCTATTCAGGAGCGCGGCGAGGTCATCCCGCAGGCCCACCGATTCACGCTCGCCGAACGGTGGCGCTGCCGGTCCGGTCACCGGCGCGAGCGCGTCCAGGGTCTCGACGGCGGCGCGTGCCACGTCGGCCCCGGCGTCCGCCTGCATGGTGGCCATCTTCGGCGGCCCGTCGAGATCGCCCGGCTGTAGGCCCGCCAGCGCCTCGCCCAGGTGCGTGTGTTCGTTGTTCTCGTATGGGTCGAGGCAACAGGAGCAGCATGCTTTGTCGAGCGCCTTGGAGATGGCCGCGCCGGCCTCTGCCACGGCCCGCAGTCGGTCGAACCGCGCCATGTAGTCGAGCAGCATGAGACCGAGCTCGGCGTTGGCGACGCACAGGCCTGCAATCTGATCTTCGGGCTTCACCGTCTGCTCCTCTTGCGCGCCTTTCGCGCGGCCTTGTTCTTCCGCTTGCGGTTGGCCTGGGCGGCATCGGTCAGCGACGAGCGCCCGGGGGCGCGCCGCATGACATGAAGCTCTCGATGTGCGCGCTCGGCCTCGCTGTTGACGAATCCATCGCGCAACAGGCGCTCGGCCTCGTCAAAGGCGCGCGTGTCGAGGTCTTGCGGCACCGCCACGGGCGGCACCGTCGTTTCGGTGCTCGGCCTACGTAGCGCCTGCTGCAACTCGTCCAGACCCGAAGGCTCGGCGGCGAGCGAGCCGCGAGGCCCACCGACTGAAAAGCCGATGCCCACCCGCTCGGCCAAGTCGGCCCCCACCGAGCACAGATCGAACGGCCGGGTGCGGCACCGCTCGCACGCGTCGAGGTGGGCGTGGAAGTCCTCGACGGTGACCGGGCCTGCCGTCGGGTCACGAGGTGCAGGGTCTCGGCGTGGCGCGCGCGGGATGGGGTCGATCCCTGATGCCAGCATCGAGATCGCGAGTAGCGCGCGCAGGCGTGGGTTGATCACGAGGTAGCTCCTGGCCGGGCTGTGCCGGCGGTCGGTTCGGATCTCCAGGCCAGCGCCATCAGGCGCAGCACCCGGCGGAAGGCGTCGATGCCGGACTCGACGTTGTCGAGCACCCGGCTGATCTGCCAGCGGTCCCGGTTGTCGCCGAGAGCGGCCACGACAGCCCAGCGGTTGTTGTAGTAGGCCAGCACGAGGCGCGCCGCGCTCCCGCGCATGGCCACGAGGCGCGAGGCCTGGACGAATACGAGCAACCCGCCGGCCTCGCCCATCGGCGTCAGCGAGCGCGCGGCCTGCGCGAGCTGCTGCACGATGTCGGCTGGCGGCGGAGGCCCCGCCGAGTAGAGCCACGGGTCGAGCTTCATGCGCCCCCCGGCCCTGGATCTCGGTGCAGGACGACGGCCCGCAGGCGCCCGTCGGCGTCGAGGTCGAGCGAGGCCCGCAGACCCGGGATCACCTGCCCGTCCGGGCCGCGCACCTCGCCACCGCTCGTGAACTCGAAACGGGCGTTGTAGTCGCGCACGGCGGCCGCCAGCGCCTCGCGAGCAAACACAGCCCCGCCTGCGGTCGGCAGGCCGGGCGTGATCACCGTCCCGTGGATCCGCATCAGGCCGCCGCAGTACCCAGGCCCTTTCGGGGGCGGCGGAGGTGGCGACGGTTGCGGCCCGTCCAGGCGGGGCGGGGCTGGCGGCGGCGGCTGTGGGGCGCTCGGCATGGTCACCTCCCCGTTTTCCGTTTTCCCGACGCTCGTGCGGTCGGCTCGAAGAACGTGTGCATCGTCCGCGTGCCCCGGATAGGTCGCAGGCCTCGACGCTTCCACGAGGCCGTCACCCGGCGGACCGCGTGCGGGGCCGCAAAGTGCGTGGCCCGCCGCGCCCACGCCGGCGCCTTGCGCCGACCGGCCAGCACGTCGGCGGCGAGGGACTGATACCGCCGCAGGCGGCCGGCCCCGCAGGTGTTCGCGCTGGCGAACTGCCCGGGTCGTGCGAGCTCGACGAGCACGCCATCCCCGCTTGCCATCGCCCGGACCCGGGCGAGCTCCACGATGGCCGCGCGCTCCCGGTCTGCGAAGGCGTGGCCCTGGGCGTCCTCGAGACCACGCGTCTCCGCGCAGAACACGAGCGCGGCCGCCCACGAGGTCAGATTCAAGGCCACGGCCGCCAGCTCGGCAGGTAACATCCGCGCCCCCTCATCACTTCCAGGGCGCGCAGGGCAACGAACCGGCCCTCGCGCTCGTGCCAGCCACGACCCCGGTGCAGGCGGTCGAGGAAGACGAGGTAACGGCGCGGCCCCCGCACGCCGGAGATTCGGACGGCCAAGTAGCCGCGCGCCCCGCCTGCGCCGTCCACGGCGCGCACATCGACCTCGTGCGTGAACCAGCCGAGCAACGTGCGCGCGTGCTCGGCGACGCGGCGGCGGTCGGCCCCGGAAGGGTAGCGCCGCCGGTCACGGTGCACCGTCGCCCTTCCCCACGTTGATCAGGCGCAGGACGCTCGTTCCGCTGGCGAGCACGACCTCGCCGGGCGGCAGGTTCGGGTCCACGACGATTCGCATGTAGGCCATGCCGGCCAGCGACGGCTCACCGAGCCTGAACTCGTGCACGCCCGGGCCGAGACGAACCTCTGCCTCGTTCACCGCCAGGACGCCGGGCCACGGCGGCGGCTTCGTCGGCAACGGCTGCGACGGCGCAGACCGTGGGATCGCAGCGCCAGCGGGCAAGCACGGCGCGCTGGTGACGCGGTCGCTCACCACCGCCACTCCCCGCCCCGCAGCGCGGCCGGGCCGCCATCGGCGTAGAGGTCGAGGGCGCGCGCCGCCGCCGCGCAGTGCCCGGGCGGCGGCGTCCTGGCCGAGCCGGTCACCTCGTAGGCCCGGACCCCGATGCGGGCGCAGATCATGGCCGGCAGCATCTCGGCCGGACCCACCCGGTTGCATCGGTCGTACACGGCCGCGCAGGCCTCGGGCGGATCGAACGGCGGCGGTGTCGTCGTCGGGCTCATCGCGGCCGGTCCGGCCGCCGGCACATCGTGCTCCGCGCCGCACCCGCTGCCGGCCCGGGTGACCACCCAGGCGGTGAGCTGCACGATGGCATAGACGGCCACGACGAACGTGGCCGCGCCCGACCACGACGTGCGCCGGGGGGGACTGTGGTGGGCTGGCACCGCGTGCGACTGACACATGAGAACGTCCTCCAGTTCAGGCGGCCGAGCTGGCCGCGTGGATCTGCTGCTGCACGGCGATCCAGGCGATCACGCCCGGATCGGTCAGGGTGGCCACCTTCGTCCGCTCGGTGTGGGACATGCCCTGCGTCACCTCGATCCAGGCCCGGGCGAATCCGGCCCGGCGCAAGATGGCGTAGGCGGCGGCTGGCAGCGACGAGGCAAGGCCGGACGAGACGCGCACCTTGCGCGCCGGCACGAACGGAGCGTCAGCCCGCCACCGGGCGAGCGCGCGCTCGACTTCCGGGTCAAGGGCCGAAGGTTCCGTCGTCATCGTCGTCCTCCGCGCTCGGCGCGGCCGTTCCCCCCGGCTCGCTCTCGAGCAGCAGGCGGGCGAGCTTGTGCACGGTCGCTTGCGGCAAGTCCTGCTCGCTCGGCGGCTTGGGGAGCGCGAGCGCGGTCTGCGCCCCGTTGCCAGCGACCGCCACACCGCCCGGGGCGTTGGCGATGTTGAACGTCGTCGGGTCGCCACCCTGGTGGAACTTGCGCACCACGTCGCCCGCCATCGCCCGCCCCGACGGGGCTGCTTCCTCGTCCTGCGAGAGCGCGGCCATCGCCGGGACGACGTGTAGGGCATGGTGCGTCACTGTGTAGGCGAAGAGCTCGCCCTGCAGGCGCCGCAGCTCGCGAATTCTGGTGGGCATGCCCTCCTGCCGCAGGCACTCCATTACCGTTACGTTTGTCACACTGTGACGCTTCGCCGCCTCGGCCATGCTTCCCGTCTCGAGCACGGTTTCGCAGATCGCCCGACGCCGCTGGGACGCCTCCCAAGCCTTCACGGCCGCTTTGTGTGCCGCCCACCGGGCGCGCAGCGCCTCGTCCGACCGGATTTTCCCGATCTTCGCCACCCCGATGCTGAATTCGGCCTTGAGGGCCCGCATCGGCTTCCCCGCCTCGACCGCATCGAGCACCGCGAAGGCCCTCTCGTCGGCCTCCGACGGCTGCGGCTTGACGCTCTCGGGTGTGCCCGCCTCGTTCACGCTCAACATCCCCTTGTCTCATGCGGTCCTGACGCGCCTCGTCGAGCTCGGACGAGAACGCGCCGAGAACGAATTGGGTACAAACGAGAACGCGGTGGGTACGCTTCGGGTACATCGGGACCCACGACGCATATCGTACAGGTGTACGACCGTCAATATGGACGCGTCGGAGTAGCCCGTGCGGGCCGTCAAGACCTCGTTACGTGTGGTCTTGGGGCGTTCCCGTCGGCGCATCGCGCTCAAACTTCGCAGCCCGTCGCCGGTTGCGCCGGCCCGGGGCAGACGCCGGGCTCCCCCGGCGCGCGTGTGCAGTCGATGCAGTACCAGCCTGGGCCGTCCACGGCGCGCGCCCAGGTGTGCGGGGCGGCCTGCGGCGGCGTGTCGCCCGCGTAAGACGTCGAGACCCGGCCGCCAGCCGGCTCGCCCGGGCGCCGTTCGCGTAGGAGACGTCGGGACTCGGTCACGAGCGGCCCCTGTGGAGCCAACGCCCGTCGAGCCTGGACACCTCGCCGCGCACGACCGCGCCGCCGAGTGCTCGGCGCATCTCGTCCACCGTGACGCGCGCGGCCTTCGCTGCCGCCTCTACGCTGGCCACCGGATCGAACCCGGCCCGGACCCAGGCGTGAGCGCGCTGCAACCCGGTCATGGCCTGATCGGCCCGGGCGTGCTCGATCTCTGCCCGCCTGGCCGCCGCCTCGATGCTCTCCCGGGTGACGACGGCCGCGTAGGCCGTCTCGGCCTCTGCGAGGCGCTGGCGGGCCTTCTCGACTCGCCTGGGCTCCACGAACTGCGGCGCCCGATTCTCGCAGGCGGCGAGCGTCCTCCGGGCGGCCTCGACGCGCTCGGTTGCCTTGCGCAGGGTCGTGGGCTCACTCACGGGCCGGGTGCTCTCGATTCCCGGGCGGATCGGACGCCCTCGACCATCGCCCGCGCCATGGCCATCCATTCGCGGGGGGCGAGGTGCTGACCGAGCGCCTGGCCGTTGAACGTCAGGTGGAAGGTGGCCGCGTCCCGGCTCGCGTCGTAGACGAGCTCGCCCGGTTCCAGCTCGGCCGTGATCCACTCGACGCCGGCCTCGATGTGCTGCGTGAACTTCATCGCCCCGCCTTTCCGCCGCCGACGCGCGGATCTGTGTGCACGCGCACGCCCTGCGGCGAGGTGTGCCAGCCGGACCCGCCATTGGCGAGCTCGTTCTCGTTCATCTGCACCCAGGCGGTCGCGCGCTCGACCCCCTCGAAGCGGTTGCCGTCGAGCACCACGTCCCAGCCCGCACTGGCCAGGCGCTCGGCGGCCGGTATGCGGTGGCAGCGGGCGTGCAACGCGCAGGTGCACACCAGCGTGTCGCCGTCCTCGACCGGGCCGAGCGGCCCGTGCCACACGGAGTTGTCCCACTCGACCACGCGGGCGCCGTCCTGCCCGCCAGCGGCCCGCAGGCGTTCGGCCTGCTGGTCGGTCAGCTCGAGACCGTATCGGAGCTGCGTGGGGCCAACGCGCTCGACCGGCGGCCACATGGCCAGTAGCCGGCGGGCGTAGTCGGGAAACGACATGCCCGGGCGCGCTCTCGTCGCCTTCCGCTCCCCCGTCTCGATCTTTCGACCGTCGAAGGCGGCGCCGAGCAGGGCCATCGTCGGGGTCAGCGCGAGCACCTGACCGACCACGCGCTTGCGCAGCCAGTCGGGCGGAACGCGCAGGATCGAGAACACCCGGCCGGGGCCGACACTGGCCGCCACGTCCTCGCGCACGCCGTGCCAGCGCACGAGCGCGCTCTCGACGGCGGGGCCGGCGGTGTCCTGGCCAGCGGCGGCCATCTTCGCCCGGGCCTTGTCCACGGCCGACACGGCGGCCGCGCTGGTCAGGTAGATTCGGGGCATGTGACCCCCGACGAGAGCGTGAGCCATTCCTCGCGGCTCCGCGTGAGCGAGCGGCGCGACTGGCCGCGCCGCAGGGTGGTCAGATCGACCGCGTGCCACTCCGGCAGGCCGGCCGCGTATGTGTCGAGGCGCCGGTTGTAACTGACCCCCACGCGGGCGCCTGCGTCTCGCCATCGCCGGGCGAGCTCGCACACGGCCTCGACAGACGGCCCGAACCCGCCGTAGCCCTGCGTGCCATCGTAGGGCGGGTCGAGGTAGACCACGGCGCCCTGGATCGGGTCGATGCTCTCCGCACGGGCGCACACGACCTCGACGTGCGGGCGTGGCAGGAAGAGTGAGATCCGGTTCTGCAGCGCGTTCAGGGACGGGATGAAGCCGTCCACGTTCGGACGCAGCTTGTGTGCGCCCTTGAACCCGCCGATGCCACCGCGAGCGCCCGCTGTCCAGACCCACCACGCGCCAGCGCCGAGCAGGTGACCCTCGCCCCGGGCGTCCTTCGCTCGCTGCCAGACATGGCGCGGCTCACACGACGGGCCTCCGAATAGGCGGACGGCGCGGGCGAGGTCGCGCGGGTGGTGCAGGAGGAAGTGCAGCGCGTTCGCGAGCTGCGGATCGGCCTCGACGAGCAGCACGCGTTCGGGCGTGTCCGTGACCCCGAATGCCTGCGTCAGGGCGGCCGCATAGCCCGCCTTGCTGCCGATGCGCGAGGCCGGTGGGCTGGACGTGGGCGGGTGCTGGTGGTGTAGGTAGAGCGTCCAGGCCGCGAGACCTGCGAAGAGCTCGACGACGGTGGTCACTTCACACCTCGTGCGCCGATCAGCAGGCCGACGCCGAAACACACCCAGCCCGTCCACACCGGCTCAATGCCTGCATGGACCATCCCGGCGCCGAGCGTTGCGAGGCCGACCGATGCGATTGCCCATCCTAGTGTCATGCGCCCTCCAGCAGGCGGGCCGCGCTGGCCGGGTAGTCGCGCACGCGCAGCCACTCCGGCCACTCGGCCATGTTCTTGCCCTTCGCATCCTTCGGGAAGATCGCCCCCACGTCGTCGCAGCGGGCCACGCCCGGGCCGGTCCACAGCTCGGCCGCCTCGCTGTCGAGCGTGACGTATGGCTTGCGACCGAGCTGCTTGACGAACACGGGTACACCGGCGCGCTTCCCCGCGATCAGCAGGTCGCGCGCCCAGCCGACGTTGAACGGCCGCGCGCCGCACCCGGACTCGCCGCCGATCACGATCCAGTCGAGGTGCGGACCGGCCTCGCCGGTCGAGACCCACGGGCCGCCGTGCGTCTGGCGCGCCGTCGTGCCATGCAACGCGTCGAATCGACTCCACTCCGCCGGGGTGAGGATTTCCGGGGTCTCCCGGCGCGTCCCCACGGCCGTGTAGTCCACGGGGCCGAGCGCGGGCTCGTATGAGACCCAGCGCACGGCCGCATCGCAGGCCATCAGCTCGCGAATGCGGTGGTCGACCTCACGATTCTCGACGCTCGTCCCCAGCCAGACGTTCGGCAACGGCCAGGTGAGCGAGCGTTCGCTCACCGGCGGCTTTCCTCGCTCGCCGCTGATGGTGTATGCGCCGAGCTTCACATGCCGCGACGCCTGGATCTGGCATCCCATCAGCGCATCAGTTTCAATCGTCGTGCGTTCACCGCTCGGGTAGCTCGTGCCGCTCGCACCGCGCAGCCGTCGAAAGAACGATGCCGCCTGATCCGGGTGTTTCGTCAGCACTTGGAAAATGTGCTGCGGGCTGGCCCACATCACGCCGAACACAGCCGCGATGTACTTGAAATCGACGGTCGGGTGGAACAGATCGCTCATGCTGTTCACGAAGATCATCCGCCCCTTCTGCATGCGCATCGGGTCGGACAAGGCTTCCGGCACGGGGATCACCTTGCCCGTCCAGTGGCCGCGCTCGTCCACGGCGTCGATGTAGTGCCGCTTGCGGCCCGGATCGCGTCCAGCCTCGATGTCGGCCAGCGCCATCGCGCGGAGCCGCTTGGCCATCTTCTCTGCGTAGCAGCCGCGACACCCGGCCGAGACTTTCGAGCACCCCACGATGGGGTTCCACGTAACATCCGTCCATTCGATTGCTGACACTGTTTCCCCTTGTCACACCTGCGGCCAGAAGGCCGGAATCCAGAACACACGGCGGCCGGACGGCCATCCACCTGCACAGCGTGGAACGGCCGAACATCGGCCACCATGACACAGATCCACCATGCCGATTTCACATTGGAGCCCCGTCGCTGGCTCGACGCACGGGCAGCGCAGCACCTCTATCTCGCGGCGCATCGGTCCGTTCTGGCGCGCCTGCCGCATCAGACGATCTCCACGCGAGAGCCCCACAGGAGCCCCGGGCCTCGCATCGTCCACGCCAGATCGGCCACGTCTCGCCGCACGTCCACGGCTGCGCGCAGGCCTCTCGCGCCCCGCGTGGTGCCGATGTGGTCGAGGATGCGGAGATACGCCGTGCAGATCGCGTCGTCGCCTTCCTGGCCGTCCGGCAGGCCTTGCGCGGCCGCGAGCTGTAGGTGCAGCGGATCAGTCTCCGCGCACCGTCGGCCCCCGACACCGGAGCACCACGCGAGTTCAATACACGGGCCTCCGTTCGGCTCGTCCATCTTGAGCGTGAAGACCTTTGGGCTGTAGCGGTCCACTGTCGCGCCGCAGGCCGCGCAGGCGATGAGCTTGGCCATCAGCGCCACCCCCGCCGCTCGTAGACGGTGTCCATGTAGCGCGTGCGCCGTTTGACCGGCCGGCCCTCGACGTGGCGCACGGCCTGCGCCTGCCGGCGGCGCTCGTTCGCTCCGATGCGCTTCGGACCCTGGATCGAACCGTCGTCGTTCACCACGAGCTCGATGCGCACGGCCGGCTCGTCGTCCGGTCGGTCCGTGCGGAAGTGATAGAGCACGCCGCCATCGAACGGCAGCGCACGCGCACCGATCACCTGCCGACCCGCATGCTCACGCCGAACCCAGGCGACCACGATCTTGCGGACCTCGGCCGGGATCTCTCCGGCTGGTGTGCGTTCAAGCATCTGCGGCCTCCTGCTCTCGGCGCACGATGTCATCGAACGGCTCGATCCTGATGTCCGTCCCGTGCTCTTCGCCCGGGATCGCCGCCTTCGTTCGGTACGTCTGTGCGAGCGCCAGCTTGCGCAGCAGGTCGACCGCGACCTCGTCGGACACTGGCTGCGGCTTGTCGATCTTGTGCACCGTTCTCGGTCCTGGCTCGAGGATGCCCCACCCGTCCGGCCGCTCTTCCGGCAGCACCACGCCGGGCGGTGCCATCACGTAGCGGGCGCTCGTCACGCGCGCCAGATCCTTGCACGCCACCTTCGTCGGGAACGGGAAGAACCGTAGACCCGGGCCAGCGCCGACGACGCGATCCCACTCCGCTTGATCGACGCCGCACGGCACGCATTGGCGGCGGTACTCGCCTGCGACGTGCCCGTGCTTGCCTACCGCCCGGCGGGCCTTCTGGTAGCGGGCCACGATCTCGCCCCGGCGTCTCTCTTCCTCGCTCTGCAGGCTCTTCGGCCGGATCGGCTCGACGTAGTACGTCGGCTCCGCCACGCCGGCCGCCAAGGCATCGGCGTGCACAGCGCGCAGGCGCTCGAAGGCGGCCAGGCCGGCCTTGGCGGCGTTCAGGTCGGCCAGCCAGTCCGCGCGATGTCCCTTGGCCTCCACGGCGTAGACGATGGCGCCGGAGCGGCCGCGCGTGAAGACCATGCCGAGCACGTCCACCTTCCACCTCGCGTTGACCTCGACCTCGAAGCCGATGTGTCGGCAACCGTGCCGCCACAGCCACACCCAGGCGTGCATCTTCGCCGCCCAGTGCTCCGGCGTCTCGTTCTTCGGCCGACGCAGCACGACACCGACCCCAGGAACCGGCTTGCTCATGCTGCCGCCCTCCTGGCCATCAGGTCGCGCAGGAAGGCCGATACGGCGACGAGCACGCTGGGGTAGTGCCCACCGTGCCCCACGCCAGAACAGAACCATGGCGGGGCCGCTACGGGCGCCACGACGTATACCGGACGGCCGATGCCGGCCGCGTAGGCCAGCTCGCCCACCGCGTGCGCGTCCTCCGGGCTCCACACTCCGAACACGGCCTCTGCGGTTTGGATGTCGGCCCGGGTGGCCTCCGGTCGGCTGCGCCGGTGGATCGTCGCCCGTGTGCGGCGCACGTCCATAACCTCGGCGATGGCCGCTTCGAGCTGCGCATCCGTTTGCGGATCGGTCTGTGCGAGAAACAGTTTCATCCCTGCCCCCTGCGCCGCTTCTCTACTTCAGCGTGCAACTTCAAACGGGCGGTGTCTTGTTCGGCCAGGCCGAGAAACATCTCGGCCAGATCGAATCGGCCGTTCTCGATGTAGAGCTCGACCGCCATCATCACCTGCGACGGCGGCAACTGCGCGGTGCGGTTGACGAGCCGGGTCATCTCCGGCGAGGCCGCGAGCATCTTGCCCGGATCCACGCCCCACCGCTCGCCCGGCGTCGTGCCCAGGATGTCGCGCCAGCTCGTCGGGCGTGTCAGAGGCATGCGGCCACCTCCGCCGGTTGCACCCGGCTCCACAGCCACGGCCGTTGCCCGCCCATGGCCGACTGGCCCTGCTCACGCGTGACCTCGCCCGCCTCGAGCAGGTCGCGCAGGGCGGTCCCCACGGTGCTGATGTCGAGGCCGGTCTCGCGCGCCACGTCGGCCACCTGACAGCCGGGTGGCAGGGCCAGCAGCGCGGCCCGCACCTTCTCGTAGGCGGGGCGCAACAGCTTCGGCGTCCGGTGCCGAACCGGCAACGGGACGGGCCGCACCTGCACGCCCGTCCGGGCGCCGTAGGTCATGGTCGGCGCCTCGTTGTTGAACTTCGGTGGGATCGGGCGTTTCTCGGCCAGCCCTCGCCGGACGAGTTCGCAGCAGGCGGCTCGCGCGGTGCTGACCGACACGTCGGCGGCTCCGTGCACCTGCAGCGCGGTCAGAAAACGCGGGTGCTTGTCCACGAGCGCGTTCAGAACCTTCACGGTCGAGGCCTGCATGGGGGGCAATGCGGGCTTCACGGTGCGGCCTCCATGGCGACAGCGGGCGTGAGGTCGGGCGCCACGGCCGCCAGGTTTCCGAGGTGGAAACGCTGGCCATCCGGGGTGAAGAGCACGCGCCAGGTGGCCCGGCCCTCGTTTCCCTTGTCCCTGGCCTCGACGTAGCCCTTGCGGGCCAGCGCGTCGATGTGCGCCCGGACGTTGACGAGCGAGCGCGTCTTCAACGCTTCTGCGATGACTCGGAGCGGCGCGTGCGTGTGCTGTTCGAGCAGGTGCAGGATCATCACGCGCAGGACTTGCGCTTGACGCGGTGACAACGGCTTCAACTGTGACATGACTCCCCTCCGCAGGTGCCGCAGGCGAGGCGACGCTCCGCCGCCCGCACCACCCTTCCTTCGTTCGTGATCGTCCCGAACTGCGTGATCCACCGGCCGCCCAACTGATGCGGCACGTACTCGATCATCGCAGACGGGAACGGCGCCGGACCTTGGCCGGCCGGCTGCAGGTTGCTGTCGAGGAAGCGCAGGCGGCCCTCGACGAAGAAGACACGGGCGGCGACGCCGTGGACGTGACGGTGCCACCATTCCGTGTCCGTCCTGGCCGGCACGAGCATCACGAGCGGATCGAGCCCTCGCCGGCCCTCATCGTCCGCGCGCCGCACCCAGTCTAGCACCGTCGAGCTCGTATGTCCTCGCCGCTCGCACCACTCTTCTTTCGGCAGTCCAGACGGTTTGCCCTTCCAGACCTTGTCTTTGCAGATCGTGCACAGGCGGCCGTAGGGCGGGTTGAGGTATCGCGTGACGCGCGGCGCGGGTGCGGCCGGATCACGATCCATCTGCCAACTCGCGCGACGCTTGAGCGCGTCGCGACGCGACCTGTCCGGGTGGTCGGGCGCGAAGTACAGCGGGGCCAGCGTCGTCGCCTGCGCGGCCGCGATGTCGAGACCCACTGGCGGCAGGTCGAGCTCGGCGAGAAAGGCGTTCAGGAACGTCCTGGGGGTCGCCCAGTTGTTGTTGCCGTTCGTGGCGTTGTAGACCGGGATTGCGCCTTCGGTTTCCTGCTGCTCTGCGTTCATGTGTTTCCCCTTGTCGTTGGTGCGTGCGGGTGCCATCACGCAAAAAGTCCCATCTGTTTCTCGTACTCGCTCGTCCCATCGAACCAGTTTGCCGGGAATCCCATGAGCCACGCGACCCACTCAGGATTCAGGAATCGGCCGCCGGCTCGTTGCGCGGCATCTGCATAGCTTGGCCGCTCTTCGTTCTGACCGGCCCATCGCGCTTGCTCCATGTCAGCCGGCGTTTGCATGCTGCTCGTCGGCGTTGGGTACAAACGCAAGACTTGCTCCTGCAACGGTCGGCTGTTGGCATCGAAACATGCGTCCGTGACACTTCCGCTTCGCCAGTTGGCCGCCGCAGGCGTTGCCCACAGGCGCACGGCGTCCGTGAGTGTCGTCCCGCCATGCATGCCTTCCGCCGTGGTCGTGTGTCGCGCGGCGCTGGCCGAGTCGGTAGTGCACGGCGTCGGCCACATCGGGAAGTCACCGCGCCGGGCCATCGTGGTCAGGCTCGGCGTGCCCGCGCTCGGCCGCTCGTTCTCGCCGCCCACGCCGTTGATGCCATTCTGGCTCGTGCCGTAGTCCGTGGCCGACGGCGTCGGATATGTGTCACGGCCGGCGGGCAGGACGGCCCGCGCGAGCTGCGGGTTGGCTTCACACCATGCGGAGTGCCATGCCATCGCCACCGCCTCGGGCACGGCCACCTGCTGCACGTAGAGCCGGCCGCCGCGCAGGGCGCCCGCGAACGGCATCTCGTCCAGCTCGTGCAGGACGTGCTCGGCCTCGTTCCAGGGCCGCCCAGGCCCCAGCATCGCCCGGGCGATTGGCTCCGCCTGCTGCGGACACACCGCGTTGCCGGTGGCCACGAGGCGGTCCCCGCGCACGTCGGTGGGCAGATCGCCGCCGACGATCACCGGCGAGCAGGGGAAGGCCGACCACACGACCGCCCGATTGCGCCGGAAGGCCGCCTCGTAGTCGGCGCGCAGGTGCTCGCCGAGCAGCATCGGCGCGGCCGGGTCCTCCGGGTAGGCCACGATGAACATGCGCGACCGCTTGTGCAGCGCCCCGGCCGCGAGGGCCTGGACGGTCTGCCACTCGGCCGCGTAGCCGATGCGGGCCAGGTCGGCCAGCACCTCGCGCAGACCGAGCGTGCGCAGGTTGCGCACGTTCTCGATCAGCACCCGGCGGGGTCGGATGCGCTCGATCACGGCGCGCATCTCCCCCCACAGGCCGCTCTTCTCGCCCGTGAGACCGGCCTGCTTGCCCGCCACGCTGATGTCCTGGCAGGGGAACCCCCCGGTGAGGATGTCCACGGGCGGCGGGCGGAGCCCGCGCACGTCTCGGAAGAGACGGGCGGCGGGCGGAGCCCGCGCACGTCTCGGAAGAGACGGGCGGCGGGCCGGCGGGCGCGCACGATCTTCCCGGGCAGGCTCTCGATGTCGCAGGCCCAGGCCAGCTCGGCGCCCGCGTGGGCCAGCTCGACCGCCAGATCGAGGCCGAGCATGCCGGAGAAGAGCGAGCCGACCTTCACGTCTGCACCCCGGGGAAGCGCGCGCGCAGCACGCCGAGCGCGGCGCGCCGCTGCTCGAGGTCGAGCGCGGCGATGAAGTGATGCAGGGCGCCCGTCACCTCCGCCTCGACCTGCCGGCGCTCGCCGATGGCCTGGCGCTCGTCCTCCGGCACCATGACCCACACGACGGCCTGACGGCCGCTGCGCGTCTCGCGTGTGCGGCCCTCCGGATCGGCCCGGATGAAGCCCTGCATCTCCAGCTCGACGCGGCGGGGCCGCTGCGTGCTCGGATTGAGCCCCATCGCGTGCTGGATCTCGTCGTCGGTGGCCCCCCGGCCGCCCTGATTTCGGATGAAGGCAAACACCTTGCGCCGCAGCTCAGGCATGGCGTCGAGGATCTGCTGCCCGCTCAGAACGCTCGTCGAGCGGCCGGCCACGGCCGGCGCGGGCGTGTGCGCCGGCCTGGGCGCGCCGGCCCCGAAGAGGTCGAGCTGCGGCTCGGTCGGGCCGTTCACGGCTGCCCCGTCTTCACGAACAGACACGCGGGTAGCATGCTCAGGTCGTACCCGGCCGCGCGGATCTTGCACAGCGCGTCGGCGCAGCCGTAGCCGATGACGACGTGCCAGCCGAGGGCCTGAAACTGGCCCAGGCGGTCCTTCTGATGCGGCCGGGCGCCGGAGAACTGGCCGGCGCGCTCGGTCACGGGCTCGGCCGATGGCAGCTTGAGCTCGACCATCATGCCCGGCGCGCCCGGGTGGGCGGGCGGGTGCGTCCAGATCGTGATGTCCGCGTCCCCGCGCACCATGCCCGACGCCTTGGCCATCCTGGCCACGCCGACCGGCAGCGGCACGCCGTTCAGCGAGCCGGAGAACATCAGCCCGGCCGAGAGCAGGGCGTTGACGAGGTTCACCTGCTCGGCCCACTCGAGCTTGCGTTTCTTGACCTTCGGCTTCGGCGCGTCCTCGCCGTCTTTCTCCCAGTGCGGGCGCACGCGCGGCACTTCCTCGACCGGGCCGGCCTTGCCGAGCGTGTGCACGACGGCCACCGCCTTCGGCTGCCCGGGCTTGCTGCCGAACACGGCCGCGAGCTGCGGCGAGAGCGTCGGCTCCGGCACGTCTCGCCCCAGGATCTTCCTGGCCTGTTCTTTGTTCAGGCCCATCAGGCGGCCCTCCCCTCGAAACGCTGGTCGCTGCCCACGAGCACGAGCACGCGGTTGCGGTGCATCGCGCGCGAGAACGCCCGGCCGCCGATGCGGTTCGCGAGCGCGTCGAGATCGTCCTCGAGCGGGTCCCGCTCGAGCGAGTAGTTCGTGGCGTACAGGGTGGCCCGCCCGGCCTCGTAGCGGCGGGTGATGATCTCGTCGGCGACGCTGACCTCCCAGTCCGTCGCGCGTCCCTTCCCGAGCTCGTCGAGGGCCAAAAGCGGCACGAGCACGAGATCGTCCACGAGCTTCTGCGTTTCCTTCTGCGCCTGTAGCGAGCGGCGGCAGTCGGCCATCACCTGCCCGGCGCTGGCGTAGCGCGTCTTGATCTTCGGCGCGCGCATGGCCAGGCGGCGCAGGATGCCGATCAGCAGGTGCGACTTGCCCACCCCGGGCGGGCCGGCCATCAGCAGGCCGGCGCCGTCCACGGGCAGCGCGTTGGCGGTGATGACGGCGTTGCAGAACCCCACGGCGGCCTCGAGGGCCTGCGCCCGGTACTGCGCCGGGTGCAGCATCGTCCCCGCTTCGGTGTTGACGACGAACACGCCGTCGCCCCGGTTCACCTTCGGCGGATCGCCCGGGCGGTCGATGGTGAAGGCCGACAGGTTCGCGCCCGGCGGATCGACCGGCAGGCGGGCCAGATTGAGCGCGGCCGCCTGCTGCGAGAGCGGCCCGCACTTCGGGCAGCTCTTCACCGACGTGTTGCCGTGCTCGTCCTCGACGAAAACCGAGCCCTTGTGGCAGTGGCCGCACGCGCTCACCGTGGCGGTCACGAAACCGTCGGTGCGCGCGTAGCGCAGCTCAGGATCGGGCTTCGGCTCCGACGGTGTCCGCGTCGTGTCGTCGCTCATCCGTTCGTCTCCCCTCGTGCGCCCGGGCTCGACCATCGCGAGGCCCCGGGAACGGCCCCGGCGCGCGTCCTGGCAGGAGCGCGCCCGGCGGGCGGGTTGGTGGGCGGCCGGGCACCTCGCAGGGCGTCCTCGACCCAGTCCAGGCGCGGGCCGCGCGGATCTCGCCCGGCCCGAAGAATCTCTCTGCGCATCGCCTCCGCAACTTCCGACTCGGCGTAGGCGTCAACGAGTCGCCGCAACGTCTCCATCTCGGCGCCCTTGAGTTCCAAGACGCCCCTCGGCCTCGCCGCGTGCTTGCAGCCGTCCCCCCAGGCTGCCGACAGGCGCCGGTACACTGCGGCCTTCCGCGCTTCCTCCGATTCCCCGGGTGAGGGGGCCACTGGGGGTGTGCCCAGGGCCTGTAAGGGTCGGGAAGGGAGATCCGCGCGCGCGTCATGATCGTGGTCAGGGGTAGCAATTCCGGCAGGGGTGGGGTGGCAGATTTGCGAGGGGTCGGACGGCACTTCTGCTAGCCCTTCCGCATTTGCCAGGGCTGGCAGATTTGCCACCCCTGGCATTTCTGCCACCCCTGGTAGATTTGCCACCCCTGAACGCGGGTCGGCGGCCAGCAGCGCGGCGTCCACGACCACCAGCAGGTCGCTCCGGCCGGGGCGGGCGAACACCTCGAGCCACCCCACGGCCTTGAACGTCTGCACGGCCTCGCGCGCCACCTTCTCGGCCACGACGGCCTGACGGGCGAGCTCGCCCACGCTGGCGAGCGAGGCCCCCCGAGCGTGCGGATCGGCCAGCTCGGCCGCCGTCGCCGCTTCGGCCAGGAGCCGGTTGCGGACGCGCCCCCGTGCGTCCTTGCCGTCGGCGGGGTCGCACCGCTCGAGCAGCACGGCCAGCACGATCTTGTGCAGGCCCTTGAACGGCTCTCCGCCCGGGTAGGCCTCGATCCGCAAGACGCTGTAGAGCAGGGGCGCCGCCGCCCAACGACCAAGCAAATCAACATCCCCCGTCGAATCGTTACGCGGACGCTACGTGCAGGGTTTGCCCGATGTCAATACGCACCACACGCTAATTTTATCGTTGCTTTGTTGGCGTGCTGCGCCTATGGTCCGCCATTGCATCCTTGCACGGAGGTCGCGATGCGACTCGAGAACTTCCTACGATACGGCGAGCGGCGCGCCTTCGCGGCCAAGGTCGGCTGTTCCAAGAGCAACATCGACCGGATCTGCTGCGGCACGCTCCAACCGTCGCCGCCGCTGGCGGCCAAGATCGTCGAGGCCTGCAAGGCCGCCGACGGGACCGAACGGGTGAGCCTGTCGGATCTGCCCGGCTACACCCTGGAGTACCCGGTCAACCGGGAGAAGAAGAGGAAGAAACCGGCCGGCCAGGATCAGGCCGCCGGTTGAACGACGCGCCCCCGCCGGCACCCCGGGGGACCGAAGGACAAGGGGAAGAACGTGACACCACCGAGGCAAGGCCAACAGGGCCAGAAGGGCCAGCGTCGGCCGTGGCAGACGCCGCCCAACGCCGACTTCGTGCCGCACGACGAGGGCGGCGCGCAGGGCCAGCGCACCGAGATCATCCGGACCGACCCGTCGCTCATGACGGAGGTGGGCCAGCGGCTCGCCCACGGCGATCCGGCCCGCCTGCGCGAGGCGATGAGCTGGCTGCAGGAGCACACCAACCTCATCCTGCCCGTGACCGCCGTGGACGCAGTGCCCGCCGGCTACCGGCTGGCCATGTCGGCCGTGCTGCCCACGTCGGCCGAGGTCTACCGGAACGCGCAGTCGCAGCGGCGCGAGGGGCAGCCGCCGATGTTTTCGATGCACCGCCCGCTGCTCGACCGGATCGCCAACGCGGCCGGGCTCTCCTGCGTGCCGGAGCTGTGCATGCGGATCGACCGTGGCAACGACCCGCTGTACGCGCGCTGTCAGGCAGCGGGGAAGCTGCGAGGCATGGACGGCGCCGACCACGTCTACGTCGCGACGCGCGCGCTCGACCTGCACGACGGATCGCCCGCCGTGATCGATCTGCTGGCGTCCGCCAGCTCGGCCGCCACGGGCGAGAAGCAACTCAGGCGCACCCGGGCCTTCATCGTCGAGCACTGCGAGACGAAAGCGTGGTCTCGCCTCGTCCGGCGCGTGCTCGGCCTGCGCCACGAGTACACCGCCGAAGACCTCGCCAAGCCCTTCGTGGCCGGCCGCCTCGTCTGGACGGGCGACTTCGGCGATCCGGAGACGAACCGGGCCGTTGCGCTCCTGACCGCCTCGAAGGCCCTGGGCATGGGCGACGCGCTCTTCCGCGCCGTCGGCTCGATGATGACCGGCGGGCTCGGCCTGCTGCCCGACATGCGTGGCGCGGCCCCGCCGGTGACGCATGTGGTCGACGAGGACGAGCACCCGGCCGATCTGCCCGGCGACGGCGACGGCGACGGCTGGGACGGCGACGGCGACGACGCGGGCAACCCTGGGGCGACCCCCCCGCCGGGCGAGCCCACGCCGCGCGCCGGCCTGGACGAGCTCGTCAAGTACGCCAAGCTCAAGGGCAAGGTGGGCAAGGGCGCCGGCCTCATCACCGAGCAGCAGATCCGCGCGCTCTCCCCCATGCACCAGTGCCGCCTGTGGGCCAAGCTGGACGACATCGAGGACGACCCGATCCCGTTCTGATTCCGGGCACTTCAACAACGACTGCAACGACAAGGGGAACCCCGTGACCGACGAAACCATCGACGCCGAATTCGGCGAGGCCCCGCGCGAGCTGCGCATCCTGGCCTGCGCCGACCTGCACGTCAGCGCCACGCAGAACTTGGCCGGCCTGCAGCCGGTCGACCGCATCACCCGCCGCCCGCTCGTGCTCTCGCAGGCCCGCCAGACGCTCGCGTGGATCGGTCAGACCGCGCGCGCCGAAGACTGCGACCTCGTGCTCGTGGCCGGCGACACGTACCCGGACCCGCGCCCGCTGCCGGCCGCCGAGGCCGTGGTGCAGGAGGCGTTCGCCGCCTGGGCCGATCAGGGCGCGCTCGTGCTCGTCCTGCTCGGCAATCACGACCGCCCGAACGGGCAGGGCACGCACGCGCTCGAGCCGCTGCGCCACCTACGCCCGGGCAAGATCGAGGTGGTCGATGCCTTCCGCCCGCTGGCCATCGTCCGCAACCGCTACACCGACGCGCTGTTCGTCTACCCGTTCGACGACCCGGCGCACGTCGCCACCTACGGGAACAACGTCGTGGCCTGGGTGTTCCCGGTCCCCTACCCGGCCCGGGCGGCGGCAGCGGAGGTGAGCGGCAGCGCGGCCGCCACGTCGGCGGTGCTGGCCGGCGGCTTCAACGCCGTCCTGGCCGCGCACGCGCAGCTCGTGCCGCTCTGCCGAGAGCACACGCCGGGGGCGCCATGCATCCTCTTCGGGCACGGCACGCTCGCCAGCGCGGCCTACAACGATTATCAGACCGTGCCGCTCGCGGACTCGCCGATCTCGACCGACACCTTTCCCGTGTTCGACCTGGCCGTGTGGGGCCACCTGCACAAGCGGCAGGCCGTGGCCTCGCCCACGGTCGAGGACGCCCCGACCGGGACGGCCGAGGACGGCCGGGGCATGCTCTTCACGCACGGCTACATCGGCAGCCCCGACCGCATGGACTTCGGGGAAGAGGACCAGCCGAAGGGCGTGAGCACCTTCACGCGCGAGCTGGCCGTCGCCGACGGCGGCGGGCCGGTGAGCGAGCGGTGGGCCTGCCGCTTCCACCGCAACCCGGGCATCCGGCGTTTCGTCACCCTGCACCCGGACGAGGTGCGCGACCACCTGGCCGAGCTCAAGGCCGAAGCCGAGCGCGGCGAGCAGGCCTGGGTCTACCGCGTGGTCTCGCCCGACCGGGACGGCATCAGCGAGGCCGACAACGACGCCGTGGCCGAGCAGGTGCGCGAGCTCAAGGCCTGCGGCGTGACCATCACCAACGGCTGCAAGGTGGCCAGGGCCGACCGGGCGCGCGTCGAGGACGTGCAGACCGAGCTCGGTTACGAGGGCGTGCTCTCCGCCGTGTTCACCGCCCGCCCCGACCTCGCCCCGGACGAGGACGCGATCCGCAACAACATCCGGGCCTGGGCGGCCGAACAGGGGTCCGCCGGAAAGGTCGGTGCCGCGTGAAAACCGCCAGCGCCACCCCGACCGCGTGGGAGCTGACGTGCCCACACTGCCGCGACCCGATCCCGGCGCCGAAGAGCGGTTCACACTTTTGGACGGCCGAAGAGCTGGCCGACAAGCGGCACATCGACTGCGGTTGCGGCGAGGTGGTCAAGGTGCCGGCCGCCGTTCGGCGTGCCGTAGGAGGTTCGACGTGACAAAGACCAACGATTTCGAGCGTGTTCCGTTTCTCGCGCTCGGCCGGTCGCTCGAAGCGGTGCGCGCCTTCCTCGAGGCACGCGCGGCCACGCAGGAGGATGCCCGCCGCCTCGTCCGTGCCGCGTTCGGCCTGGACGAGGACCGTGAGGTGTCGCTCGTCTCGCAGGGCTTCCACTACGTCGGTTTCGCCCCGAAGGGGTGGGAGGCCGAGCACGGCGACCGCTACGCACACTCGGCCAAGGTGGCCAGCGGCCGCACCGACGCCGGAGCGCGCTACCTGATCCCCTACGCCCGTACCAAGACGGGCAGGACGCTCGGCAAGGCGCTGGCCGCCATCCGTCGCCCGTCCGGGTGGTCGTTCACCGAGAGCCTGGGCCTCAAGGCGCTGCTGCTGCCCGCTACCGGGCGGGTGACGACCGCCAGTTTCGAGCGCATCGGCGAGCTGTACGTGATCCACGTCCCGCACAACCCGGACGCCGTCTGCGAGGACTCGCACACGCCGGTGCCGGAGGTGCAGGTGCCGCCCGACGCCGCCCGGCTCAAGCTGTCGGAGTACCACCGCATGCGCGAAGAGGCCGAGCAGCACGAGGCGACGCGGCCATGACGCTCGCCCGCCACATCGCCATCGTCTACCCGGACGGCACCGTCTACGGCTGCGCCTGGCCGGGCAAGAACGCGCTCGCCGAGCTGCTGCGCGAGGCGGCCGAGAACTGCCCGGAGGCGACCGCGAAGATCATGGACCCCGCCGACTGCCCGCTCTGCCAGGAGGCCGAGCACGAGGCCAAGGCCAGCCCCGGAGGTGCGCCATGAGCGCCACGACCCGCCGCAACCGCGCCGCAGCTCGCCAGATGGCAAAGCGGCTTGCCGACCGCAAGGTGCAGGCCGCACAGCAGACGGCGGCCGACTTGCGGCGCGTGATCATCGAGCAGGAGCGACGTTTGATTGCGCGTGATGACGACGCGCTGCGCGAGCGAGCGGCCGCCGAAATCCTGCTCGGGGCCTATGCCATGACCTACGGGCCGATGAAGGTGGCCGAGGCCGTGGCGCATGGCCTGCACGGCACCGGCCAACCCGTGCCGTCGCGCTGCCGCGCGAGCTTCAACCCGCAGGCGGCCGTCTACGAACTGATCGGAGCGCCAGACCAGCAGCGCCCGGAGGTGAGCAACGGCGTCGGGCTGCTCGTGATGCTGGCCGGCCGGTACGTGGCCGAGACGCCGGAGAACGATGACGGCTACGCCAACGCCTTCGCGCTCGTCGAGGCCCTGCGGTGCGGCCTGCTCGGCCTCGCCGATCCGGTCAAGCTCGGCGTGATCGCGACCGAGCTGGCGACACGGGCCGCGTTCTCGATGCCGTCCGGCCGGTTCCCAGTGAACCCGATGGCGGTGGTGCCCGCCGCCAGTGAGAGGACGCGCCTTCTCATTCGAGCTGTGTCGATGCTCAAGCCGTACCTGCGCGAAACGGAACGGCGCGAGGTGGAAAGGCTGCTCAGGACATGACGCGGAACTATCCCACGGTCCGGCTCGTCAAGCGCGTGGCCGCCGACTTCCCGTTCTCGGCCGAGGATCGCGCCAAGGTGGCCGAGCCGGGCGAACACCGGGCCTACATGAATCACTACGGCGCGGTGTCGGTCCTGACCCCGCCCGGGACGCGGCTGGGCGTCAAGCCCGCCGAGTTCGCCTGGGTCCACGGGAAGCCCGACGGCTGGCACGCGGGCACGACCTGCAACGTGGCCGCCAATCTGGCCATCGTGACCGAGACGAACCGCCATCGTGTCTCGCGGGTCGGCCCCGGCATGGGCATCGAGCCGTGCGCGCTGGCCGCCGGCCACGAGGGGCCACATCGGGCGCGCCGCTGCTGCTGGACGCCGTCACCGGACGACAAGGACACGCTCTGCCCGATCTGCCGCTCGAGCGGCTATCTGGCCCCCGTGCGCAAGATGGCCTGGCGCGACTTCCAGGCCTTCGCACAGGGCTGGGAACCGCTCTACGGGGCGGCCGACGGGGAACACCTGTGGGATGACCCGCAGGCGGGCCTCGAGGACGTGCACGGCCCCGAGGTGTCTGGCCCGGTCTCGCTGCACGTCTACGAACGGCGCGAGCTCGACGACAGCTACATCCGGCGCGCCGCGCGCGACCTGCTCGAATGGTGGTCGGAGCGGTTCAGCGAGGATTTCGGAGGCGACGACGGGCAGGGCGAGGACGGCGGCGAGCAGGCCGACGCCGAAGCCTTCGTGCGGGCCTGCGCCGCCCGGGCGAAACCGTGGCAGTGCGAGTTCACCGGGATCGCGGTGATGTTCGACGAGGCCGACCTCGCGGCCTTCGGCGTGCGCGTGGTCCAGCCGGAAGCGCCGGAGCCAGCGTGATCGGGTCCGGCCAGCGCCTTCGGCGGCTCGTGACCCAGGGCGAGGTCGCGCGCGTGCTGGCCCTGGACGTGCCGCCCGAACAGGTGGCGCGGGCCTTCGCCGCGTTCTTCTTTTTCTGCCAGGACGATCCTGGCACCGACAAACGACGGCTCGCCGAGGCCACGCGCGACGCGCTCGACCTCGTTCTCGAGCAGTGGCCCGAACGGGCAGGGAGTGACCGATGAACGTGCCGAACCTGTGGCAGTGCCACAACTGCGGCCGGATGCTGGCCGGGGACGTTGGCCAGTGCAACGGGCGCTGCCAGGACTCCACCGGGAAGTCCTGCGACGCCAAGCCGTGCCCATCGTGCGGCCTCGTGCACTACTGGTCGGGCAGCGTCGAGAAGACGCGCGGCCTGCGGGTAGGCGGGTGGGTGCTCGAAGCGGAGGGGATCGGGTGGCGTCACCCGTCCCACGATGGCCGTTTCAGCACCGATGCGGCCGTGCTCGTGGAGATCGGACTCGTCAAGGCGCGGCCAGCGGGAAGCCCCCCTCGCCCGCTGGCCGCGCCTGACGGGCTGGCCCGTTACTACGTGCTCGACATGAGCAACGAGCGCGAGTTCCTGGCCCTGTTCCCACGGGATGACGTGCAGGGGGACGGATCGCTGCGCACGCCCCCAGGCCTGCCGTACCGGCCAGCGGAGCCCGAACTACTGGCCCGCATGCAGGGCGTCCCGTGGCACACACCGCACAGGTCGATTCAGCTCATGCGAGCGCCGACAGAAGAGATCCCGGTGACCGTCGAGCCGCCTCGCCTCGTGGCCCTGGACGACGACACGCGCGACGCGCTGGCCCGGCTGGTCAAGACCTCGCGCCGCAACGATCTCACGGTCGAGGTGGACACGACCGATCTGGCCCTGGTGGTCGAGCACCTGGCCAACGCGGCCGGCCTGGACACGGACGATCTGTGAGCGGCAAGCCCACCGACGTGCGTTCACTCGCCGAAGCATCCCGGGATTTCTTCGTCGCGCTCGAGACCGGCCAGCCGGTCACCTGCCCGTGCTGCCAGCGCACCACGCAGGTCTACACCCGCAAGCTGCACCGGGAGATCGCGATCAACCTCGTGCGCCTCGTGGACCGCCACGAGCTGCGTCCGGGCGAATGGTGCCAGGTGCGCGACTTCGTGGCCGGCTCGGCCAAGGCCACCAAGGCCTCGACCGATCTGGCCTTCCTCGTGCACTGGGGCCTCATCGAGCGCAAGGGGCGCGGGCTCTACCGCCCCACCCGGGCCGGCATCGACTTCGCCCGGGGCCGCACCCGCGTGGCCGCCGCCGTGCAGACCTACGACAACGAGTGCATCGGCCGCTCGGAGCGGACGGTCTCGATCCACGACCTGATCGGCCGGGAACCGGCCGCCCTCCTGTGACCGCGCGCGCTTTTTCGTTGACTTCTTAGCGCGCCGCGCCAAATTCTCACACTCGCCGCTCCATCGGCGCCCATGCAGGCGGGCGCCAGGCGGCGGCGCAACAACTTCTGGTCGGGGGACCAACATGCGTTTGAGGCGTTTTTCGCTGCGGAACTACCGCGCCTGGGCAGACGTGGATCTCGACTTCACGACCATGCCTGGCGCGGTGATCACTGGCCCCAACGGGTCGGGCAAGAGTTCGATTGCGGAGGGCATCGTGTGGGTGCCGTTCGGTGAGAGCAGGTCGAGCCGCATCACCGGCGTGGTGCGCAAGGGCGCCACCGACTGCGTGGGCGAGCTCGAGTTCACCGCGACGGGCGAGACCTACAAGATCGTGCGCAAGATCAGCGTGCGCGGGTCGGGCACGAAATCGGAGCTCGACCTGTTCCGGCTCGCCAACGATACGAGCCCGATTGACGGCGTGCACGGCGTGCGGTGGGAGCCGATCAGCGGCAAGGGCGCGCGCGAGACGCAGGCGGAGATCCGCCGCATCCTGGGCATCGAGTACGACACCCTGCTCTCCGCGTCGGTGATGATGCAGAACGACGCCAACCGGCTCACCCGGGCGAAGCCGGAAGAGCGGCGCGACATCCTGCGCCGCTCGCTCGATCTCGGCCGCTGGCGGACGTGGCTCGACCGCGCCCGCGCGGGCAGCCGGGACGCCACGGCGAAGCGGGAAGAGGCCAACGCCCGGGCGGCGACCATCGCGGCCGGTCTGCGGGCCATGCTGCCCGTCGAGCGCCCGGTGCTGACCTGCGCGCCCGACGACCACCTGCTCGGCCGCGCATTCGAGCGCACCGATCTCGGCGAGGCCTGGACAACGGCCCGCGCGCACAGCTCGGCCGACGCGGTGCACGAGGTCTTCGCCATGCTGGCCCAGGAGGCCTCCGACGCCGTCGTGCTCTTCCGGGGCCGACGCGACATGCTGCGCGAGAAGGAAGGGGCCGCGCTGGCCGAGCAGCAGCGGGCGCAGGCCGCCCTCGAGGCCGCGCAGGCCGCCGCCCGCAACGTGGACGAGGCCCGCCGTCGGGTCGAGGCCCTGGACGGCGAGATCGCCGCCGCGCGCGCCCGCTTCAACGAACTGGCCGGGCCGGCGGCGGAGCTGGACGCGGCAGTCAAGGCCGAGGCCGATCTGCCTGGCGCGCGCGAGAAGCTGACCGAGGCCGAGGCGACGCTCGTGCAAGTGCGCGAGGCGCAGGGGAAGCTCGACGGGCTCGTGGCCGAGCGCAAGCGCCTCGTCGAGCTGTGGCAGGCGGCGAGCGGACGGCATAAGGCGGCCGACGCCGAAGCGGCCGGTCTGGCCGACGCCGAAGCGGCCGCCGGCCGGATCGAAGGCCTGCGAATGAAGCTGGACGAGGCGCAGCAGGCCCTCGACGCGGCGAGCGAGGCGGTGCGCACGGCGGAGGCGGCCGACGACGACGCCCGGGCCGAGCAGGTGGACGAGGCAACCGCTGCTACTACACGGGCGGCATTCACGCGGGCACAGCAGGCCCACCTCGACGCCATTCGCACGGCCACGACCGCCGACGGCGATCTTTCGCGCGCCAGGGCCGACACCGAGCGTCTGGCTCGTGCGGCCGAGCGTCTGGCCCAGGCCCCTTGCGCGGTTCCCGGCGTGACATCGTGGCGGGTCGAGGGCGTCGACGAGCAGGCGCCGCTTGAGCTGCTGACCGAGAGCAAGCCTTGCAACCTCGCCGGCACCTGTCCGCTGATCTCCGACGCGGTGGCCGCGCGCGACGCGCTGCCCGCCGCCCGCGCGAAGCTGGCCGAGGCCGAGGCCGCATACACCGCTGCGGCCGAGCTGTCCAACGTCGCCGGGACCACCTTGACGGCCGCGCAGGCCGAGGCGAACAAGGCCGAGCAGGCGCGAGTCGCCGCACATACCGATCTCCGCCAGCGGCAGACCGCCGCCGCCGCCGCCCGCCGTGACGCGCTGCAGGCCGAGAGCACCGCGCGCAGCGCGCTCGACACCGCCCGCAACGCGCTGGCCAAGGCCGAGCGAGACTCGGCCACGGTGGACGCCAAGCGCGCCGCCGCCGAGCGCGCCCGCACCGAGGCCGACGAGGTGGCGCGCCTCGCCCGTGAGGGCGCGAGCGTGCGCGGCAAGATCGACGAGCTCGGCACGCCGAACGTGCCCGCCGCCGAAGCGGCCGTGACCACCGCCCGGGCCACCGTGGCGAGCTGCGAGGCCACGGCGGGGAAGCGCGCCGCCGCCGAGCTGGCCATCTCCCAGCGGGGCGACATCGAGCGGCAGATCGCCCGGCTCGAGGCGGAGCGCACCGAGCGCGCCGCCGAGGTCGCGCGCGCGAGCAGCACGGACGAGCAGGCCATGAACGCCATAGCGGCCGAGCAGTCCCTCACCGAGGCCCGCGCGGCGCGCGAGGGGGCCGAGAAGTCGGTCACCGAGGCCGAGCGCGTGCATGCCCGGGCCGAGGCCGTGCTCGAGGACGTGGCCCGCCGGGCCGAGCAGGCCCGTGGCGAGCAGGAGACGGCGGCTATGCACGCCGAGACCGCGCGCGTGTTCGACCGCACGGCCGAGGCCTGCGCGCTGGCCCCCACGCTCGTGATCGAGAAGGCGATCCCGGTGCTCGAGGCGGAGGCCAACCGGGTGCTCGGCGCGATCTCCACGCGCGGCATGCGCCTGCGCATCGACACGCAGGCCACAACCGAGGACGGCGGGCAGCGCGAGGTCATGCGCTTCGTGGTCACCGACGACGTGGGGGAACGGGAATACGAGGATTTCAGCGGGGGCGAGCAATTCCGCATCGACATCGCGCTCCGGCTCGGTCTGGCCCGTCTGCTGGCCGACCGCGAGGGCGTGCCGGTCGAATGGCTGCTCATCGACGAGGGCGGCTTCGGCGCCCTGGACGTGAACGGCCTCGACGCGCTCAAGGACACCGTCACCGGCCTGCAACGGCTCTACCCGCTCGTGCTCGTGGTGACGCACATCGACGCCGTGGCCGACTGCCTGCCCCGGCGGATCGAGGTTCGGCCGAGCGCCAACGGCTCGGCCCTGGAGGTCATGTGATGCTGTTCCTCATCGAGGTTCACCCCGACGCCCGGGCCGGACGCGCCCGTTACTGGCGCCCCGACTCCTGCGGCTACACCGACGAGGTCACCGGCGCCGGGCTCTACCGCGAGGACGAGGCCCGCCGCATCGTCGAGCACAGCGACCGGGCCACCATGATCCCCGCGCTGCCCGCCCTGACCGCCGCCTACGACGCATTGCAGCGGCAGGCCGCGCAGGTGCGCAAGGCGATGGCCGAGGCCGGCCCGTCAGCGCCGCCGTGCAGCGTGGAGACGCCGGAGGCGTTGCCCACCGTGGACGACGACACGCTCGCCTGCGTGGTCGGCGGGCTGCTCGGCCTGGACGTGCAGCACGATGGCGCCCTGACGGCTCGAGGCGAGGTGATCGCCTCCCAGGTCAAGGTGGCCGACGGGCAGGAGCGCGCGCGGCTCCTGAACTGGGTTCGGGCGGCCGTGCAGCACGCAGGCGGGCAGCCGGTGCACGACGTGGACCTTGCGCGCAAGCCCTGGCCGCTTGTGAACATTGAGGCCGCGCTGCGCGCCTTCACCCTGGCCGAGCGTGAGGCGGAGGAAGCGCGCCGGACGGCCCAGGCGTTGCGAGACTGCCCGGGCGAGGGGAAGTGCCACGGGGCGGCGACGTGGTGCGACATCTGCGGCGACGTGGACGAGACCTGCGACGATCTCGACTGCGACGTGCACCACCCGGTCAACGACGAGGACGACGCCCCCGGCGATGACTGGCCGCGCCTGGACGAGACGGTGGCGCGCGTCTGCGCCGACTACGGCCTGGGCCGGCACGTCACGATCCACGCCACCGACGACGGGCCGGTCCGGCGCGTGCAGTTTCAGTCGGACACGCCGGGGACTCACACCTTCGTCCAGCGGAACACCCCGGTCGGCTTCACGGTCGAGGACGTGCGGACGAACGGCGTGCCCCTGCGCCGTCCGTTCCTGGCCGAGGGCGAGAACGCAGCGCGCGCCCTCGACGCGCTGTGCCGAGTGAAAGACCTGGGCGCGCTCGTCGATGGACGCACCGAGAACGCCATCGACGAGGCCTCTGGCGAGGCGGTCGGCACGCGCACGTTCTTCACCACCGACCGGGGCGTGGAGTACGAGGCCGTGCTGCGACACACCGAACACACGGTCGAGGTTGTCGCCTTCCAGCCCACCGGCCGCCCGAACTGACCATGAGCGAGCCCGCCACCAGCCCGCCGGCCTGCCCTCACGACGCGATCTTTATCGAGGCGTCGGGGGCAACCTACCGCACCGACGACGGCCGCCCGGTCGGGATGACCGTCGAGGTGCGGGCGACGTGCCGGCGCTGCGGCTCGCCGTTTCTCTTCTCCGACCTCGTCCCGCTCGGCGACTTCGGGCCGGACACCCCTGCACTCTCACTCGACGGGCGGACCTTGAGCGTCCCGATCCGACCCGTCTCCGACATGCCGGCCGAACAGGTGGCCCGGCATGGAACGAAAGGCGAAGCATGAGCAAGACGCCCCCCCTTCCCCCCGGTCTGTCCGTAGTCGACATCCCTGGCGTGCGGGTCCGCAAGGACACACACCTGCACGAGTTCCAGCTCACGGATGAAGAGTTCGTCCTACGGGCCGAGGACTTGGCCATGCAGCACGTCCGGATCGGCGTGCACGACGACTACTCGGCCCGCGTGCGCAAGTTGCTCAAGACCCAGGCGGACGAGCTCTCGGCCGAGCGGGCGCGCCTGGCCAACGTGGTGAGCAAGCGGGCCGAGCCGCGCAAGGTCTCGGTCGACGTGTTCATCGACCGCGACCGGGGGCGCGTGTACTTCGTCATGGGCCTGACCGACGAGGACGGCCGCCTGCGCGGCACGATCCTGGCCACCGAGCCAGCGACCGAGAAGGATCTCGCGGCCGAGGCCAAGGCCCGGCAGGGCAACCTCTTCCCCCTGCACGCGGTCCCCTCCGACGGCGACGCCGGCCCCACCCTGCCGCGCGTCACCGACGACGACGACGGGGACGACCTCGAGGCCACGAACGGGGTGCGCGAAATCTGGCTGCGCCGCTTCAACGGCGCGCCCAACCAGAAGATCCGGGCGGTGGCCGCCCTGCGCAACGCCTTCCGCTCCATGCCCCTCGTGGAGGCCAAGGCCCACATCGACGCCGTGGACGGCGGCGAGCACCGCTTCGTCGGGCGCCTGTCGGGCAACGCGCTGCACAGCGGCCTCGACCAGTTGCGCTGCGCGGACCTCGAGGTCGAGGCCATCGAGCCGGTCAAGGTCGAGGACGCGCCGAAGACGCCCGACGAGCTCTTCCCCCACCTCGACGAGGTCAGCGGGGCCGATCTCGACGCGGCGGTCCTGGGTGTGCTGCCCGACCTAGAGCGCAGCTCGCACGAGACCGACACCGGCTACCGGGCGCGCGCGCGCCGGGCGGGCGCCCTGCGTGGCTTCCTGGCCCCGGCGGGCACCGTGCTGCGCCCCGGGCCGGCCCCGCGCCCCAGCGATGCCGCCAGCGGCCCGGATGACCTGCCATGGGGCGGCCCGGATGCCAGCGGCGAGGGCGGACCGCCCGCGCCCGACGTGCTGGCCGGGGCGCCGTTTCTGGAAGGGGCCGTGAAGGGCCTGATCCTGTCGCGCGGCCTGCCGATGTTTTTCGGGTGGTGCACCAAGGCCGGCGACGGCGACGGGGTGGCCCGCTTCCGCGTCGAGGGCGGACGCACCTTCGTCGTGGCCTACCGCAACGTCGCCAGCGGTGTCGAGCTCACCGACCTGCGCGAGCTGGACGCGGGCGGCGATGCCGCCGGGGTGGTCGTGCTCGACGACATCGCCCAGGGACGCAAGGAAGCGGTCGAGGAAGTCCTGCGTCAGCTCGGATGGTCGCGCGACGGCGCGCGCGGCCTGATGAAGCGCGCCACCGAGGAAGGCGCGCCCGACGGCTGGGTGGCCTACCGGCGCGGCGAGATCGCCGGCCTGCCCGACATGGGCGACGACCAGCGGCGCCAGCCCGGGCGCGCCCCGAAGGGCGAGAAGCCCCTCGACGAGGTGGCCGAGCTGCTGCGCGAGGCCGGGGCCACCGTGCGGACGATCCCCGAACCGACCAGCGCGAGCGCCCCGTGATGGCCGCCCTGATCGCAGCGGCCGCCATGGCCAGCGAGGCCGTGCTGCTCGGCTCGGCCGAGGCCTTGGAGCGCGCCGCCGGGCGCCTGCGCGGCCTGCACGAGAGCAACCCGGCCGTGGTGGCCTGGCGGCGCCACCGCGCGGCCCAGGTGGACCGCGCCGCCCGGGGCGTGGCCCGCCCGGCGGGGGCGGGGGACGACGAGCCGTGAGGCGCCACGTCGCCACCGAGCACCCGATCACGCTCGAGCCGGAGCAGGTGCGCCGCTTCCTCGACCTGCACGGCCGGGCGCCTGCCACCCGTCTGCGCCTGCCCGTGCGCTGCGGCACCTCGCTCGTGGACGGACACCGGGCCGGGCCGAAACGCTGGTCCTTGCTCGACTTCTCGCGCGCCTGGATCGATCCGGGGCCGAGCCCGGCGGGCAACCCGGGGCCGTACCTCAAGGCCGGCCGGACCGACAACGAGCTCGTGCACCGGATCTACTGCCGCTTCTACGCAGGCCTGCGCCTGTGGGTGCGCGAGAGCTTCCACGCCGAACACCCGGCCGACTACTACGCCGGCCGCTTCCGGGCGCGCGAAGGCCTCGCCTACGCCGCCGACTACGCCGCTGGTGGAGGGTTCAACGAACTGCTGTGGCAGCCGGCGGCGAAGATGACCCGCCCGATGTCCAGGCTCGACCTGGCCGTGGGCGACCTGATGGTGCAACGCCTGCTCGAGGCCTCGGAAGAGGACGCCCGCGCCGAAGGCTTCGACACCATGACCGAGCTCGTGGCCGCCTTCCGCGAGCAGCACGGCGCCCGCCTCCCCGCCGGCACCGACGTGAGCCCCTGGACGTGGGTGCTGCACGTCACCGCGCGCAGCCCGTAACCCCCCCGTCGTGGCCCCGCTTCACCCCTCCGCCGTGCGCGGCCCGATGGCCGCCAAGGCCCTCGGAAAGGACGCCTACACCATGACTCTCCGCGCGCTCACGCTCTGGCGGCCCTGGCCCTACACGATCTTTCACCTCCGGCCCGGCGATGGGCCGGGGCCGAAGCGCATCGAGAACCGCCCGATGAAGCCGCCGCAGGCGGCGCGCGACGGCCCGCTCGCCCTGCACGCGGGCAAGAAATGGGACCCCGCCTGCAGCGAGGTCTGCCGCGAGATCGGCGTCACCCTGCCGTGGAAGGAAGCGGCCTTCCCGCGGACGGACGGGCGCGCCCCGGTGGTCTACTGCCACCCGGAGAGTGTGCTCGTCGGGGTGGTGCGGGTGGTCGGCTGGGTCGAGGGCATGCCCCGCACCGCCAGCCGGGACGGCGTGCTCGACGCCTTTTCGTGGATCAGCGCGCAGCGGGCGCGCGAGATCGTGAACGACCCCTGGTACTTCGGCCCCTTCGGCTGGGTGCTCGACGAGGTGCAGGCCTTGGCCGAGCCCGTGCCCCACGCCGGGGCGCAAGGCTTGTGGACTGTGGACGAACCGGCCGCCGCTGCCGTGGCGGCGCAACTTCTGCAACGGAGATCCGCGTGAGCGACACCGAACCGAAAGACGTTCTCCCCCCCTGGCTGCTCGACAAGATGCGCGAGGCCTGGGCCGACCATCCATCGTCCGGCTCGGCCATCGAGGCCCTGCACGAGCGGTTCGCGCGCGAGGTGCTGGCCCCCATGCACCCCGGCGCGGACCCCGACGACTGCGTGCTCCCCGCCCGCAGCTACTCGCCCCGCCTCTGCGCCCTGGTGCTGGCCCTCTTCGACGACGCGCGCGAGCAGTACGCGGCCTTCCGGGGCCTCGTCGACGCCGTGGCGCTCGGCCAGGTGCTCGAAGAGCGCGGCCCGGAGCTGGGAGAGGCCACGCTCGACGCGGCCCTGCATCGCGTGGTCGGCGACGCCGGCCGGCACCTGCTGCGCCTCGGCCGCGTGCGCAACGGCATCATCTTCCGCTGCGGCAACCCGGAGGCCGATCCGCACAACGCGGTCGAGGTCGAGGTGCGGCGGTATGGCGTCAGGGGCGCGGCCGAGGCGCTGCGATCCACGCAGAACGAGCTCGACGCCCTGCGGACATGGGTGGCGGGCCTGCGCGCCGACTTCGCTGGCCTGACCGACAACGCGGCCGATCCGGCCCGGGTGCACGACTGGACGTGGATCGACGCCAACCGGCCCGCGCCCGCTGAGACCGAGTCGGGCGACTTCTCGAAACGGATCATCGGCCTCGAGGAACGCGCGCTCGCCGCCGAGCGGTCGGCCAGCCAGGCCGCAGAACGGGCCGATGCGGCCGAGGCCCGCCTGCACGAGCTGCGCGCCCTGCTGCTCGACTGTCCGTTCGGGCACGACACCGAGCGCGTGCTCTTCTTGCGCAGCGAGCCCGAATCCGCGCGCGTGGCCTGGGTTGACCGGGTGCACACGACCGCCAAGGCGTTGCCTGCGCCGCTCGCTCCGCAACCTCCGCAAGACCGCGCCATTGACCCGGACCCCGGGGCGTGACCGCGCTTGCCCTCGTCGTGGCCCTGGCCGGCCCGCCGCTGGCGGTGGACAACGGCTGCCGCTGCACCGACCTCGATCCGACGCTGGCGGCCTTCACGAGGCTGGCAGCGGCCGCCGTGCTGGCCTCGACCGGGCGGGCCTTGACCTGCCACAACGGACGGCGGCGGGGCCGGCTGCACGAGCAGGGGCGCGCGGTCGACCTCGTGCTCGACGGGACGTGGAACTACCGGCGCACCGTGGCCGAGTACGAGGCCGGCGGCTCGACCCGGGCGGCGCTCTCGACCGTGGGCCAGCTCGCGGCCTGGACGGGCATGCGCTGGGGCCTCGCCGCCTGGGGCCGGCTCGACGAGGTCGGCCATTTCGAGCGGCCGGCCGGGTTCCGCTGGCCCGTCCCAGGCCTGCTGCTGGCCGTCCTGCCCGCCGTCGGCGGCTGCCGGTAGGTCAGCGCGGCCGGCGCGGCGGCGGGTAGCTCGGCGGGGCCGTCGGCGGCTCCGGCGGGTACGGGTAGGGGTAGGCCTGCGGCGGGTACGGGTAGGGGTAGGCCTGCGGGGCGGCCGGGCGCTCGTCGTCCTGCACCAGCTTGAACTTGAGCATGCCGAGCACGACAGACGCG
>Ga0233425_10002376_pt1 | contig 37338 bp, 36 predicted proteins | sample Watercolumn_Towu_2_FD_181712 | JGI IMG/M metagenome (GOLD analysis project Ga0233425, IMG submission 181712) | Freshwater microbial communities from Lake Towuti, South Sulawesi, Indonesia - Watercolumn_Towuti2014_140_MG | ecosystem: Environmental > Aquatic > Freshwater > Lake | place... | reverse complement strand
CCGAGCGCCGCCAAGACGTTCCCGGCGCTCGCCAAGCGGCTCGGTTTCGTGCCGCCCGACGACGTGCTCGCGATCGCCGAGGCGATCGTGAAGGTGCAGCGCGACTTCGGCAACCGCTCCGACCGCAAGGTCGCCCGACTCAAGTACACGATTCACACGATGGGGCTCGACGCCTTCCGGGCCAAGGTCGAGGAGTACTTTGGCAAGCCGCTCGCCCCCTGCCACCCGGCCGACGTCCACCACTTCGACGACCACATCGGCTGGCACGAGCAGGGGAACGGGAAGTTCTTCTACGGTTTCAACGTCGAGAACGGCCGCATCCACGACACGGGCGATTTCCGCCTCAAGACGGCGCTGCGGCGGATCCTCGCCGACGTGAAGCCGGGCGTGCGAATCACGGCGCACCAGAGCCTGTTGTTCACCGATCTCTCGGTCACGGATCGTCAGCGGATCGCCACGATCCTCCATGACCACGGCGTGAAGACGTCCGAGGAGATCTCGACGCTTCGCCGCTGGAGCATGGCCTGCGTCGCGCTGCCGACGTGCGGCCTGGCGGTGGCGGAAAGCGAGCGGGTGCTGCCCGGGCTCATCGATTCGCTCGAGCCGGAGGTGGCGAAGCTCGGGCTGACCGACGACGCCTTCACGCTGCGGATGACCGGCTGCCCGAACGCCTGCGCCCGTCCGTACAACTCGGACATCGGGATCGTGGGCCGCACGCTCGGCAAGTACACGATGTTCCTCGGGGGCCGGCTGCTCGGGGACCGGCTCAACGAGCACTACAAGGACGTGGTGCCCTTTGAGGACCTGTGCCGGGAGATCACGGCGGTGCTCGCCTGCTACAAGGCGGAGCGTGCGGCGGGCGAGACGCTCGGCGACTTCTGCCACCGCAAGGGCATCGACGGGGTTCGGGCATGGGCCGACGCCTGGCTGGCCGGCGGACGCGGTCACGGCTGACGAAAGACGCACCCATGAACTCGCTTCGGCGACTCGCGGCCCGCGCGGTCGTGGTGGCCGCGACGCTCGCGGCATCGTCACCGAGCCCGGCCGTTGAGGTGCTCGAGCGGTCGAACGTGGCGCCCGTCTGGTCGGCGCACCCGGTGAGCTTCTGTCTGCTGACGGCCCGTGGGTGGCAGTTCGTGGCATTCTACGATGCCCGGCGCGACCTCACGGTCGCCTCGCGCCCCGTGCCCGGCGGTTCGTGGTCGCTCGCGAAGCTTCCACGTCGCACCGGCTGGGACAGCCACAACTCGGTCGTGATGGCGATCGATCGTGACGGCTACCTGCACGTCTCGGGAGACATGCACTGCGTGCCGCTGGTGTACTTTCGCACCAGGCACCCGGTCGGTCGGCCCTTGCGTGACGACTCCTTCGAAGCCCTCCACCGGATGACCGGCGCCCACGAGCAACGCGTGACCTACCCGATGTTTCTTCGGGGCGACGGCGATGAGCTCGTCTTCATGTTTCGCGATGGCCGCAGTGGCGACGGCCGCCAGATCTTCAACCGCTACGATCCCGACACCAAGGCCTGGCGCCCGCTCCTCGATCGCCCGCTGACGTCGGCCGGTCCATCGGGCCGGTCGATGAATGCCTACTTCCACGGCCCCGTGCGCGGTCCCGACGGCTTCTTCCACATGGTCTGGGTGTGGCGCGACACGCCCGACTGCGCGAGTTGCCATGACATCTGCTACGCCCGCAGCCGCGACCTCGCCCGCTGGGAACGGAGCGACGGCGTGCACCTCGACCTACCGATCACGCCGCAGACCTGCGACTACGTCGAACGCGTGCCGCCCGGCGGCGGCGTCCTCAACGGCTTGGTGAAGGTCGGCTTCGACACGACCGGCCGGCCCGTGGTCTCGTACCACAAGTACGACGCGGCAGGGCACTCGCAGATCTACAACGCCCGCCGCGACGGCGACCGCTGGGAGAGCCACCAGGCGAGCGACTGGACGCATCGCTGGGCCTTCGCCGGGCTGGGGACGATCGACTTCGAGGTCGGCGTGGGTCCGGTCACGATCGAGCCCGACGGCACGCTCGCCCAGGACTACCAGAGTCGCGAGGCCGGGGGAGGTACGTGGCGGCTCGATCCGGGCTCGCTCACGGCGACTGGCAGAATACAGCGGCCGCTGCGGCGTCCGCGGCAGATGAACGCCCCCGAGTCGCGACAGGTCGGCATGAAGGTGAAGTGGGCCGATGACTCGGGCACGAGCGAGGAGCCGGGCACGCGCTACCTCCTGCGCTGGGAGACGCTCGGCCCCAATCGCGACCAGCCGCGGCCGGAACCGTGGCCGGATCCGACGATGCTCCGCGTGATCAAACTCCGCGACTGACTTCACGCGTCGCGCGGCCATCGTGGCCGTCGTCGCTTGCGGAACCTCCGTTCCGTCGTGAGGGCCGGGCTTCCGCTGCCCGGCAGCCGATCACGCGGGAAGGTCGTCCCACATCGGACGACTGACTTCACGCGTCGCACGGCCATCGTGGCCGCCGCCGCTTGCGGAACCTCCGTTCCGTCGTGAGGGCCGGGCTTCCGCTACCCGGCAGCCGATCACGCGGGAAGGTCGTCCCACATCGGACACCACAGCGGCTGCCGGGGGAAGAGTTGCGCGGCGAGCTTCTGCGCGACCTGCGTCGAGGCCTCGAGCCGTCCGGCGGCAGCTGCTTCGATGGGGTCGCATTGCCCAAGCAGAAGCCGTGCGAGTTCGTCGTCGGCGAGCTTGAGGTAGCTCCGTCCCACGCGGCCCGGATGGACCGTCGCCTGACGCTCACCCCCCTTCGCCTCGGCCACGATCACCGAACCGCGGAAGCCCGGCGCATCGAGCCCGAGCTCCACGGTCTCCTTGATGTCGGCCTCGACGACACGGGCCGCGACGGCCGGCGCCACCGCCGTGAGCAGGTCGAGCGGCCGGAACACCTTGGCGACGAGCATCCGGTCGCCCCCCTGCACGAGGCTCTCACCGCCGGCCACCGCCTCGTGGAGCGGATCGGACACGCTCGACTCGTAGACGATTTCCTGACGGTCGTTCTCGATCGCTTCAGCGCACACCCGGGCGAGGATCTCCCGCTCGAGGCCGGCGAACTCGGGATCGGCCATGATCTCGAGCACGCGATTCCCCGACTGGATCGCGTAGCCCACGATCCGGGCGCTCGACTCGTGCAGTTCATAGCGGTCCTGGCCGACGAGCGCCACGATGATCGAGTCGAAGGCGCCGCGGCTCACGAGCCAACGGCAGTAGTTTTCGCTGCGGTCGAGCGGGCCGACGAACCGCGAGGCGTTCTGCCGGTAGATGCGCAGGATCGCGGGGAGCTCGACGTGCCGCCACTGCCGCATCGTCACCGGCTCGCCAGCGCGCTGCGGCGCGTCGAGCAAGCGTGCCAGGATGTCGGTGGGACGGCCGGGCGTGGCCGAGTCGCGGCCGAGCACGCTCCAGCCGAGCTCGTGGAACGAGGGCGCGATCCGCGTGCGCGAGATCGCCACCACCGCGCCCGACTGCCGCATCCGCTCCTCGGCCGCGCGGACGAGCCGCTGACCGTGGCCGGCGCCTCGGCACTCGGGAAGCACCGCCACGCGATCGATCACCGCACCGCGCACGGTCGCCTTCCCGACCAGCAGGTCGCGCGGAACGATCTCAACGTGCCCCACGATCCGCCCGGCGAGCCGGGCCACGAGCCGGTTGGCCGAGTCGTGCTCGGGATGATCCACGGCCGCGTGAAACTCCGCACGCGACGGGGGCGACGGGAGGCCGGAGAGGAGCTGGAGGATCTCGCTCTGGTCGCCCGCCCTGGCCGGCGACACGTGGCACTCCTCGAGCATCCAGGCCGGGGGCTTGAGCGGCAGGATCGGATGGTGCGGAAGATGTTGGATCGCGGGCCGCTTGACGGGTGGCCGGCGGCTCACGACCGTGCCGGACGGGCGGATTTCCAGGGTCTCGACCGGGGCGGACGTCCCGCGGGCCGTGCGGCCCGTGGCGGGGCGGCGATCCGTACCCTCGGCCAGTCGCAGTCGGCCCACCGCCTGGGCCGGCTTCGTGGCCGGCGTCTTGCGTTTTGCGGCGGCCTGCGGAGCCACCTTCGGGGTCGCATCGGCTTCGACCGCGCGGCTGATCTTCAGGTTCAACCCGGCGCGCGACTTGCGGCGGCGGGTGGCCTGCGTGGCCGCGGGCGTCGAACGGGCCCGTGCGCTGGCGCGAGACGCCGATCGCGGCGCGAAAGAGGTGCGGAAGAAGGAACGCGATCCGGGGAACGACCGCCTCATTCCCCCGACACGAGACCTCGGGATACGACCCACCCGATGCATGTTGCCTCCTTTCCCTGGAGCGGCACAGAAACAGTCCGTTGGCGGTCAATCTATGCGGGGCTGGGCCGGTTTTCCAGTAGCAGGAACGATTTGAGAGCGTTTTCCGGGAAAAAACACCAAGGAACCTCCCGTGATCGCAGCACGTCGTGCGCCTTCACCGCCGTGACGAGATCCGCCGCGCGCTGCTCGATCGCGCGACGCGTGCCGTCGAGATGCGCCGCGAGCCTTTCGTTGGCCGCGCGAATCTCACGACAGCGGCGTCGGGCGAGCGTGACCGTGGGATGCGTCTCGATCCAGCGGCGCTTCGCCGTCACCAGGTCGCGCACGGTCTCGGGCTGCGGCGCGTGCGGCGGCAGATGCCGCTCCGGGTGAAACTCGAGGTCGCGAAGCATGCCTCGCAGCGACGCCAGCTCGGCCGCAGGATCGGCCGCGTCGAGCCCGGGAAACACCCCTTCGAGCGGCAGCCGCAGCGTGCCGGTCACCACCGCGTGCCGGGGCGGGTCGGAGCCCGCGAGCCGCCGCACCACGTCGTCGGTGATCGCGTCGTAGGCCGCGCCACCGATGCCGTGCACGAACGCGTCGGCCACCATCAGCCGCGCGATGAGCGTGGTCACGATCGCCCGCGGACGCAGCCGGATCGAGTGCTCCTCGAGCCGCGAAAGGCTGTCGATCCAGCGCGAGGTGGAGGTATCGGCCGCGATCGGCAGTTCGATGCGCAGGGTCTCCATGTCGGACAGCGCGAGCGCCCCGGGCGTGGACGTGTTGGCGAACACGCGACGGCGGCGCGGGTCGTCCTTCGACCACATCCACCACGGCACCTCGATCCACTCGCCGGAGGAGTCGTGCCGCACGGCGAGGTCTGGCACGGGCCGGCCCCGACCGCGCACGCGCCGTTCGCGGCGGTACGCGGCGAGCGACGCGTTGTAGGCCTCGTGGAGCCGTCGCGCGCTGGCGAGCAGCCAGCCGGTGAACACCATCACCGTCGGCAGCCGCACCAGCTCGCTCACGGGAAGTTCGAGCGTGACGAGGCCGAGCCGTTCCTCGAGAATGTGGCGGGCCTGCGCGAGGCCGAGGCCGAGACGATGGCTGGCCTTCGTTCGCTCCACGGCCAAGGGCCACCAGCGTCTGAGGATCGGGTGTGGCACGAGTGGCGCGAGCACTTCCGAGGCCCGCTCACCGAACGAACGGAAGCACTCGGTGTCGAGCACAGGACGCTCCTCCCACGCCGACTCCCCCCCGACCGCGTCGAAGGGCACCTCCTCGACGTGAGCCGCGCGGGGCGTGCCCACCGGCACCGCGGCGCTCGCGCGGCCGCAGCGGTCGGTATCGACGATGAGGTTGAGGGCGGTGCCGCCCACCTGGCGGGCGTAGGCGTCGAGGGCGGCGTTCTTGAGCCACACGCCCGGATGAAAGAGCTCCGGCTGGTGCCCTCCCACGATCAGCGGCCGCGCGATCCAGTCGGCCATGTCGGAGGGCCGGTGCACGTCGCGGTAGTGGCCGGTGTATTCGGCCGCCACCATGAGCACCTCGCGGCGGGTCGCGGCGACCAGCTCCCAGAGCCGCATGTCGCCGATCCGCGGATCGAGCGCGGCCCGCAGGAGGCGGTTGTTGTCGACGAGCGCCTCGATCGAACCGGTGCCCGGAGCGGCGACGATGGGCGGTTCGATGAGCCGCGCCCCGGAGTCGGCGGGCGGCGTGTAGGTGCGGCGCGACGGAGGCATCACCGGATCAACGTACCGCTCGGGAGGACGACGCTCTCGCCGCGGTCGGACCGCCTCATCAGGCTGTGTCGCCACCGGCCGCGGCGGCGGCGACGGCCGCCTCGCTACGGTCGAGAACCCGACGATAGTAGGCCAGACGGGTGGCGCCATCGTCCAGAGCCCCGCCGAAACTCCGCGCCAGATCGAGATACACAAGCGGCACCGGCAGCTCCACGATCGCAAGCCCGGCCGCAGCCGCCTGCACCCACACCTCGAGCGGCATCGCGTAGCCGGTCTCCGTCACGCGCAGGCGCTCGAGGGCACGACGCGAATAGGCCTTGAAGCCGCAGAAGGCGTCGGTGAGCGCGAGGCCGAGGCGGGCGTTGATCTCGGCCGTGATCTCGGCGTTGATCTTCCTGCGGCCCTCGGGCGGCGCGGTGTCGCCCTCGAAGCGGCGGAGGTAGCGGCTGCCGCTGACGATGTCGGCACCGCCGCCGCCGGCACCCACCGCAGCGATGAAATCGGGGATCAGCCTCGGCTGATGCTGGCCGTCACAGTCGATCGTCACCAGACCGTCCCATGGGCCGGCAAGCGTCTCGCGGAAGGCGGTGGCCAGCGCCGCGCCGTAGCCGGCATTCACCGGATGGGAGACGACGCGGATGTCGCCGCGCCGGGCGACCCGCTCGGCGAGCCGCTTTGACGTGCCGTCGGTCGAGCCGTCATCGACCACGAGCACATCAGGCGTGAACCGCAGGACCTCGTCAAGCACGCCATCGACGTGCGCGGCCTCGTTGTAGACCGGCAGGGCGGTGAGGAAACGGGCCATGCGACCGCCTTCCGGGAGAATCCGCCGACGGAACGAAACTCCTCCAAGTGTAGCGCACGAAACGTGCCGGGCAACGCGGCGGCTACAGCCAGTCGAGCGGGTCGCGCTCGTCGCGGCTGGCATGGCAGGCCAGACCCGGCACCGCTGCCGCCAGCCGACGGGCGAACGCGTCCATCGAGAATCGCTCGCTGGCGTGGTGCCCCACGGCGATCACCGCCAGGCCCGAGTCGCGGGCCGCGATCGCGTCGTGGAGCTTGATTTCACCGGTGAAGAGGGTGTCGCAGCCCGCCCGCGCGACCTCGGCCACGCTCTCGCCTCCCGACCCGCATACGATCCCCACGCGGCCCGCGGGTCGTGACGTGTCACCGGCGAGTTGCACGTGACGCACCCCCAGCGCGGAGGCGGCTGCGGTGGCGAGATCGGCCACCGTGCGGCCGGCGGGGGCGGTGCCAACCCGACCGAAGCCCACCTGCGGCAACTCGCGGTCGGGTTCGATCGGCGCGACATGCGCGAGCCCGAGCAGCGTGGCGAGCAGGTCGTTGACGCCGCCGGCCGCCGAGTCCCATGCCGTGTGGCTGCTCCAGATGCCGGCTCCCGCGCGCACCAGTTCCAGCACGGCGCGGCCGGGGCCCGTGTCGGGCGTGACGCGGGCCAGGGGACGAAAGGGGAGCGGGTGGTGGGCGACCACGAGATCGACGCGATCGCGAACCGCCTCGGCCACGACCTCGCTGGTGACCGTCAGGCAGGTCATGACGCGATCGATCGTGTCGCGTCCCGGCGCGATCAGGAGGCCGACGGAGTCCCATGCGGCGGCCAGCCGCAGAGGGGCAAGCGCGTGAAGCGCGTCGATGACGGCGGAGAGCGCGGGCATGGTGAAGACGATAGTATAGGTGGCCTCCGCCACCGCGAGCCGTCGCCCCATGGAAACTTCCCGCCTGTCGGTGCCCGCGGCGGCACTCGCCACCGACCTTCGTCGGGCGCTCAGGCACGCCCGCGACCTCGGCCTGCGCGGCATCGAGCTCGACGCCCGCCGCGGTCTCGATCCCGAGCAGCTCACGCAGACCGGCCTGCGGCAGATCCGCAAGTGGCTCGGCGACGAGGGGGTGGAGGTGGCGGGGATCGCCTTCCGCACCCGCGGCGGCTATGCCGACGCCGAGCGGCTCGAAGGCCGGATCGCCGCCACGAAGGCCGCGCTCACGCTCGCCCACGATCTCGGCGCGGGCGTGGTCTTCAATCACGTGGGCGACATCCCGCCGACGTCCGAGGGACCGCAGTGGCAGCTGCTCCTCGACGTGCTCACGGACATCGGCCACTGGGGACAACACGTCGGCGCGACGCTCTGCGCCGAGGTGGGCCGCGCGGCGCCGGCCGACGTCGCCCGTCTCATCGCGGCGTTGCCTGAAGGATCGCTTGCCTGCGACGTCGTCACCGGCGCGTTGCTCGTGCACGGCCACGATCCCGCGGCCGCGGTCGAGACGCTCGGGGACCACGTGGCGGGCATGCATGCCACCGACGCGGTCGCCGGCGCCTTCGCCGGCCGGGGCCGCGGCGTGATCCTCGGCACGGGGCAGGTCGATTTTCCGGGCGTGCTGGCGGCGCTCGAGGAGCGTGGATACCGCGGCTGGATCGGCCTCGAGCCGGTCGACGACCGTGCCGCCCGGGCCGAACTGGCCGACGCGATCGAGTTTCTGCAAGCACTCTAGCCGGCCGCGGCTGCCGCGTTCGTTGACCCGCGCCCCCGCCCCACCTACGCTCCATACACCATGCGATCGACCCCTCGGATGACGCGAGTGACGCGGTGGGCATGCCTCATCGGCTACGTGCTCGTCGCGTCGGGCCTGCCGCTGCCGATTGGCACCACGCCCACGGGCCGCGCATCGCAGGGCGACCGCATCGCCGCGGGCCGCCTCGCCGGCAAGGATCGTTCGCGGGCGTTCCCCTGCATGGACAAGCCCTGCGGCTGCGCGACCGCGGAGCAGTGCTTCACCTCGTGCTGCTGCCATACGCCCGCCGAGTCGCTCGCCTGGGCCCGGGCCCACGACGTGGATGCGGCGGTGCTCGCCAGCCTCGAGCGGCGCGTGGCGGCGAGCCTGCCGCAGGCGACCGGCTGCTGTTCGTCGGCGAAATCGGCGTCGTGCTGCGACGAGACGTCAACGCCGAAGTCCGCTGCGGGCACGTCGTGCTGTTCCGCCGCGGCCGCGACGGTGGCTCCAGTCGCCGCGTGCTGCGCGACGGCCGCCCATCCGGCGATCGCCATGCCTGAAGAGCCCGCGACGTCGCCCGACGATCACACGCCCGTCGCGGCGACCCTGACGAGCGTCGTCCTCCGCGCGATGCTCGCCTGCAGCGGCCTCGCGGCCGAATGGTTCGCCGCCTCAGGCGCGCTGCCGCCACCGCTCGTGACCCTTCCCGCCGCGACCACGATCGTGGCGTCGATCCCCCTGCGCCACTGGCTCGCGGTCAGCGTGCCAGCCTCTCCCGATACGCCGCCGCCCCGCGTGGGCTAGACGGCTTCTCTACCCAGTCGCAAGGCGGCGCTCAGGAGTGCACGCGCGCTCCGTGGGCTGCCGTCCGTCGCCCGCCGACCCGTGCGCGCAGCGTGCGCGCCACCGAGCCGGGCACGAGACCCATTCGGGAGAACCCCTGTCATGTCTCCGTCCTCATTCAGGGCCGCCACCCGGCGGCCGCGCCCAGGCTTCACGCTCGTGGAGCTTCTCGTCGTCGTGGCGATCATCGCCACACTCATCGGCCTCCTTCTGCCGGCTGTGCAATCTGCCCGCGAGTCGGCCCGGCGGTCGAGCTGCGCGAACAATCTCCGTCAGTTCGGCATCGCCATGCTGAACTACGAAAGCGGCCGCCGGCAGTTTCCGCCGACGGGCGCCCGCAACAGCGGCACGGCCGGCTGGTCGCTCCACGCGAGGCTTCTGCCGTATGCCGAGGAAGGCGCGATCGCCAGTCAACTCGACTTCAACCAGAACCCGTTCACCGGAAGCTTCAACAATCAGATGCCCAACCCCGCGTTCGCCACGGTGTTCGCGGCGCCGATCCCGATGCTGCTCTGCCCGAGCGACCCGGCCCCGAGCGTCAATCAGTGCAACGGCGCCACGTACGGCGGCAACAACTACATGGTGAGCTTCGGCAGCGCCACCGTGTCCGGGACGAATACCTACTGGGAGTTCAGCAAGCCCACCGACGGCATCGTGTACGAGAACTCACGCGTGCGGGTCGCGCAGATCGGCGACGGCACCTCGAAGACGGTGATGGCCAGCGAGGCGGTGCGGAGCATCGCGACGGGCGGGTCGAGCGACACCGTGACGCTCGCGTCGCCGCCGCCGTTTCCCCGTCAGTACACCGTCAACGGCTCGACCGGGTGGACGAACGTGAACGGGTCGCCCAACGGCATCACCCGCGGTGGCATCACCACCACGGCCGACATCGACGCCATCGTCTCCAACGGGTCGTCGATCACCTCCTGGCGGGCCGTCAACAGCCCCTCGATGCGGGGCCGGGGGCTCGCCTGGGCCGCCACGACGCAGGGCAACAGTCTCACCAACGGCTTCCTGCCCCCCAACTCCCCGATCCCCGACTACGTCGTCCACTGGTCCGGGTTCTTCGGGCCCAAGAGCTTTCACCGTGGCTCGGCGGGCGTCGTGTTCGCCGACGGTCACGTGGCGTTCCTCGCCGACGACACCGACACGACGCTGCACCGCGGGCTCCACAGCATCAACGGCGGCGAGACGGTCACGGGCGATTTCTGATTCATCCACGCTTGCACCCATCAGGAGATTCCGACATGAGTCATTCATTCCTCCGCGGCATCGCCGCGCTGCTTGCGGCCACGGCGGCGACGGCCCGTGCCCACGACACCTGGCTGCAGACCGCGGCCACGGTCGTGCGGCCGGCCGACGTCGTGCACGTCGATCTGGCGCTCGGCAATCACGGCAACGACCACCGCGACTTCAAGTTCGCGGGCAAGCTCGTGTCACTCGACGGCGGCACCGTCGAGGTGATCACGCCCTCGGGCGGGCGCGATGATCTCGTGCCCGAGATGATCGACCTCGGCTCCACGGCGAAGGAGGGCTTCTGGTCGGCCCGCTTCGTGGCGGAGGCGGAGGGGCTTCACACCGTGGCCCACCGGCTCGACCGGATTCGGGAGACGAAGCGGTCGGTGAAGAGCGCGAAGACGTTCTTCGTGGTGGCGGAGAAGCTCGACCGCGAGCCGAAGGCCACCGCCGAACACGCGACGCCGCTCGGCCACGACCTCGAGCTCGTGGCGGAGACGCATCCGGTGATCGGCATGGGCCCGGGCAGGCCGATCGCGGTGAGGCTGTTCTTCAAGGGGCGGCCGCTCGCCGACGAGCGCGTGTCGTTCATCCCGCGCGGCGTCACGCTCGCCGAGGGCTTCGACCCGAAGTTCGAGCGTCGCACCGACGCCGAAGGCCGCTGCCGCTGGGAGCCGACCGAGGGCACGTACGTGCTCGTGGTCGCGCACCGGGAGGAGCCGGCCGGGAAGGAGGCGACCTACGAGACCATCAAGTACTCCGCGACGCTCGTGGTGAACGTGCCCGGCCGCTGCCCCTGCTGCGAGTGACCGCTCACGCGCCCGCCTCGAGCCGGACGGCGAGCACGACGGCGGCCGTCTCCACGCGGAGCACGTGCGGCCCGAGGCCGGCGCGCTCGCCCCCCGCCGCCTCGACGGCCGCGAGTTCGTCGGCCGTAAGGCCCCCTTCGGGCCCGACGAGGCCGAGCGCCCGCGAGCCGCGACGGGCGCTGAGCGGGGCCGCTCCGGGATCGGCCACGACCACGCGCGTGCCCGACGGCTCGCGAGCGAGCAGCTCGGTGATCGACCGTGGTGAATCGATCTGCATGAGCCTGCTGCGTCCGCACTGCTTCGAGGCCTCGATCACGCCGCGGCGGAGGCGGTCGCAGGCGGCCGGCGTCGCCTCGGCCACGCCGCGAGTGGTGATGAGCGGCACGAGTCTGTTCACGCCCACTTCCGTGAGCTTCTCGACCAGCCACTTCTGCCGCTCCCCCTTGGGGAGCGCCACGGCGATCGTGACGGCCAGCGCGGGCTCCGGTTCGTCACGAGGTGTGCCGATCTCGAGCGCCACCTCGTCGCGGCCGATCGTCACCACCCGCGCGGGCCACGCACGCCCGCTACCGTCGAACACGTCGATCGCGTCGCCGACCTTGCCGCGGAGAACCCGCGCGAAATGCCGCGCCTCGTCCCCCGTGAGCACGGCCCGGCCGTCGCGCGGCGCCGCCGACAGAAAGAATCGCTCGCCCATCGTCCGTGGCTTCCGCGCGGTCGCGCGGCCCTGAAAACACGCGGCCAAGTCGCTCCTGACCTGCCGACGGCTCGCCGCTACACTCCGGCCATGGTACGCGATCCTCTGCAACTCGCCTCCGCCGCACTCGACGGCGGTCTCGATCCCGCCACGTTCCACATGGGCCCCGCGCAGGAGGAGGCGCTCGCGCGCCTCGAATGGCTGCTCGAGGAAGGGCAGCGGTGCGGCCTGGTCGTGGCCGACACCGGCCTGGGCAAGAGCCACCTCGCCGCGGCGGCCGCACGGAGGCTCGGCGGACTCGGCGCGGAGGTGGCGGTTTTGTCGCTGGGTGGGCTGCCCGAGGGAGAGTGGCTCGAGCTTCTCCTCGCGCGACTGCCGCTCGATCCGGCCAGCCGCTCGGAGACGATCCGCCCCTGGCTCAAGCTCGAGAACCGGCTCCGTGAAAACACGCTCATGGAGCGGCCGACGGTGCTCGTGTTCGACGACCTCGACCGCGCGCCTGCCGACGCCCTCGACGGCGTGGCCCGGCTCGTCGCGGCCGGCGAGCCCCGATTCGCCTCGACCGTGGTGGTGGCGACCGCCGCGCCGGCGGGCCTCGCCGACGTGCCGGCCGCGGTACGGCGCCGTGCCGTCGTGCGGATCGACCTGCTTCCGTGGGGCGACGACGAGGTTGCCGGCTACGTGGCCGCCGCCCTCGCGCGGGGCGGTGCTCCGGCCGACGCCTTCTCGGAGGCGGCGGTGGTCACGATCGCGAGGTTTGCGCGGGGTGTGCCACGCACCGTCTGCCGGCTTGCCCGGCTCGCCGCCTCGGCCGCGGCGGGCGAGGGGCTCGGCCAGGTGGATGCGGCGACGGTGGAGCGGGCCTGGCGGGAACTTCTGCCCGATGAGGCCCCGTCGGTCCGTGCCTACGACGACGCCCACGCGCCCGCGCGGTCGCCGGAGGCCCGCGGTGGTGCGAAGCCCGAGGTGAAGGTGGTACGCCGGCTCTGGGGCTGATAGCCCTCAGCGGCGTCCGATCTCACTTGCGGATCGACGCGAGCGCCCGCTTGGCGGCCTCGCTCACCTTCTTGTCCTTCTCGGCAGCCATCCTCTCGAGGGCCGGGACCGCCTTCTTGGCGTTCATACCCATGTTGGCCAACTCGCGGGCTGCACTGATCTTCTTGTCGGCCGCCGGAGCCTTGAGGTCGTCGATGTAGGCGTCCAGCAGGAGATTTCCCATGGTCTGCGGACCCTTCGGCCGCTTTCGGGCCGACACGCTGTAACGCGACCGCTTCTTCGAACTCGAGCACCCGGTCGCCACGAGCAGCACTGCCGCCAGCCATTGCCGACGTTGCATGGGACACTCCCCTCCGGAAATCCCCGCGTACGTCCGCGTGACCTCACGCGAACCCACGAGGAGTAGAAGCATAGCACGACCTGAGAGCCGTTGGAATCGCCCTTGGCGTGGTCATTTCGAGGGCCGGCGGGTTCGCGTACACTCGTCCCCCGCGGTCCGACGCGCGGGCCGCGTGTTCCCTGGCAGGAGCGTCTTCTTTTGGCGCACGATGACCCCGCTGCGGCCGGCCGGCAGGTCGCCGTTTCGCCGGATGACGGGTCGTTGATCGACCTCGGCACGCCCGCCGTTGCAGCCCTGCTCTCCTGGCTCGTGCCCGGCCTCGGTCAGCTCTATCAGGGCCGGCGGCTCAAGGGTCTCCTGTTCATGGTCACCCTCGTGACCACGTTCGTGGTCGGGGCCTGGCTCGGTGGCGGCCGCGTGGTCTACGCCTCGTGGCAGCCGGGGGAAAAACGCTGGGCATTCCTGTGCCAGGCCGGCATCGGCGCGGCGGCGATCCCCGCGGTCGTGCAGTCGTGGAGCCTTCTGGGGGCGGCGAAGGAGCCGCTCCTCGGCGGCTCGTTCATGGTGCCGCCCCTCCTGCGCGGTCAGCCGGTGTCGCAGGCCTATGCCACGCGGCTGGCCGCCGTCGATCCCGACCTCGACGCCGACGACTTCAGCCCCTCGCCCCCGTGGCAGGTGTTCCGGCCGTTCCCGCCGCCCGGGATGCTCGACCGCCGGCCGGCGGATCAGCTCTCGATCTGGCATCGCCGGCTCGGCCGATTCTTCGAGATCGGCACGCTCTACACGATGCTCGCCGGGATGCTGAACATCCTCGTTGTCTACGACGCCTGGTCGGGCCCGATGCGCACGGCGGCCGAGGCCGAGGGGGAGAAGCGGTCATGATGCCGGTGCCGCCCCTCGTCGCCACGCTCGTCGATCACGTGCCGGGGCTCGCCTTCGGGGTGCCGCTGGTCCTCGCGGCGGCCGTCGTGTTTGCGGGAACGCACCACGAGTCGCCGGAGCGGATCCGCGCGGCCGCGATCGAATGGGTCGGCTGGCTCGGCGGGATCCTTGGCGCCGTGCTCCTGGCCGTCGCCCTTGTCAGTTGGCTCGCGTAGGGCCGGGCTACGGTGCCGCCGCCGCGGCGTTGCGGCGCAGCTGCCCGCAGGCCGCGTCGATCCTCGCCCCCTTGCGCCGCCGCACCTGCACGTTCACGCCGCTGGATCGCAGGACATCGAGGAACCGTTCGCGGGCGATCGTCGTGGGCTCCTTCCACGGCATCCCGGCCACGGCGTTGTAGGGGATCACGTTGACGAGCGCCGCGCGGCCGCCGAGCAGCCGGGCGAGCCTCGACGCATCGTCGGGCGAATCGTTCACGCCTCCCAGGAGCACGTACTCGAACGTCAGCCGACGTCCCGACGATTCCCAGTAGCGGTCGGCCGCCGCCATCACGTCGGCGAGGCCGATCGCCTTGTTGACTGGCACGAGGCGCGTGCGGAGCTCGTCGGTGGCCGCGTGGAGCGACACCGCGAGGTGATAGCCCGGGTTCGCGGCGGCGAGCCGGTCGATCGCCGGCGGCAGCCCCACGGTCGAGATCGTGATCCGGCGCTGCGAGATGCCGAGTCCCTCCGGATCGTGCGCCGCGGCGAGCGCGGGGAGGAGGCGATCGAGGTTCGCCAGCGGCTCCCCCATCCCCATCACGACGATGTGGCTCAAACGCTCCTCCGTCGGGAGGAGCGCCGCCAGCCGCAGGAGCTGCTCGATGATCTCGCCGGTGGTGAGGTTTCGCACCACGCCGTCGATGCCGCTGGCACAGAACACGCAGCCCATCGCGCAGCCCACCTGCGAACTGATGCACACCGTCCGCCGCTCGCCGTCGCGGAGGAGCACGCACTCGATCCGCTGGCCGTCGGCGAGTTCGAGCAGGAGCTTCTCGGTGCCGTCATCGGCCTGCTGATGGACGGCGACGGTCGTGGTCCAGATTCGAAAGTCGGCGGCCAGTGCCTCGCGCAGGCCGCGCGGCAGGTCGGTCATGTCGGCGAACGACGCCGCGCGCCGTGCGAAGAGCCAGCGGCGGATCGCCGCGGCCCGCCACGCCGGCTGGCCTTGACGCTCGAGCCAGGCATCGAGGCCGGACCCGGGATCGAGCACGTGTGCTGCCGCGGGTGCCAGCGACCGAGACGAATCCGGCGGGATCGTGGGCTCCGTGGGCATTGGGGGCGGGGCTCATGGCACTGGCGGGTGCCGAGTTCGCGGGGTACATTTCCCGCGGTCGGCCTCCGCCATCATATCCCCGGCCCGACCTCCCTCCGACGGCCCCGTGGCATGAGCCAGAAGAACTACGAAGAACGCACCCAGTGGGTCTACGACGAGCGGGCGTTTCCCGTGTGGAACGGCTCGTTCGACAAGGCCGAACGCGTCGAGATGATCGACGACGACCTGTGGGCCGGCCGCAGCATCGCGATGCTCCTTTCGGCGCTCGTGGTCGTGGGCCTCGTGCTCGCGGGGATCACCCTCGTGTTCGTCTCCAACTGGCGCTAGGGCGGCGGTGGCCCCGATGCCAACGCCGGTCGCTGAAGCAGACGCGGGCGGCGGAGTGACTCTCCGCGCCCCGGCGAAGCTCAACCTGTCGCTGGCCGTGCTCGCCCGCCGTGCGGACGGCTTTCATGAGATCGAGTCGCTGATGGTGCCGGTGTCGCTTGCCGACACGCTCCATGTGCGGCGCCGCGCGGAGCCCGGCGTGGGGCTGACCGTCGCGCTCGGCCCCGCGCTCGCCGGCGGCTCGGCGGCCGCGCTCGCCCGCGACATCCCCACCGACGGCCGGAATCTCGTCGTCCGCGCGGCCGAGGCCCTTGCCCGGGACGCCGGCATCGCGACGGGCCTCGAGATCGCGCTCGAAAAGCACGTGCCGGCCCAGGCGGGGCTCGGCGGCGGATCGAGCGACGCGGCGGCCACGATCATGGCGGCCTCGCGGCTCTGGAACCTCGACTGGCCGCTCGAGCGGCTGGCTGCGATCGGCGGAACGATCGGCAGCGATGTGCCCTGGTTCTTCGCGGGCGGTCCCGCGATCGCATCGGGCCGCGGCGAACACATCGAGCCCGTCGCGGGACTGCCCGATCTCTTCGCCGTGATCGCCTGCCCGACGGTCGGCCTCTCGACCGCCGCCGTCTACGCGCGATGCGTGCCCGATCCCGCCCGCCGCGGCGACGCTCTCCGGTTGGCCGAGGCGCTGCGCACGAAGGATCTTTCGGCCGCCGAGTCGTTCATGACCAACGCGCTCGAGCCCCCCGCGCGGTCGCTCTCGCCCGAGATCGACCGGGTGCTCGAGGCCCTCGCCGATTCGGGCGGTTTCGCGCCGCGGCTCACGGGCAGCGGCAGCGCGTGCTTCGCGCTGGCCCCCACGAAGGGAGAGGCCGAGAGCGTGGCGGCGTCGCTCGAGTTCCTGCGCGACGCGGGCCGCGTGCCGTGTGCCGCGATCTTCGTCGTGCGGCTCGCCGCGCCTGCCGCGTGAGGCCGGGCGTGGCTTACGACCGCACGAACGCGTGGAAGTCGTTCGTGAGCCGGCGGGTGATCGGCCCGGGCACGCCGGCGCCAACCTTCCGGCCGTCGATCTCGACGACGGGGATCACCTCGGCCGCGGTGCCCGTGAGGAAACACTCCTCGGCCGTGTAGAGATCGTGCCGCACGAGCGTGGCCTCACGGCAGTCGATGCCCGCGGCGACGGCCAGTTCCATGACGGCGCCGCGGGTGATGCCCTCGAGGATGCCCGCATCCGGCGGGGGCGTGAGCAGCTTTCCACCGCGGACGACGAACACGTTGTCGCCCGTGCACTCGGCCACCTCGCCCTTGTGGTTGAGCATGAGGGCCTCGACGCAGCCGGCCTGCAGGCCCTCGAGCTTGGCCATGATGTTGTTCAAGTAGTTGAGCGACTTGATCCGCGGCGAGAGCGCGGCCGACTGCGTCCGCTGCGTGGCGGCCGTCACGATCCGCAGGCCCTTCTCGTAGAACTCGGCCGGGTAGAGGCTGATCGTGTCGGCGATGACGATCACCTGCGGATGCTTCGTCTTGTTGGGGTCGAGGCCGAGGCTGCCGGCGCCGCGGGTGACCACGAGGCGGATGTAGCCATCCACGAGCTTGTTGGCGGCGAGCGTGTCGTTCACGGCCTTCGCCACCGCCGCCTTCTCGAGCGGGATCTCGAGGCAGATGGCCCGGGCGCTGGCGTAGAGCCGGTCGAGGTGCTCATCGAGCCGGAACACCTTGCCCGAGTAGCTCCGCAAGCCCTCGAACACGCCGTCGCCGTAGAGCAGGCCGTGGTCGAACACGCTCACCACCGCCTGCTCCTCAGGCACGAGGCGGTCGTTCATGAAGATGATGCGCGGCATGGCACTCCCTGACGTGCGGGGCGACGGGGCGGCACGGGGCGCCCGCGGGATGGTCTAGCCCGCCATCCGCGCCGCGACGGGGACGGCTTCTTCGACGCGACCCGCCGCCAGCCGCACGATCCTGTCGGCCCGCCGGGCGACGGCCGCGTCGTGCGTGACGAGCACTATAGAAAGGCCGTCGGCATGGTTCAACTCGCCGAGCGTGTCGAGGATTCCCTGCCCGGTGGCTTCGTCGAGATTGCCGGTCGGTTCGTCGGCCAGGAGCACGCGGGGCGAGGTCACGAGCGCCCGGGCGATCGCCACCCGCTGCATCTCGCCACCGGAGAGCTGCCGTGGCTTGTGGCGGAGCCGGCCGCCGAGACCGAAGCGGTCGAGCAGTTCGCGGGCACGGCCGCGGGCCTCGCCACGGACGCGCAGCCATTCGAACACGCCATGCCTCACCATCAGGGGCGCGAGCACGTTCTCGAGCGCGTCGAGCTCCGGCAGCAGGTGATACGACTGGAACACCATGCCCACGCAGGTGTTCCGCAGCCGGTCGCGCCGCGACGCCGAGAGGCCGTCGATGCGGGTGCCGTCGAGCGTGATCTCGCCCGAATCGGCGCCGTCGAGGAGCCCCATCAAGTGCAAGAGCGTGCTCTTGCCCGAGCCGCTCTGGCCGACCACCGACACGAACTCGCCTCGTGCGAGATCGAAGTCCACGCCGCGCAGCACCTCCAGCCGGCTGTCGCCGGAGCGGTAGCTCTTGCGGAGGTTCCGCACGCGGAGGAGGCCGGCGGACGTGTCACTCATGGCGGAGGGCCTCGACGGGGTGCAGCCGCGCGGCCCGCAGCGCCGGCAGCACGCTCGAGCCGACGGCGATGCCGAGCGCGCCCAGGATGATCCAGGCCACCGTGAAGGGATGGACGATCGCGGGGATCTTGTAGAAGTAGTAGATCGACGGGTCGAACACCCGCTGGCCGGTGCACCACTCGACCCCGGCGCGGATCGCGTTGATGTTCCAGGCGATCCCGAGGCCGAGCGCGAGCCCCACCCCGGCCCCCACGATCCCGAGAAACAGTCCGTAGCCGAGGAAGATTCCGGCGATCCCTGACGATCCCGCGCCGAGCGACTTGAGGATCCCGATGTCGCGGGTCTTCTCCACGACGATCATGAAGAAGATGGCGAGGATTCCAAAACCGGCCACCGCGATGATCAGGAACAAAAGGATGTTGAGGACCGACATCTCCATGTCGACCGCCATCAGGAGCGGCCCCTGCTTGTCTCGCCAGGTGGCGACGGAATAGAGATCGGCCGGAAACACCTTGCGGAGCGTGTCACGGACGCGGTCGAGGTCGGCCCCCTCGCGGAGCTTGATCTGGATCGAGTTGACGCTCGCGAGGCCCGACTGCGGATCGATCATGCCGCGCATCCGCTGGAGCGCCGCGATCGGCACGAACACGAAGTTCGAGTCGTACTCGCTCATCTTGCTCTCGTAGAAGTCCACGACGGTGAACGTGTCGCTGACGGCCTTGGGCGGCGTGGCCGCGGTGGGGAACGTCACCTTCACGTCGTCGCCGGGCAGTACGAGGAAGCGGTCGATGCCTTCCTTGTCGCGAAAGCTGGCCAGGCCGATGCCCGGCACGATCCCCGTGAACTGCTCCTTGGCCGGATCCATGCGCGTGCCTTCCTCGGGCCGCGCCTTGCGGAACGGATCGGCCGGCGCGGTGGCCGTGCCGTCCGTGCCGGCGGCGACGGCCGGGGCATCGGCCGCCGTGGCCGCAAGGACGGCATCGACCTGCTGGTCCACCGACCGCGTCGGTGCCGCGGCCGCCGCGCCGACGCGCTTGTCGGCCTCGAGCTTCTGGCGCCACAGCCGCTCGCGTTCCACCCGCATCCGGCGGTGGGGCCAGCCGGCCCCCTCGAGCGCCGGCCTCGTGGGGAGCGTGCTTTCGGTCTGCTGGCTGTCGACCGTGTCGTAGCCACCGTCGCGGAGGTCGAACGAGAGCTGCGTGCGGTTGGCGGGATGCTGCAGGTAGCGGCCGAAATCGCTCACCTGGGCGTGGGAGGCCTCGTCGATCCCGATGAACATGATCTGCCGCGTCACCCACTGGCCGCGCACCTGGAAGTTGAGCATCGCGGGCACGGCCACGGTGGGCGTCATGCCGGCGATGTCGTCGCCCGCGGCGCGGCGGATCTCGTCCATGTGCCACTGCGGATCCTGAAAGCCCGAGAGCGAGTGGCTCTCGAAGACGATGTCGGAGAGGATCCCGTGAATGCGGGTCTGCATCTCGTGGGAGAAGCCGGCCATCACGGCGTTGACGACGATCATCGTCGCCACGCCGAGCGTCACGCTGACGACGCTCGCCAGCGCGATCCAGCGGGTGCGGAGATACCGCCAGCAGAGGAGCAGCTTGTACATCGGGGCGGATCTCGCGCGGGGGGCGGGAACGGTAGCAGGACGCTCCCCCGCCAGAAACCCCGAAATGCCCCGGCTTTCCAGGGCACGACGGGCTGGAGGTCCACGTAGGAAGCAACAGAGATTCAGCCGCATTGGTTCGCCGGCGGTGAAACGCTCGCTCGCCGGCGGACTTTGCTACAGGAGGCGCGCTTGGCCGACGGGGAATCTTCCGTGAGTCGCAAAGATTCACCGGCTCCTCGCGTTCCCCCGACCGGCTCCTCACGATCAGGGGTCGAGAGCCGCGATCGCCGCGCGGATGCGCTTATGCCCGCGGGCGGTGGATCGGAAACAGGATCACGTCGCGGATGCTCGGGGCGGCCGTGAGGAACATCACGAGACGGTCGATGCCGATGCCCAGGCCGCCCGCCGGCGGCATGCCGTGCCGGAGGGCCTTGATGAAGTCGGTGTCCATGCGGGCCATCGACTCCTCGGCCGCGAGCCCCGCGAGCTGCGTGCGGAAGAGCTCCTCCTGGAGATCGGGATCGTTGAGCTCGGTGTAGGCGTTGGCGAGCTCCATGCCCGCCACGTAGAGCTCGAACCGCTCGGCGATGTGCGGCTGCCCCGCCTTCCGCTTCGTGAGCGGACAGATCGACGCGGGGTAGTCGATCACGAACACGGGGCCGTCGAGCGTCTCCTCGACCTTCGCCTCAAAGAGGTCGCTCTTGATGACGTGGGGATGCCGCCCCGCCGTCTCGATGCCCGCCGCAGCGGCCGCCGCCGCCACGCTCGCCTGATCGGTCGGGTTGCAGCCGGTCACCTCGCGGAGGAGGTCGTCGTACTTCGCCCGACGGAAGGGGGGCGTGAGATCGACCGTCTTGCCCATCCATTCGAATCGCACGGGCGCATTCGCGGCCCGCGCGGCCTCGATCAGGATCGCCTCGGTGAGATCCATCATCGTGCCATAGTCACCGTAGGCCTCGTAGGCCTCGAGCATCGTGAACTCGGGGTTGTGCCGCGGGCTCACGCCCTCGTTGCGGTACACACGGCCGAGCTCGAACACCCGCTCCATGCCGCCCACCAGGAGCCGCTTGAGATGGAGCTCGAGCGCGATCCGCAGCACGAGTGGCATGTCGAGCGCGTTGTGGTGCGTCTTGAAGGGCCGCGCGGCGGCGCCGCCGGCCGTCTCCTGGAGCGTGGGGCCCTCCACCTCGAGGTAGCCACGCTCGGCGAGCACGCGCCGGATCGCCTCCACGATCCGCGAGCGGGCCACGAACCGGTCGCGCACGCCCTCGCCGTGGATGAGGTCGAGGTAGCGCATCCGCTGCCGCAGGTCGGCATCCTGGAGTCCGTGGTACTTGTCGGGGGGCGTCTCGAGCGACTTCGTGAGGAACTCGAGGTGCGAGACGAACACCGTCATCTCGCCCGTCTTCGACCAGCCGAGCCGGCCATCAACGCCCACGATGTCGCCCAAATCGAGGCAGTCCACGACCTTCCAGATCTCGGGGCCCACCTGCTTCTTGCCGAGCATGAGCTGGATGCGGCCGGTGCGGTCGTGCAGGTCGATGAACACGAGGCTGCCGGCGCTCCGCAGGAGCATGATGCGGCCGGCCACGCGCACGCTCGGCCCGTCTTCGGCCGTCTTCTCGAGTGCGTCGCCCGTGGCCCGCACGCTGGCGATCGGCGCGGTCCCGCCGAAGCGACGGCCCCAGGGATCGACGCCCAGGGCGACGAGCTTGTCGAGCTTGTCGCGGCGGGCCTTTTCGAGCTGCGCCGCCGTGCCGGCGGAAGGGGGAGCGGCGGCGCCCTGCGGCGCGGATGGACGCGTGGGGTCTGGGACGTCGTGCATGAGGGATCGCGTGGCGTGAGGACGGAAACGGGACGCGGGGGATTGTCGGCTGTGACGGCCTCGGGGAGAAGCCGTGTCTCCCGACACCGCAGCCCCACGGCGGCGGGCCGTCGATCCGCCGCGCGCCGGCGGATGTCACTTCGCCGGCGTGACGTCCTCGATATCCTGCGCCTTCTCCCTGTCGAGCGGGAAGCGAATCCGCTCCTTCGCGCCGAAATCAAGCCTGTTCAGATCGACCCGGCGCACCCGACGGTTGTTCTGGGTGTGGTAGGAGAGGGTCTTGTTCCTGGTGTCCCAGACCGTCGTCCAGATCGTGGAACTCCGCATCCCCTTGGTCTTCGCTTCGCCCTCGCCTTCGGCGGCCCCGAGCGGCACGTTGAAGTTGTCGAGGATGCGGAACACTTCGTAGACCGTTTCGTCTCCCGTGGGCGTGGGGCGGGCCGACTTCGAGAACGCCACCGCCCGCACGAAGCGGGAGGGCGGGGTGAAGTCGCCGGGCAAGCCGATCATCCCGCTGCCGCCGCCGAGCGGCGCGAAGTTCATGTCTTCGAGCTTCTTGGCCGGCAGGGAGACCGCGGAAAGATTGAGGTAGTTCCGCAGGTTGATCTCGTGCCAGTCGTACGTCGGTGCGTTCGTGATCACGCCGAGCGGCGCATCAAAGAGCTTCAACTCGCCCTTCAGATACTCGATGACGACGGCCTTCCCGCTGGGCTCGGTGACGATGTAGTGCGCGGGGGGAGGGATTCCGATGGGGGGCGCGATCACGGCCGTGACGCGAACCCTGGCGATCGCGGCCTTGGCTTCATCGACGCTCGCACAGGTCGAGAGGAGATAGGCGATGACGTCGCCCGGGCCCATCGACTCGGCCGCCTTCGCCGGGTCGTAGTCCTGATACTCGGCGAAGCCCGGATGATAGAAGCCACCGACCGCCAAGCCCTTCTCGTTCATCCCATCGAGATAGACCTCGAAGTCGAGGCCGTCCAAGCCGACGAACCCGTACTTCCCCGTCCAGGTCAGGCCGGGCTTCTTGTCGGGAGTGTGGGACGTGAACGTGTAGCCGCGCGGAACGACGACCACCTGAGAGTTCAGATCGAACGACCCCCACTCCATGGTGCGGCCATAGACGACCGCACCATCCGCGGCCTTCAGCGTGATCCCGGTGCAGGCCGAGAGGTCACGGGCCGGTGCGAGGAGAAGCAGGGCGGCGATGAAGGCGATGGTCCGGGCTGCGAACATGCACATGATCGTGTCTCATCTGGGCTGCGGAAATGGGTGGCCGAAGGGAAGAGGATATGCCGGGGGCCGGCACGGCCGCCAGCGTCCGAACACCGTCCGAGCCGACACGGTATCCTTGCCCGCCGCGGTCCGAGTCGGGCCGCCGCAGACCGTAGGAGGGGAACCATGGCCACCGACCGCGATCCTCGGCAACCGGGCGACGGCACGGCGGCGAGCCCGATCGGGCTGGCGCTCTTCTGGGTGTACGTCGCCCTCTACGGCGGCTTCATGGCGCTCGTGCTCGTGCGGCCCGATCTGCTCGCCCTGCGGCCGTTCGGCGGCGTGAATCTCGCGATTCTGTACGGCATGGGGCTGATCGCCGCGGCGTTCGTGCTCGCCGTGCTCTACATGCTTCTGCGGTCGGACCGCTGAACCACGCCGAAAGGATTTCGCGGGCATGATCCACCAGACGTCCTTCGTCGCCGTGGCCATCTTCACGGCCTTCGTGCTCGGCGTGCTCGGGCTCTCCTTCTGGCTCGGCCGCAAGGGGCAGTCGGCGGCGGGCTACTATGCCGCCCACGGCCAGATCCACTGGTTCGTCAACGGGATCGCCTTCGCCGGCGACTACCTGTCGGCGGCGTCGTTCCTCGGCATCTGCGGGATGATCGCCTTCTCGGGCTACGACGGCTTCCTCTACTCGATCGGGTTCCTCGCCGGCTGGATCGTGGCGCTTTTCGTGATCGCCGAGCCGATCAAGGCCCTGGGAAAGTTCACGTTCGCCGACGCCCTCGACAGCCGGTTCCAGAGCCGCGGCATCAAGCTCGCCGTCGCGATCTCCACGCTCGTGGTGAGCATCTTCTACCTGATCCCGCAGATGGTGGGCGCAGGCTCGCTCATCAAGCCGCTGCTCGGCCTGCCGCACGAGGCGGGCGTGATCCTCGTGGGGGTCACGGTGACCTTGATCGTGGTCACGGCCGGCATGGTCTCGACCACGTGGGTGCAGTTCATCAAGGGTTCGCTGCTCGTGGTGTTCTGCGGCGTGCTCACCGCGCTGATCCTGGGCCGGGGCCTCGCGGTGAACGCCGGCCGCGAGGGGGAGGAGCCGCTCGCCCCGCAGCGGCTCACCGTGAGCCCCGCTGGCACGAAGCTCGTGGATGGCCGGCCACAGTCGAAGGATCACGACCTGCGGCCGGTGGGCACGATCCTGCGCCTGCCGGAGCGCTACGGCGACGCCCGCACGACCGGGCCCCTCGGGCCCCTGGAGTATCTCGCCGCCCTCGAAGACTCCACCATCGTCACCTGGGCGTCGAAGAAGCACGCCGATGCCGACGGCGTGCACACGACCTATTCCCCCGTCGAGAAACGGGGCTCCGACCTCCTCAAGCCCGGCGGCTCCTTCAAGGGTCTCACGACGGGCAAGCTCGCCGACCGGCTCGACTTCGCGAGCCTGATGCTCGCCCTCTTCTGCGGCACCGCTTCCCTGCCCCACATCCTGATCCGTTACTACACCGTGAAGGATGCCGCCGCCGCGCGGAAGAGCACGGTCGTGGGGATCGCCGCGATCGGCGTCTTCTACGTGCTCACGCTCTTCCTCGGCCTCGGGGCGATGACCTCGGGGGCCCTCGATCCCACCGACACCAACATGGCCGCTCCCCTGCTCGCCAAGAGCTTCAGCGACACGCTGTTTGCCGTGATCTCCGCGATCGCCTTCACGACGGTGCTCGGCACGGTGAGCGGGCTGATCATGGCCGGCAGCGGCGCGGTGGCGCACGACCTCGTCGAGAACGTGTTCGGCCTGCGGATGACCGACCACGAGAAGATCCGGATCGGCAAGCTCGCGGCCGTGGCCCTGGGGATCGTGGCGATGGCGCTCGGGATCCTGTTCCGCAACTTCAACGTGAGCTTCCTCGTGGGCTGGGCCTTCAACATCGCCGCCAGCGCCAACCTCCCGGCCCTCGTCATGCTCCTGTTCTGGCCGCGGACCACGAAGCAGGGCATCGTCGCCGCGGTCACGGCAGGCATGCTGTCGTCGCTCGCCTGGATCCTGCTCTCGGCCGACACGTTCGAGAAGGTCTACGGCCTCCCTCGGGAGAACGCCCTCACGCCCTTCAGCCAGCCCGGGCTGGTGACGATTCCGCTCGGGTTCCTCGTGCTCGTGGTCGTCTCGCTCCTCACCTCGAGGAACGACACGGCCCGAGGTTCCGCGGCTCCGCTGCGGCCAGCCGTCGATCCGCCGCCATGACCCATTCGCACCACCAGCCGTCGCTCTTCAGTGTCGAGCTCCGCACCGCGCGCTTTGCCGAGCTCGTCGAGTGGTATCGCACCGTGATCGGCCTGCGGGTGCTCGTGCGGGTGCTCGATGATGAGTACGCCCTGCTCGACGCCGGCGACACGCGGCTGGCCATCCTCGGCCGTGCCGAACCGGGCGTGGCGAGCGGCCGCTGGAGCCTGGGCTTCGAGGCGGTCGATCTCGACGCCGCCTACGATCGCCTTCTGGCGTCGGGAGCGCACGCCGCGCCGCCCGAGCGACATCCCGAGGGATTCCGCGAGCTCCGCGCCGTCGATCCCGACGGGAACCGCATCCGACTCTTCGCCTGGGCACCAGGGCACCACGCATGACGACGTCTCCGTCCGTGCCGGCGCGCATCGGCATCCTCACCGTTTCCGACCGCGCGAGCCGCGGCGAGTATGTCGACGAGGGTGGCCCCGCGATTCGTGCCTACCTCGCGGAGGTGCTCGCGAGCGCCTGGGAGCCCCGCGAGCGGATCGTCCCCGACGACCTCGAGACGATCGCGTCGGCGATCCGCGAGCTCGCGGCCGAGGGCTGCTGCCTCGTCGTCACGACCGGCGGCACGGGCCCTGCGCCGCGCGACGTGACGCCCGAGGCCACGCAGCGCGTCTGCACGCGGCTCCTGCCGGGATTCGGCGAGCTCATGCGGCAGGAGTCGCTGAAGTACGTGCCGACCGCGATCCTCTCGCGGCAGACGGCCGGCATCTGCTCGGGCGCGCTCGTCGTGAACCTTCCCGGGCGGCCCAAGAGCATCCGCCAGTGCCTCGACGCGGTCTTCCCGGCGATCCCCTACTGCGTCGATCTCATCCACACGGGCAGCCCCGCGCCGCCGCGGCTCGACACGAAGCCCGAGCGGCTCGTCGCGTTTCGCCCGCCTGGGTGACACTCCGGCGAACCCGCCCGCACCCCGTCGCCGGACGTTCGCTGCGGGCATCCTGCCCTCCGCTCACTCGCGGGAGCCCTCGCTTCGCCATCCTGGCTCCGCTCGGCCTCCCAACGCCGGCTCTCGGGGTACGGGCGGGTTCGCTTCACCGGACGTCGCGACTCACGTCCCCAGCGACCGCGCGATCTCGGGCGCGAAGTAGGTGAGCACGGCATCCGCCCCTGCGCGCTTGATCACGAGCACGCTCTCGAGCGCCGCGGCCGCGCCGTCGAGCCAGCCGTTCGCTTCCGCCGCCCGGATCATCGCGTATTCGCCGCTCACCTGATACGCGAACACCGGCACGCCGAACGTCGCCTTCACCCGCTGGATCACGTCGAGCGACGTGCCCGCCGGCTTCACCATCACGATGTCGGCTCCCTCGGCGATGTCGAGCGTGACCTCGCGCAGGGCCTCGTCGGTGTTGGCCACGTCCATCTGATACGTCCGCTTGTCGCCCGGGCCACGGGCCGCCGCCGTGCCGAGCGCCGCCTTGCTTCCCACGGCGTCACGGAAGGGGCCGTAGAACGCCGAGGCATACTTCGCGGCGTACGAAAGGATCGCCACGTCGTCATGGTCGTGCTCGTCGAGCGCGAGCCGTAGCGACCCCACGCGGCCGTCCATCATGTCGGAGGGCGCGACCATGTGGCAGCCGGCTTCGGCGAGCACGACCGCCTGCCGGCAGAGCACCTCGACCGTGTCGTCGTTCACGATCTCGCCATCCACGAGCAGTCCGTCGTGGCCGTGGCTCGTGTAGGGGTCGAGGGCCACGTCGCAAATGATGCCGACCGCGTCGCCACACTCGCGGCGCACCGCCCGCACCGTCCGGCAGGCGAGGTTGTCGGGGTCATAGGCATGGGCCGCGTCGTCGGACTTGTGCCCTGGCTCGACGACCGGAAAGAGTGCGATCGCCGGGATGCCGAGCGTCACCGCCTCGGCGGCCGCCCGCACCACGCCCTCGATCGGCAGCCGCTCCACCCCCGGCATGCTCGGCACCGGAAACGCCGCCTCGTGCTCGTGCACGAACAGCGGCCAGATGAGATCGGCGGGGGACAGCGTCGTCTCGGCGACCGCGCGGCGGAGCCACTCGTGGCGGCGCAGGCGGCGCGGCCGCGTGTCGGGAAACCGGCCGGGATAGGGATGCGACGGCATTCAGGTTCTCCCATCGACGACGACCACCGCGCCGAGCGGCACGGGCGGAACCGCGTGCGAGCCCACGAGCGTGGCCGTGGCGCAGGCCTCGTCGGTCTCCCACACGCTCACGCGGCGGGCCACCACGCCGAGGTCGGCGAGCACGTGAGGCGCCACCACCTCGAGCAGGTAGCGGGCCATGTTCTCGGCGGTGGGATTCCAGGGGAGCACGAAATACTTCGTCGGCTCCGTGGCCCGGACGGCCGCCAGCGCCGAGGCGTCCTGCTCGAAGAGGATAAAGGCGTGGTCCCAGTGCTCATCGAGCCAGCCGAGCATCCGCCGCTTGATGAGCGAGAAGTCGACGACGCGGCCCACGTCGTCCACCGCCGCCCCGCCGCCGGCCGCCTCCACCTCGATGTCCACGCGGTAGTTGTGGCCGTGCAGATAGGCGCAGCGGCCCTCGTGGCCGTAGAGCCGATGCCCCGCACAGAACGCGAGCCGGCGGATGAGCGAGAGGTGCACGGGGGGCGTCATGAACGTCGGATCACCCCGCACACCGGATCGCCACGAATGCCGGTTCGCCCCGCGCGGGATCGACGACGTGCTGCGGCGAAAGCATGGGGCACCCGGAATCCTTGGGCAGCCGGGGGTGGGAGCCCCGGCCCGTGTCGGGTACATAATAGCTGAGCCCAAACTGCCGGGCCCGCCGTCCGTACCCCGGTGGAGACGCCCCCGCGGCGGCCGGGGCCGGCCCGATCCCCCCGCCCCAGGGAACCGTCAGCAGCCATGATCCTCGTCACCGGCGGCGCCGGCTTCATCGGGTCGAACTTCGTCCTCGACTGGCTCGCCGCCGTCGATGAGCCGGTCATCAACCTCGACAAGCTCACCTACGCGGGCAATCTCCGAAATCTCGACAGCCTCGCCGACGACCCGCGGCACCGGTTCGTGCGCGGCGACATCGGCGACCGCGAGCTCGTGGAGGGGCTGCTTGCCGACCACGCCGTGCGGGCGATCGTCCACTTCGCCGCCGAGAGCCACGTGGACCGCTCGATCCACGGGCCCGCCGACTTCGTCGATACGAACGTCGTGGGCACGTTCCGGCTGCTGGAGGCGGCGCGGGCGTACTGGTCGCGGCTGCCGGCAGCCGAACGCGAGGCCTTTCGATTTCTGCACGTCTCGACCGACGAGGTCTACGGCACGCTCTCCCCCGGCGACCCGCCGTTCTCGGAGGAGAACCAGTACCGTCCCAACAGTCCGTATGCCGCAAGCAAGGCGGCGAGCGACCATCTCGTGCGCGGCCATCACCACACCTACGGCCTCCCGGTGGTCACGACCAACTGCTCGAACAACTACGGCCCCTGGCAGTTTCCCGAGAAACTGATCCCGCTCATCATCGCGAACGCCTTGGCGGGCAAGCCGCTGCCGATCTACGGCGACGGCATGCAGGTGCGCGACTGGCTCTACGTGGGCGACCACTGCACGGCGATCCGCCGTGCGCTCGAGGCCGGTCGGCCGGGTGAGACCTACTGCATCGGCGGCTCGAGCGAGAAGCCGAACATCGAGGTGGTGAAGACGCTCTGCGCGATCCTCGACACCGAGCGGCCGCGGCCGGATGGCACGCCGTACGAGTCGCTCATCACGTACGTGAAGGATCGCCCCGGCCACGACCGGCGGTACGCGATCGATGCCCGGAAGATCACGGCCGAGCTCGGCTGGAAGCCCTCGGAGACGTTCGCGACGGGACTGAAAAAGACCGTCCGCTGGTATCTCGACCACCAGGATTGGGTGGCCGACGTCACGAGCGGCGCGTATCGCGAGTGGGTCGCCAAGCACTACGCCTCCTGACGCGGCTGACGACGGCGGCGAGGAATCGCCCGTTCAACGGCTCTGCCGCGACGACCGTGAAGTGGTGACCGGGCTTCAGGGGCGATCGCCCCCCGCGGCGACACGTTTCACCACGTCGCGGAGGCACGCGGTGATCAGTTCCGCCTCCCACACCAGCGGCGGCCGCGCGGCGAAGCCGGGCTCCATGCGGATCACGAGCGGCCAGGCCTCGGGGCCGGCGACCTCGAAGCCCCGTTGCTGAATCGCATCGTGGTCGCGGGCGGCGATCTCGAAGGCCTCGCCGTACATCACCGCGAGCGACGTGCTCCGCGCGGCGGCCTTCTCGTCGCCCCGCATCGCGGCGGCGAGCGTCGTTCGATCCTCGTAGACGGCCAGACCCTGCTGGATGCCCGATTGGCCCATCACCACCGCATGCACGAGCCGGTCGCCCGGGCCACGGATGTCGAGCGGTGTGTCGCTCGGCAGCTTCCGCCACGGCCGGGCGCGGTAGAAGTCCGCCGCGGCTGCATAGAGCGCCCGCTGCACGTCGTCGGTCATCCCGGGAACGCGGGCGAGCGGCCGCAGCGTGTCGGGTCCGGCGATCGCCACCGCGAGCGATTCGGCGACCGTCTCGATCATCGCGAGCCCGTCGGCGGAGGCGGCCACGCCAATGGCCGCCCGCCCGAGCGGGCCGCCGAGCCGCGCGGCAACCCCGGCGTCGGCCACGTCGAGCCGCTCCGGGCGGATTCCCGCCTCGCGAACCGCCCGCAGCACGACCCGCAGGAGATGCCCGTCATCGGGCCGGGCCATCGACATGTCGGGCACGATGACCTGATTCTGGGTGCGGCTGACGACGAGCGTGAGCCACGGGCGATAGGGCTCCCCTTCGCCGGTCACCCACGCGGGGGCCGGACTGACGTCGGCCTCCCAGATCTCGCCCGGCACCTGCGGCAGCCCTGCCAGCGCGGCCGCCACCGCGGCCGGATCGAACCCCGCATCGGCCTCCTCGGCGCGGGCTCGCTCGGCAAGCGCGATGCGGTCGTCCACGTCGGCCATCGCCCGGTCGAGTTCGGGAAGCACGTCGCGAACCTCCTGCCGAATGCCGAGCCGCAGGAAGCGTTTGCCCCACGACGCGGGAAACACGCCGGGCCGCATCGCCACGACGGCAGGCCGCCGTGGCTCGCCATCGTGGGGAAACCGCATTGCCTGATCGAGCACGTTCCACATCTCCTCGCCACGGGGCTTGGTCGTGCTCACCTCGACTTTGATCATGCGACCGTCATCCCCCGACACCACGTGCAGCGACCATTCCCGTCCCGGCCCGCGGGAGAGATCGATCTGCCATTCCTCGGCGCCGTCCTGCGGCAGGGCCGCGAGCGCGTCGAGCCTCGCCCCGCTCGGTGGCCGGCGTGGCCGGTCGGGCGGTGCATGCGCCGCATCGACGCATCCGCGCAGCCACGACATCGCCCCCGGAACGTCGAGCCACGTCGCCCGCGCGTTGCCCGCGTAGACCGCGGCCTCGTCCTCCTCGCCCACCGTGACGATCGAGAACTCGCCTTCGATCTGCTCCCCCGCGAGCAACAGCCGCGGCACATGGGGATTCGCCTCGATCGCCTCGGACAGCAGTCGGCGCGCCTCCGCCGAGTCGCCGCCGTCGGCGAACGCGATGAGGGCCCGGAAGTACGGCCAGCCCGAGTAGGGTTCGTGGGCGTAGCGTGAGCAGAGCGCGCGGGCCGCGGCGAACCTCCGCAGCGTGATCAGGATGTCGAGGTGCATGAAGCGGGCCGAGATCGTGTCATCGGTGTCGAGCCGGGCGAGTCGCTCGCACTCCGCGAGTGCCTCCTCGTGTCGCCCCGTGGCGACGAGGCACTGGACGAGTCCGCGGCGACACTGGAGATACGCACGGGCCTCGGGCATCCGACCCAGCCGTCCGGCTTGCCGCTCGAACCAGTCGGCCCCCCGATCGCGCTCGGCGATGGCGATCCCTTCGCGATACCTGGCCTCGGACTCCGCGGGGGTATCCGCGAGGTCGCCGAGCATGGCCTGCGCCTCGACGGCGTCGTCGATGGCGAAATCGCCGAATCGATCGGCCGCACGCGCCCGCCGCCGGCCCGCAGCCTTCTTTCGCTTGGCCATGATCCACTGGCTCCTGGGGAAAAGGAAGTGCGGTGCGGCAGCCCACGACGTTCGGACTGCGGGGTGGTACTTCACACCGCAACAGCCGCGGTGTGATCGGATTCGAACTGGTCGGTGGACAGATAGTTGATGGTCTGGTGGACACGGACTGAGATGGAGAACGCGGCGACGTCCTCGACGACGCACCGTTTGGCGGCAGACACCCCGAACCCGCAACTGTCGCTCCCACCCGGCAGGGAGCCGAGGCCGGTGATTGTTGGTTGGGTGGCGGCCGGCCGGGCGGCCGCGAAGAGGACGAGAGCGATGACGAGGGCAAAAGCGACGAACCGACGCAGCATGGGATAGCTTCACGGCGGGTAAGGGAGGCATGAACGGGCCGAGGATAGCCCGGTCAACGGGCCCTCGGCAACGGGCCTCCGGCTGATGTGCGACGCGTGTGCCGCGTGTCGCGGACCGTCACGTTTCCGCTATCTTTCTGCCATCGTCCATCGTCCCGTGTTCATGGCGCACGCACGAGCGGTGGTCGCCGTTATCCTCACGTCTTCCGTGTCTACCGCGAGACTCCGCGAGATGAAGATCGTTCTCTTGGGCAAGGGCGGCCAGGTCGGGCGGGAGCTGCTCGAACCCCTCGCCGCCTCTGGCACGCTCGTCGCCTGCGACCGCACCACGGCCGATCTCGCCCGGCCCGAAACCGTGGTCGCGCTCCTCCGCCGCGAGCAGCCCGACGTGATCGTCAACGCCGCCGCCTACACCGCCGTGGACAAGGCCGAGACCGAGCACGACCTCACCCGGCTCGTGAACGCGACCGCCGTGGGGGCGATCGGCGAGGAGGCGGCGCGACTCGGCGCGGCGGTCGTCCACTACTCCACCGACTATGTCTTCGACGGCACGAAGGCAGGCCGCTACGTCGAGACCGACGCCACCGCGCCGCTCTCGGTGTATGGCGCGACGAAACTCGAAGGCGAACAGGCGCTCACCGCCTCCGGCTGCCGCCACTGGATCCTGCGCACGACGTGGGTCTACGCCGGCCATGGCCACAACTTCGTCCGCACGATGCTCCGGCTCGCCAAGGACCGCGACGAGCTGCGCGTGGTGGACGACCAGTTCGGCGTGCCGACGTCGGCGCGACTGGTCGCCGAGGTTACGACCGACATCGTCACCCGTTTGGCCGCCGGCACGGCGCCGTCCCCCGGGATCTACCATCTCGCCCCCGCGGGAGAGACGACCTGGTGCCGATTCGCCCGGTTCGTGATCGATACGGCCCGCGCGCAGGGCCTGCCGCTCCGCTGCACGCCCGACCGCGTGGCCGCGATCACCACCGCCGACTACCCGCTGCCCGCCCGGCGGCCGGCCAACTCCCGCCTCGACACGACGAAGCTTGAAACCGCTCTCGGCAGGACGCTGCCCGCTTGGCAGGATAATGTCCCCGCCGCCGTGGCCGCGATCGCCGCCGTGGCTTCGTTCTGACAGAAGCACCACCTGGATCATCATGGCTACACGCAAAGGCATCATCCTCGCCGGCGGTGCCGGCTCCCGGCTGCATCCCGTCACGCTCGCCGTGTCGAAGCAGCTGATGCCGGTGTACGACAAGCCGATGATCTATTACCCGTTGAGCGTGCTCCTGCTCGCGGGGATCCGCGAGATTCTCGTGATCTCGACGCCGCAGGACACGCCGCGGTTCCGCGAGCTGTTGGGCGACGGCGCCGGCTGGGGCGTGGACATCCGCTACGCCGTGCAGCCGAGCCCCGACGGCCTCGCGCAGGCCTTCATCATCGGCGCCGACTTCGTGGGCGACGGCCCGTCTGTCCTCGTCCTCGGCGACAACATCTTCTATGGCCACGGCCTCGTGGACCGGCTCCGTGCGGCAGGCCGACAGACGACGGGCGCCACCGTGTTCGCCTATCCCGTGGCCGACCCCGATCGCTATGGCGTCGTCGAGTTCGACGCCACCGGCCGCGCCCGCTCGATCGAAGAGAAGCCGAAGGCGCCCAAGAGCCGCTATGCCGTCACGGGGCTCTATTTTTACGACCCGCAGGTGGTCGAGATCGCCCGCACGATGAAGCCGAGCGCCCGCGGCGAGCTCGAGATCACCGACGTCAACCGTGTCTACCTCGAGCGCGGCCAGCTCGACGTGCAGGTGCTCGGCCGCGGCGACGCCTGGCTCGACACCGGCACCCACGACAGCCTCCTCGAGGCGGGCCAGTTCATCCAGTCGCTCGAGAAGCGGCAGGGGCTCAAGATCTGCTGCCCCGAGGAGATCGCCTGGCGGAACGGCTGGATCGACGGCGACCAGCTCGAACGGCTCGCCCGCCCGCTCGCGAAGAGCGGCTACGGCCAGTACCTCATCGATCTCAAGCGCGAGGCCGAGGCATGAACGTCACCGAAACGACCATTCCCGGTGTGCTGTTGCTCGAGCCGAAGATCTACGAGGACGCCCGCGGCCACTTCTTCGAAAGTTTCAACCACGCCGCGTTCGAGCGGGTGCTCGGCGAGCCTGTGCGGTTCGTGCAGGACAACCAGAGCTTCAGCCGCGCCCACGTGCTCCGCGGCCTGCACTATCAGATCGACAAGCCGCAGGGGAAGCTCGTCCGCGCGGTGTCGGGCGCGATCTGGGACGTGGCCGTCGATATCCGGCCCGACTCGCCCACGTTCGGCACCTGGGTGGCCTACGAACTCTCGGCGGCGAACCGCCGGCAGCTCTGGGTGCCCGCGGGTCTCGCCCATGGCTTTCTCGTGCTCTCCGACTCGGCCGAGGTGCTCTACAAGACGACCGACTACTACTCGCCGCCGGGCGAGCGGTGCATCGTCTGGAACGACGCCGACCTTGCGATCGCCTGGCCGCTCACCGGCGCGCCCGTCGTGTCCGGCAAGGATCAGGAGGGGATGTCGTTCGCCGAGGCTGCGCCTCGGCAAGCCGACAGGGGCGATTCCTTGGCGGGGCAGCCTCGAGCCTCGGGACCGGTGTGATCCCTCGGTGCCCGTGCTGTTCGCGAGCGCATCGACGACGGCTCTCCCGTTGTCGATCGAGGAGTGTCAGTCCCCCTCGGGGCGGACCTTGTCCAGGATCACGATCAGGAACGTGGCGATCGGTCCGAGCATGAGCGACAGCAGGCTCCAGATCAGGCCACTGCGTCCCTTGCCCTGGGCGAGGCCGGCATTGATGAGGGCGAGCGTGCCCCAGCCCACGAAGAAGTTGGTGCGGTCATCCATGGTGCCGTTCGTGTGCTCCGCTGCGGTTGGAACCCCTCACGTGTCGGTTCGAGACGCCTCTTCCGACTCCCAGCCGTCGAGCGCGAGGGGGTCGGAATCCGGGAGGCATGTCGTCCTCTGCGAGCATGCTCCCACACAACTAGGCCCGGTGTGATTCGAACACACGACCAAGGGATTATGAGTCCCCTGCTCTAACCACTGAGCTACGGGCCCGAAGGGGAGGATTCTAGCGGTCGGATCGCGACCAAGCCGACGCGACGATCCGATCGAGCGTCCGCCGCTCGTGCGCCGCGATCTCATCCCAGGAGCCGCTTGATGGGCGTGCCCGTCGAAAACCTCATCGGCCGGCCGATGGATGTCTCGACCTCGCGAGCCGGATCGATGCCGAGCGCCGTGAGGATCGTGGCCGAAAGATCGGCGACATCCACCGGATCGGACGGCAGGCGTGCCGCGCCTTCGGGATCGGTCTCTCCGATCACGGTGCCCGCCGCCAGACCACTTCCCGCGAGCAGGCAGCTGAAGCCGTGGGGCCAGTGGTCGCGGCCGTCGAGCGGATTGATCCGTGGCGTGCGGCCGAACTCCCCCGTCACCACCAGCGCCGTCGAGGCGAGCAGGTCGCGCCGCTCGAGATCGGCCACGAGCGCCGCCAGGGCGGGGTCGAGCGCGCCCGCGAGATCCCTGTGGGCCGTGAAGTTGTCGGCGTGCGTGTCGAACCCGCCGAGCGACACCTCCACCCCGCGCACACCCGTCTCCACGAGCCTCCGCGCCACCAGGCAGCCTCGGCCGAAGGGCGTGTCGCCGTAGGCCTCGCGCACCGCCGTCGGCTCCTTCTCGATCGAGAACGCCTCGAGCTGCTCGGACGACATCATCGTAAGCGCCTCCTTCACCGTGTGGTCGTGGAGCGTGCGCCGCGCCGCCTCATCGCGTCCGGTGGCGAAGGAACGCGACAGGGTGTCGAGCGCGGCGAGCCGGCGGCCTTGGCGGTCGGCCGTGACCGGCGGCACCAGGTTCTGCCCCGCGCGGCCCGGCACGCTCACCTCGTAGGGATCGAACGTGGCCCCGAGATAGCCCCCGCGCGACGGGAAGCCCGCCGTGCCGAGCGCCACGTAGCGAGGGATCTCGAGTCCCACGGCCGGCAGCTCGTGGGCCGCGATCGCGCCGAGCGAGGGATGCACGAGCGTGGGATCGGGACGGTAGCCCGTCCGCAGGGCGTGCGTGCCCCGTTCGTGGTCGCCTTCCTTCGACACGACCGAGCGCACAAGCGCGAACCGGTCGAGGATCGCCGCCACCAGGGGGTAATCGGCGGCGATCCGCACGCCGGGGATCGCCGTGTCGATCGCCCGCGTGGGGCCGCCGATCGCGGTGCCGGGGTGCGGATCGAACGACTCCAGCTGGCTCGGGCCGCCGGCGAGCCAGAGCGTGACGAGGGATCGTGGCCGCTCGCGGCCGCGCCGCTCGGCCGCCCGCGGCGCCAGCGCGGGCAGCGTGAAGGTGAGTCCAAGGCCGCCGGCCGCGACGAGCCAGCCGCGGCGCGAGGGTCGGCACGGGTCGGTGGCGAAGGGGGACACGTCAGTGATTCCAGCTGAACTCAGGGGCGTTGAAGAGCGTCCAGCACACGTCCTCGAGCCCAGCGCCGCGGGTCGGCGCGGACGAAAGCAGCGGCCGGAAGGCCTCCCGCTCCTCGGACGACGGCCGCCGGGTGAGCGCCACGAGAAACGCGACCTCGAGCCGCGTGTCGTCGTCGTCGGCCATGCCCGCGATCCGCCCCATCGCCGTGAACGCGTTGGCCTCCACCATCTCCCTCGCGAAACGGCCGTTCATGCGCGCGAGTGCCTGCGGGATCGTGGCGGGCAGCGCGAACGAGCGGTCGTCGGCGGGCCCGCCGTACTCGCGGACGAACTCGAGTTCGCGGATGAAGCGAACGAACCGCGTGGCGAGGTGTGAGTCGCGGTCGATCGTGCGCAGACTCGTGGCCTGCACCATGCCGCCGATGATCTGATCGGGCCCGAGTACGGTGAGCGGAAACGCCGCCCAGGCCTCGGCGACGAGGTCGCATCCGGCGGGCGTGGCGAGCGCGGGATGCGCCGAATCGAGCCGGAGGAGCCGCGTGGCCGCGATCACGGCGAGCAGCCGGTGCAGGTCGCGGCCGTGCGCGAGAAAATCGTCGGCGAGGATGTCGAGCACGTCGGCGTCGCGATCGTCTGGCGGATCGGGAAGGTCGTCCACCGGCGCGTGCCACGGCCGGCCCACCACGAGCGCGAAGCAGCGGTTGGCGAGCGCACGGGGGAATCGCCGGTTGTCGGGATGCACGACCCACGCGGCGACCCGCTCTCGCGGCGTGCCGTGGTCGGGCAGCCAGCCTTCGCCGAAGGGCACCCCCGGCGGCACCACCACGCCGGTTCCCGTGCCCCCCGTGCCGGCCATCATGCCCATGGGCTCCATGCGATGCACCCGCTCGGGATCGTCCTCGACGCCGAGCGGCGAGAGAGTGGCGGGCGCGAAGCACGCGGCCAGCGCCTGGAACTGCGACCGTGTGGTCGGTGCGAAGGGATGGTCGTGGCACTGGGCACAGTCGATCCGTTGGCCGA
>Ga0233425_10002375_pt1 | contig 37347 bp, 40 predicted proteins | sample Watercolumn_Towu_2_FD_181712 | JGI IMG/M metagenome (GOLD analysis project Ga0233425, IMG submission 181712) | Freshwater microbial communities from Lake Towuti, South Sulawesi, Indonesia - Watercolumn_Towuti2014_140_MG | ecosystem: Environmental > Aquatic > Freshwater > Lake | place... | reverse complement strand
TATCAGCAATGTTATAAGCAGAAGTATAATTATAAGTTCCTAATGTTAAATCAGTTTCTTCATAACTTCTTAAAAATACCATTCCAGATGTCTTATACACATAAAGTACAAGTTTAATCAAATTACCATATGATCCTTCACCATAACCAGCATAATCACCATAAGAATAACCATAACCATATGTTACACCATCTGCTACAACAGACCATGTTAATTCAGCATCATTACTAGCAACTAATGTATGATCATTTCCTTGTCCATTAAGTTCTAAAGAAGATACTTTTCTTGGTTTTAAATATTTTCCACCAATTGTTATACTATTTTCAGGAAAAGTATCTTTTGCCTTTATTCCATAAACATTTGAAGCTATAGCTTTAAAATAAATAGTTTTTGCTATATCACTATCTGTAAAAATAAATTGTGGAGTAGTTGTTTTTCTCAATGAACAAATATCACCAGCAGAATGACTCTCAGGTTCAGTATTATTATAACCCCTTATACATTCTTCAAATTGATCACTAAGATCATTAATAGAACCATAATAGATTTCTTCATTACCTACCCAAAAAGAACCAGATTCAGGAAAACTATCAAACATAGTAGCTGCATCATATGGTATTATATCATCTGTTTCATCTATAGAAGAATCTAATTCTACACTAGGAGAAGTTACACCATACATTTCCTTAAAATAATAATTTACACCATCATAAGAATAATAAACATCATTACCTAACCAATAAGAATATGATGCTTGTTTATTAAAACAAATATTTATCTTATTTTCTGTTGAATCCTCATACAATTCTAGAATTGTAGAATTTTCTGGTGGTGTATATGGATTTGGTATTTCATAAGTAGTGGTAGATTCCCAAGGATCAGCACTATCAGAAAATACACTTGGGACATATTCAATACAAGATACTTTTACTTCATAATTATCCATTTCTTCCAAAGCAATTATTCTAAATAATTTAGCACTCCAAGCAGGAACATAATTAGTAACTCCTATTATACTTCCAACAGATAATAAAAATCCTACAATATCTGTATCAAAAGAGCATGTATAATCCACATAACTATTAAAATCAGAAAAAAATGTACACATTCTCATAGCTTGAGATTTTCTTTTAATGCCATTACATTGAAATGTCTGTTCTCTTATTTCTCCTGTTAAATTAATATCATAAGTATTATCAACTTCAACAAAATCTGTTCTAAATTTATCATCTTTATTAATAAATTCAACTCTATGTCTATTATATCTATCTGCTTTAGCTTTTCTAGAGTAACTAAAAGTATCTTTTTTAATATTGGATTTAACTAATGTAAAACTTACACCAGCTCCCAAAGATATTCCTATTGAATCTACTAAATCAATATAAGTAGAATATTGTTTTAAAACTATAAATGTATAAGAATTTCCACCATAAGTAACAATACCAGTATCACCATCCCAATAACCAGCAGCACCAGTAACATCACTATGAACTGGATAATCTGAAAAGTCTGCATACAATTTAAGTGTAGTACAAGATCCACTAGTAACAAATGTTTCTTCATGATACTCAGAAAAATAAAAAACAGGTATTTCATCATTATGAGCAATTTGTATTTTAATCAAACCACCAGAATAGTATATAAACCCCCTACAAGTTTGTAACATGTCTTTAATTATGTCATAACCTTTAACCTTACCATTAAAATAATTAGAATATCTAAATCTAGGCTCACCATCTACTGAAACATCACAATAATCTGCTGCAACTTTCCATGATCCAGAAGTAGTAGGACTACCATCTATTAAAGCTGTAGGAATACAACACCCATAATGAGTATCAGTTAAAAAATCATATAAAGCTTTTACAGTATTAGATTCACCATCTCCTTCAATATTTTTTGCATATAATATCATTGATAATGTAGGTAATGAATTAGAACCACCAATTGAACCAGATGCTACAGAATATGCTGTATATCTAAAAGGAACAGCTTCAGAACCAGAAAATGAAGAAATTAAACTATCTAATGATTGATCACTTGTACCAGCATAATTTGTTAATTCAATATAGACATGATCTTCACTAGATAGTTCAGAAAAATCCTTATCATTAAATAAAGGCTGAATAAAGGAATAAACTGGACCTTCACACCAAGCTATAGCAAAATCAGCAGTATAATAAATACTATATTTTGGAGTTTTATTACTTCCTTCATTTACTGTATGAACACCATTACTACCAATCCAAATACAACCACCATAAATTTTATTATGTCCATAAGCAATTGGTACTGGCATATTTCTTACAAAAGAATTAATACCTAAATCACCTAATGGTGGTGGATCTGGTGGATCTGGTGGATCTAACCATAATCCAATCATACCACCTAAAGCCATTCCACCTACACCAAAACCAAATAAAGCACCACCAATACCACCAATTAAACTTCCTATTAATTGACCTCTAGTTGACATGATTATTCTCTTCTATTTTAAAACCATTAAATCTAACAAACTTATAAAACATCCTATTCCAAACCTTATCATCTAATGAATCAATTTTAACCTTACTATTAGTAGGATTAGGTAAAGATGGACAATGAATAAACAAATTATCACCTAAATAAATACCAACATGTGTTACTTTAGGTTTAAAACATTTAAATGTTAATACATCTGCTTTTAATGGATTATCAATAAAATGAGAAAACTCTAATATTTTATCTAAATATCTTTCATTATCACAAAATTTATACCAATCAGGGATATAGGATCTTCCATCATTAGATGGTAAATCTATTCCTGCTCTTTTATATGGAACGTACAATAAACCTAAACAATCTAAACCAAATCTAGTTCTTCCATTATGTCTAAATGGTATATTCAATAACTTTTTTGCTTCTATTACAATTAATTCTCTTTTCTCTTGAATTTCTTCAGAAGTAAAATTCCACATTTTATAATTTCCAATTATAATGTAGGTTTTAATGGTGTTTGTGGGAATCCACCATAATTAAGATAATTACTATATGCTTGACAAAAGGCAGGGGTTTTAGCACATAATTTTTGTACTAACAATGTATCATCATATGCAGGAACACCATCTAAAGCTACCCTTAATGTTATACTTATATCACTATGATACAAAATAGGTCGTACTTGACCATCACAAGATCCAGAAGTCATTAAAACATAACCAGGAACAAAATAATCAGGAATCCAACCAGAACCAACATAAGGTAAAAAAGTAGAAGTAACAGGAGTACCACTACCACTAGCACCAATATATGTTGTTAATTGATAGTCTGATAATGTTATACCACACTGAGCATCACCAAATGTCCAATTACAACCAGTTTGATAAATTCTTCTAGGAAATTCTCTTTCAAATATAGAAAATGGTTTTAATAATAATGTACACCACCTATTATCACCACTAGGAGCATCTAAATATCCAGAATATAATGTAACATAATTTGCTGGATCACTTAAAAAATCATAAAAAACTAATTTTATAACACATTTTTTTCTATCCAACATTCCAGAAGAAATCAATGTTCTAAATTCTAAATCAATATTGTCTAATTGTATATTTAACTCTTGTAAAATAGTACCCTCTTCAGATCTTATAGAACTCCTTTTAGCAGCAATAGCTGTATAAACCTGACTATTAAAAGTAATATCCTCATTATTACCACAATAAAAATGTGAAGGATTAGTATAAGGAGATTCCAAATATAATTCTACTAACTGAATAGGTTTACTATATAGTCTATATAAAGCTGGAATTAATCCTGATGGAACATTAGGCATAGTAACAACTCCTATAAAAATTCTTCAAAATCAATTTCAATATTGAACAATGTAGCAGTTAATGTTTCTTTATAACCAGTATAAATAACATTATAATAACTAACTGTATCAATATAAGTTGGAACACTTGTCCAATGAAATGAAGTTAAACCACCATAACAGGAATTATAATGAGCTAATACTAAATCCCTTTCAGCTTTAGTTAATAAATACATAAATACTTTCCAAGTTCTTTTTGGAAGAGTAGTTATTAATCTAGTCTTCTTTTTATATCCCTCCATATCTGTAGATAACACATTAAATATAGGAGGTCCAGGTTCTATATGGTGTATTGAAAAATTAAAATCTGGCATAATAATTTCCCTTATCTACTATTAAACATATCTTTTCTAATTTGTCTATTATTTTTTAATGCTTTGGAAACTGTACCTTCAATTATAGGTGAATGTTTTAATAAAAATTCAGTACCAGATTTAGAATCAATTGCATTAATATGAAAATTAACATAAACATTACTTTGACTATCTACACTTCCCCCTTTTGTTTTAACAGAAGTCATAGGAGAAACTAATTCTGGTTGTCCTTTTTCACCAAAAGCATAATTTCTACCAGAATTTAAACCAACACCAAAAACAGGTTCACTAATTACACCACCTTCACCAAAAGATTCACTAGCACCACTAAATAATGTAGTTAATATACTATTTCCACCACCACCAGAAAAAAATCCACTACCAATATTTCCAAATGATTGTGCTAATGAAGATGCATTATTTAAAAAAGAATTTGTTAAATCACTACCTGAATTTTGTAAGTTCACAAAAGTAGAAACAGTATCAGTAGCAGTTTTAGATAAATTAATTAAACCAGATGTTGTTTGATTAACTATATCTGTTTTATCACCAAGTAATCCACTATATAAATCTTTAGCACTACCAACAAAAGAATTAATATCTCCACCAGCACCTTTACTACCACCAGATAACATAGAACCAAAATTGGTTACATAAACAGGGATAGGAGAACCCATACCCATTCCCTTTCCTCCACCAGCACCTTTACTACCACCAAAAATATAACCAAATAAATTACCCAAAATCCCACCAGCACCTTTTCCACTAAATAATTTATCTACAAGCTGCATACCTAAATTAGCAATACTAAGTGTAGCACTTAAATCAACACCACCACCTTTTGCTCTTTTTAATACTTCTCCTTTATTTAGTCTTTCAAAAAAGTCTACACCATATTGTTTAACACTATCTTTATTAATAACATATTCTCCTGGTTCAAGCATAGCAGGTATTATATCACCACCACCATAACCAGATAAATGACCACCAGTAGATATCTTAATATCTTCAAAAATATCAGGAAGTGTAGTAGCAAATTCTTCTATACTTCTAATTGCTGAACTATCAAATATAGAATAAACTTTCTCTCCATCTTTTTTTAATATTATACCAGTATAACCTAAATTACCCAATAATTCTTTTATCCTTGGATCACTCTTAAAAAAATCAATATTTGAACTAGATTCTTTAAGATTTCTATAAAGATCTAAAGTATAATAATAATCATTCATAGTATCTCTAAGAGAAATTTCTTCTATACCTCGTAAATACCTTTCTCTAAACAACTCAGAAAAAGAATAAAAATCAAGACCTTCAGGATCAAGTATTTTCCTAATATCAAGTGAAGATTCAAAAACAGTAGACTTTCCTTCAGACATAGACTCTAATAAATTTTTAAAACTAGTATTAAAAAATTCTAAATCTGTTGTAAAACCATAAGCAGGTTTAATCCATTTACCTTGTGCTTCCTTATACCATTTCATAAATTTATCATAATCAGGCCATTCATCAAAAGACCATTTAAATTCTAAACTTTCTTCTAATGGCATTAATTCTGTAGACAATACACTCCATCTAGCATCAGGAGCTAAACCAGAAAGACCTTCACCACCCATAGATTCAAAACCAGCTTTAGGATGTGGTAATAAATTAAACAATCTTTCTTTAAGAGTTAATTCTCTTCGTAATGCTGCATCTCTAGCATAAGTTTCACCAATCAGATTTTGATATAAGTAATATGAAAAAGTTCTAAACTTATTTTCTGGTTGTGCCTTCCAGTTTGCTTCCATTGAATTATAAGAAGCATCAATCATCTCTTTTATTAATTTATTTCTTTCATCATCTGCCTCTTTATCAAGTTTTACTATTGGAATAGTTTCATCTAATTTTTCTCTAGCATATTCACCATATTTAAATTTCCAAGAAAGTGATCCCTTTTCTGGAAAACCATATTTTATAGGGGTACTCGTTACCATTTCTCTAAATTCACTACTCATCTCTACAAATTTAGCTTTAATATCATTCCTCAATGCAAGAATAGCAGCAATCTCATTACCACCAGAAGATATTTCAACAGTATGACTTAATTCATGAATAGCAACACTAAATGCATCATCTACATCCTCTTCAAATAATTTTCTAGATATCTCAAAAGTTTTATCTGATTGACTAATTTGACCACGAATACCATCTTCCAACTCTTTAAGAGAATATTTAAAGTCTTTAACTTTATCTCTAAAAATACTAAAAAATTTAGGATGAAAAATATTATCTTCTAATGAATCCCCAAAACCTTCAGCAAATCCTGCAATATTATCTGATAATTCAACATATGTTTTTTTATCATATAAAGAACTAAATGATCCTTCAACAATCCCAGGATATATTTCTGAATACTTTTTAGATTTTAAAACATCAGGAAGTGGAGCTAATATTCCCATTAAAGGAGATAATGACTTTCCTTGTTCTACTAAATTAGAAAGTAACGGTTTGAATTTACTTAATAATACTGTATCACCACCAGGAATATTAAATAAGGTTTCTAATAAAGAATAAGTAGGAGAAAACCTATCACCTCTACCTATGGATTCTAACATGTCTTTTGTTGATACATAAGGTGATTTTATAATTTCATATATTAAATCTTTAGTCCAAACAGCACCCTTCTGATAAGCAGACAAAAGCTCTAAAAAGTCATCCTCTGTTACCTCATAGTTCATAAACCTAAGTATTTCATCAATATTAAACTCAGGAATTCCTAATCCTTCAATTAAACCACCTTCTTGTTTTTTATTAATACTATCAAAAAATTTCTTTCCTAATTTCTTAACACTAAATTTATTTATTACATATTCTCCAGGTTCTAACATTGCTGGTACTGAATCACCACCACCATAACCAGGAATAGAACCACCATAAGAAAATCCAGCAAAATCTTTTAAACCTTGCCACATTTTAGTAAATAAACTACTTTCAGGAACAAATTGTGGCATTTGTGAATAACCTAATTCACCAGGATTTGTAACAATTACAGGAAGTGGACTAGCCATACTATATGATAATGTCATATCACTCTTTTTAGAAGTTCCACCACCACCTAAACCTAAAAATCCTAAAATACCTTTTTCACTAGTACCTGTTTTACCAAATAAACTACCAAAAATTCCTCCACCACCTATGTTATTTATCTGATCCATAAAAGGTTGAACAATATTTGTCCTTATAAATGCATTAACAATCTCTTTAGAAATCGTTCTAAATAAATCAGTTATTTTAGTAGTCCAATCACTTGCATCAAACAATATATCAGTTAATGTTTGAGAAATGGATTCAGCCCATTGCTCTTGCATATCTTTTAAAGCTTTATAAAAAGGTTCCCAAACTTCTTTTTGTTGTTCCATTAAAGACATTCGTGCATATTTATCCATTTCTTCAAAATTAGTTTTATAATCTTGAAGAAACTGTTTCATATTCTCATCATTACCAAACTTCTTCTGTAATTCATTTAATCTTATTTGTTGATCCATATACCATTTTTTATATTCAGAATCTAATCTTAAAGATGCAGCTAATCTTTTATCAGAAAATGATACAGAAAGACTTAACAAATTAGAATACTTTTCAACAATTTCTAATCTATCTTTTTCTAATTCAAATAATTGTTTAGTATATTCAAGTTCTTTTGCTTTTTGTTTTAATGAATCCATTTTACCTAATAAAGATTTCTTTAATTCTTCACCTAATTCACCAACAAGCTTTTTATTCTCCATAATTTTAGTAGCAATATTTTCAAAAGTATAATCAATTTTCTGTAAAGGAGACATATCAAAACCATGCATCTCCCTTTCCCATTCAGAAACTTGATGTGCAACTTCTCTTTGAACTAAACCTACTTTTTCTAAATAAGTATTCCATGCAGCTTCTTGTAATTGTAATCTATTCTCTTCTACATATCTGTTTTCTTGTGCAGCTTTTTCAATATCTGCTAAATATTTCCAATAATCATAAGTAAGTTTTCTATAGGGATCAATTGAACCAAATCTATCCCATAAAGTTATATATTCATCCCACATATCAATGGCTGTTTTTTTAGATTTACCTGCTAACTTATCTGCAATATTTTTTTCTATTTCTTCACGTTTTTTAGCTATATCTTTTTGTAATTGTGCAATCTCATTTTCACTTTTTCTTCTTTTATAATCCTGTACTCTAAGTGATCTTGTGGTACTTTCAATAATAACATTTTGTTTTTCTTGTTCTTGCTTTTCTAATTGTGATCTAGATTCAGGAGATAATATAGATGCAATTGTACCAGAAACTTTATCTCCACGAAATTCTGTACCAATTGGTAATGGATTCCCTCTAAAATAATTAACTACCCTATCCCATACATTAATTAAATAATTCCCCATATTATCTGTACTAAGTTCAGCTTTTTTATTACTTTCATCAATTGTTTTCTTAACATTCTCTGATGCTAATGCATATATTTTTTGAACATTTTCAGCAGATTTATCATATTGTTTTTCAAACTTAACCCTTGCATCTTCAATTATTTTTTCAGTTTGATCACCTGAAGTTTTAGACAACTGTTCCAATTCCTTAGTCAATGAAGCCATTTGACCTTCAACAATGTCTTTAACCTTTTTAAGATCATCTGATGCTTTTTCTTCTTTAGGTTTATATTTCTTTCCTATTTCATCCAATTCAATAAGTGCTTTATTAGCATTTGTTATAGCACCACCATAATCCAAAGCATTATCTATATTCTTTTTTGTTTGATTATCTAATCCCTTTAAAGAAGTTTCTAATTCTTTTGCTTTTTTAGAAGTACCAGCTAGAACTTCTTGATATTCAACTTCTATTAAAGCTATTTTTTCCTTAACTTCTGCCATTACTCTTTGACGTTCAAGCCATGCTTTTTTATATCCTTTAGTATCACCAGAGAAAAATAAATACATAGCTCTAAAATCTAATGCTGCACCAGCAATGGCACTTGCAATATATTCAAAAGCTAATACAACTCTCCTTAAAATATATTCTACAGTATATAATGCCTTTAAAAAGTCACTAATTTCTTTTCCCCACCTAGATAAACCTGCATATCCTTCATCAGTTACTTCCATTAATCTACCAATAGTAGAAAATAGCCTCATAAAAGTATTATATATTTCAAGTAAAACAGATCCAACACTTTTAAGAGTTTCATATATAAAAGTTAAACCAGTTCTAACATTACCAACTAATTCTTTTCCAAAATCAGTTAATGTTCCTTTAGATAAATCACCCATTGCACTTACTAATTTGTCTACATCTTTTGCAACCTGTAAAGTAAGTGATTCTGCTGCTACTCTTTTAATCCAACCCCAGGTAACTTCCAATCTTCTAATTTGAACACTATATTCACCAGCAATATGTTTATTAATTTCTGCAAAAGAAGAGAATAATTCAGAAAAACCAGTTAATCTATCTTTACCTATAACTTCCCATTCTCTCATAGCTTTCTGAATATCAATTCCATGCATTTTTAACATTCTAGCTAATGTATCTGTAACTCTTGATCTTCCTTCAATTAAGGCCATTATTTCTTGTCTCATTTGTACACCAGCATTAGCCATACCTTCAGTCATAACTTTAACAGCAGTAGCTAATGTACCAATTTTTGCAATATCCTCATCAGTTCTAGGAAAAATACCAGCTTGAGCAAAACTTCTAGTTACCATTACTAAATCTTCAAAACTTGCATATGTTTTTCCAGATTCAGCCTGTAATTGATTCATTAAATTTCTGGAATATAAAAATATCTCATTAAATTGAGATTTAAAAGTTTCAGCATCAATATTCATTCCAATAGTTGCAGTTAAAGCATATGTTTGTTTTCTATAGTCATCTATTTCTTTGAAAGTACCCAATAATATACTTCTAACACCCTGTACTGCTTGTGTTGTTAAATATAACATTCCTGCAATTTGCCATCTTAAATTTCTTAAAGATTCCCATACTAATGTATACCATGCTTTTGAAGCTTGTCTTGCTTGAGCATCTACAGCTTTTGTAGATCCAGCCATCATTAAACCAACTTCTTTTGAATATGAATCAAAAGCTTTTTTCATTTCTCCTAAACTATTTATTAGCTTTGTAGCATCAAAACCTAGAGATTTTTCAGATTGTAATCTTTTTAAAGAATTAATAGCATCTTGTATTCTTTGTCTTGCTTCTGTAAATGCTCTTCCATATTCATGAACATCTTTACTACCTTTTTGTGCTGCTTCTCTATTTTCAGCACCCCACCTACTAGCATATTTTCTAGTTTCTTCATATTTCTCTCTCATTAAATTCAAATTGTTAAAAGCTGTTGCCCAATCTGCTGTTTGTTCTTTAATACTTTGTTTAAATGCAGTAGCATTTTTAACAAGAGTATCTCTCAAATTCCTACCCATAGTAAACTGTTCAGAATATGCCCCCAATCTTGCTCTTAATTCATTTATATATACTTTTATTTGTTCAACATATGCTCTATATTCTTCCTGCTTTTGTTTATTGGTTGTTTTTACTATTTCTACTTCATATGCTGATTGCATTCTTTCAGCATTAGAAATTTCTTTTCTCATATTAATAAATTGTGTTCTAACCTGTTCAGATATAGAAACAACTTGTCTCCAGTGTTGTAATCCTTGCTGAATACCTAAAGGACTTGCAAAATCTTGTGCTTTAAATAATTGCTTTTCTTTATTAATTCTAGCAAATAATTCTGTAATCTTTTGATGAAATTGTTCTATCTTTTCTTGTGATTTAGCTAATGGACCTGAAAAATTTAACTTTTCAGCAGATTTAGTAGATTCATCCATTAATTTAGCTTGTTCTTTTAAAGAATTTCTTAAATTAGTAAAATGCTGAATAAGTTTAGTTACACCTGGATCAAGATTTTTAAATGTTTTTAATTCTGCAATAAGAGCATCTAATTGTTCAATATTTTCTTTTATTCTTTGTTTAGAAATAGTAAACTGACTAAAATACTTTACAATATCATCCTTACTTAATGTTCCAAAAGCAGCAACATCTCTTGTCATTTCAGAAAATATTTTTTGAAATCCAGAAAAAGCATCTGTAACAGGAGTAACTATTCCTTCAAATCCACCTAAAGAAGATGATTTAATAGAACTCAAAGATTTTAATTGTTCTTGAATATTCTTTTTAAGTGTAGAAAAATTAGATATTAGAACATTAACACCAGGATCAATCTTCCTAAGTCTCATTAAAGCATCAATCATTGAATCTATTTCTTTAACATTTTGAACCAACATCTCCTTATTTTTTGCAAAACTATTATAGTATTTAGCTACCTGCTCTGGTCCTAAAGACCCAAATTTAACAGTATCAGAAATCATTCTATTAAAATTACTCTGATAATCATCATAACTTACTTTAGAACTTTGAAGAATAGAATTCCATACACCAGTAGCTCTTTGTTTAACAGAATCTAATGCAGGTTGTAATTTACTATATGCATGAGCTAAAGCATTTCCAATCTTATCATGTGCTTCAATTGCTACTCTTTGTTCTCTCAAATATTCATTTAATTGTTGTTGTGCTTTTCTATAATTATCAAAAGCTTCTTTATATAAACTAGAACTTCTAGATTTTTCCATAACATAATAAGCTTCACTTACTTTTTCTTCTTGTTTAATCCTACTTGAAGTAAGTTTAGCCATTTTTTCTTCATAATCAGCTTTTTCTTTAGCTAAAAATTTTTCATTTGCAGCTTTTTCTTTGGCTAAAAGTTTAACTTTATTTTCATATTCTTTAAGATCTTCAACATCTTTCTTCTTTGGTTTTTTTAATTTAACTTCTTCCAAAGGTATTTGTGCTTGTCTTTCAACAGTTTTTCTTATTTTTTCATTATGAGCAATTTCTAAACTTTCAATAGATTTATTAATTTTATCAAGTTTTGCTACTCTTGAAGCATATAAAGTTGCTTCAGAAGCATCATTTTGTTTAAGTAAAGCTAATCTTGCTAAATCTAAACTCTGTTGTGATTTAATTCTATTCTGTTCAATGGTATTTAATTGATCACCTAATAATTTTCTCTGCTTTAATATTTTATCTATTTCTTCTTTTCCAGAAACAACAGATCCTATATCTTTTCTTAAATCACCAGTAGTAGTAAATACAGTCTTTAAAGATTTCTCAGATTCTTTAGATATACCTAATAAACTAGATGCTACAGAATTAGCAGTAACTTTAAAAGATTCTGCTGTATCAGCACCAAGTTTTGATACATTAGAATAAAGTTTACTTTGAAGAACAGATATTCTTGCATCTAATTTACCTATTTCTTCTGTTGTTTTTTTAGCCATATCTTCTATTGTAGTAAATACTTTAGTCTTTTGTGCTGCATCAGGACTAAGATCACCACCTTTTGTTATAAAATCTTCTTTAGCTATTCTGAGAGTTTCTTTAGCATATGCTTGTTCTTTAAGTAGTTGACCTCTTTTTTTAATTAATTGATCAATAGTATTTAAATCAGATTGAATTTGAGAACCAAGTTTTCTAACATTATCATGTGTAGTTGCAAAATTTGATTGAACAACTTTAAAATTATTTCTAATAGCACTTTCAGTATTTTTTCCTAATGTAATAACAACATCATTTACTGACTTTGATAATTGACTAAATGATTTTCCAACACCACCACCTAAATTACTTATTCTAGTTACTACATCATGATATTCATTAGTAATTTTTCTTAAACCAGATATAAAATCTTCATATCCAAGTTTAAATTCTAATCGTTCAACTAGAACATTTTCATTCATTTTCTCTTACCTACTTTTGAACTGAAGCATAATGTTTTAATTTATCTTCCCAATTATAATCTGACTTCCAATTTACATCATATCCAATTATTTCAGTATAAATTTTTTGAAGATCAACTAATCTATCATTATTACCAGAAAAGGCAGCATTAATATCAGAAATTATCTGTATTCTAGATACAATTTCTTCAACCTCTGCTGCCTTTCTTAAATATAGATATTTATCAATAGGCATTTCCTCTAATTCTTTAAGCTTTACCCCTCCTTTTGTAACTCTACATATCTGTACATATTCTCTAACTTGATTTAGGATTTTTTTTCCTGTTCAACTGAAATAATCTCATTAATCTTTCTAAATATTCTCATTACAAGCTGAGTAGACCAATTATTCTCAATGTCATTATTAGTAATTTCTATAGATTCAGTACCATCTTGTTTAATTTCAACAATTCCAGAAGTTAAAATAAAACTAACCTGAAAATCAAAAAAGTTTTCTGATTCATCCATTAAATCAACTGGAATACTTCTCTTTTGATCTTCAGGTAAAAGACTATTTTCTTCTTCAAATAGTTTTAATTTCTTTTCTCTTTCAGAACTTCTAATAGAAAATTCTCTAGCATTTTTTAATAATTTTCTAGCTGTTATAGGTGGAATAGGTGGGATAGAATATATTTTATCATTATACTTAAAAGAAAAACTTTGACCTAATTCAGAAAAATCTTCAATTTGATTTTGATTCAAAGTAGCCATGAGAATTAACCTCCAAATACAATAAATGATTATAACAATTGAAACAGGCCATAAAATGTAAATACCACTCATAAAATACACTCCCCATTAAAAGGTGTATATAAAAATAGAAAGTATTAATCATCTATTAGTATATAACACCTTTAATGGAAAGTTAAGTATTAAACCACTATTAACTGGATGAAAATCCACCAATTCGGAACAACTGATCACCAGAAGATCTTTGGTCATCAATTAATCCACTAAACTTACAAGCATAAACTCTCTGTTTATCAGTAGTATAAGCAATTTCAACTGCACCACCAATATTAGGAGCAGCTTTATAAATTTGAATAATAGAACTACCATCAGTAGGTTCAAGAACAAGTTCACCTGTACTGATTTCAGTACCTACAGGTTTACCAAAAGTAAGATAGGTTGTTTTATCAGTAGCAGATGCAAAAAGAACTTTCAAGTTAGCAAATGTACTTTCTGTCATATTAACTGTTACTTCTAATTTTAAACCACCTTCCAAAGTACGAACAGGAGTTTCACCATATTGGTCTGTTTTCAATTCATAAACACCTTGAGTAATACTTACAGTAACACCACCATAAGTATGTCCAATGTGTGCTCCTTTAAAATAAACATGGCAAGGACCAATACTAATATTGTCAGCATTACTAGCAAGAGGATATACTGTCATTTTTTACCTCCAAAAAAAGATATTAGATAGTTAATATAGTTTTACAATTTCTACAAATAATATCCAATTTTCCCTGTTTTCTTATTGTACTATCCATGTAACCAAGCACAAAACTACATTGTTCATTTATTTTTTTCCAAAGGGGTCTTCCACAAAATTTGCAGTATCCTTCAGAAAAATCAACATCTGAACATTGGTCACAACCTTTTATAATCCCCTTACAAACTAATCTAACCTTTTGATATTTATATTGCACCATTTTAACAACCTCAACAGTCCATAAAAAGTAAACGTAAGTATAACAAATATTTTTTATAATAACAAGTTTTGTAAAGAAATATTTAATTTCTTTTAAATACTTCTTTTAATAAAAGAGAAATATTATGTTTATAGATTGGAATAGAACCAGTACCACCAATTGTACCTTCAGAACTACCATTCATAACTACATTACCTATTTTCCAATTTGTAGTAGAGAATCCACTATTTTCAAACATAGAAATAACATATTCTCCAATTTGTTTAGTTAAATATTTATCAGGAGATTCAATAGAAAAATAAAAGTAAATATTTCCTCTTTGAGATGGATAGGAATATTCTGTAGGTCTTGGATTTTGATTATATCTATAAAGTATAATTGCTTTTTTTGAATTAGAAAAAACTATATCAAATGGAGGATTCCAAGAATAAATTCTTGAATCATTAGCATCAGAACCAAGTAAATTAGATAAATTACCATCATCTTTCAATTCATCAAGAAAATATTTGGATATTTCTAACATAATTATTATCCTTTTTCTTGAAACTCTTTACTAACATATATTCTAAATGATATTGGAACTTTTTCACGAAAAGCATCTATAAAAGCATTTTTCATTTCCTTTTGATATTCTCTTCTCTGTTCCATTACCACTTCTATAAATGCTGGTTTTAAAAATGGTCTAGGTTCAACCCAACCATATTTCTTATTATGAAAACCATTTTCCATATTAAAAGCATATAATTTAACAGGATAAGTATGACCACCTTCACCAACTATAATTTTACCAAATTGATCAGAATATTTTTTTCTCTTTTCTACTGGTTTTGGTGGTTCAAATGCAATTGTTTCAAACATCCATTCTTCTTCAGACCAAACACCTATTTCAACAAAATCTGCTCTATCTTTACCAGAACCAATTCTATATTCAATACTTCTCTGTAATAATCCAGTAACAGTTGCAGGTGGATCACCAGGAGATGAAGCATCCCATTCATGCAAAATATCTCCTAATTCATCCACAATCAAATAATGTTTACCAGAACCAGAACTATATTCTTCTAATAATGTTCTTGCTCTTTCAGAAACAGATTGACCTACTTCATCTAAATAATGATCAATAACTTTAGTAACATTATTTAAAAGTCTTGTAACTCTCTTCTCACCCCACTTATCAAAAGCAGTTTTTCTATAGAATACAGAACCTATAGATGCCCTCATTAATGCTGTTTGATCATCACCTAAAGTTCTTTTTGCCATTATGTAGAAGCCTTTTCTAAATCGACAGTAATTTCAAAATGGCTCAAAATTCCAGTTCTACCATTTATAATTGGATTTATAGAAGCAACATAAAAATTTTCTGGATAAAAATCAGGACAGTTTATTAAATCTCCCTCTATTAAATTAATATTTTTATCAATAAGACCAATAATTACATTTTCAGGTTGTTGTCCTGATTCATTAAATTTTAATTTACCACCTGCCATTCTCAAATATTGAAAATAACATTTAACACCTGTATAAACTACAGAAAATTCTGGTTTGTACATACCATATTCATCTAAATCACCTTCAGGAGATGTTGGTATTCTAGATACAGAACATCTCATTTTTAAATTATTAATTAATAAACTCATGGAAAGTACATCCTTCTATAAGAATTTAGAAGATTAAAAACTAATATAGGAATACCCATAAAATCTGCTAAATCTTTTGGATTTGCTCTAGTATAACTATAATTAGATAATGTCTCCTTAATAATAGAATCATTTATAGGATCATTATCATAAAGAAACTTAGTAAATAAAAATTGTATATATTGTAATTGATTATAATCTTCAATATGAGAAGAAGAATAACCACCATTCCATTTAATCTTTACATTATTAAAATAACCATAATCAAATCCACCAGAATAATATAAATTCCCTTTAGATTTATATAAAATATAACCATCATCACCAGTATAATCAGTAGAAGGGGAAATAGCAGTTCCAGTTATTAAAAACTCTGTAATACTATTAACAGGATAAGTTGGAAACCAAAAACTTGTACCTTCTGGTGGATTAAATGTACTATATTTTTCATCATAATTATAAATTTCACCCTCTAACTCTTCTACAGGTGCTTCATAATAAAAATTTCTAGCTTTTAATGGTCTATTACAAAATTTTTCCATAATTAATATATTAGAATTTATTATACTTGATAATCTATCACCCTCATCAGAACCACTAGCAATATCTGATAAATTCAACATGTTATAATATGATAAATTTATAAAAGAAATATCTGATATAGCAACAGGCATAATAATCTCCTATGGTGTAGGTGGTAAAATTGCTTCTAAATTTTTAACATTATATAAAAATTCATTAGTAACTTCATCATCTATTCCATATGTAGCTTTAACAGTAACTCTTTTAGTCTCATAATCATTAGTATCATCTAAAATAGAATTATCATCAGGAGTTAATGTTATTTCTACTGAAGAATCTACAGGTAAATCATCAAATTCTCTAATAACTGTTCCAGTAGCTAAACAATCTAAACAATATTGAGAAGAAGTAGGAATGGTAAGTTCACCAGCTTTATCTCTAAAGTCTACAGTTAAATATGCAGTAGTTCTTTCATTTATAACATCTAAAGCCATTATGAACTCCTAAATAAAAACTCTATTAATCTTTTTACAATTGAAAAAACAATTTTATTACTAGAAAATCCAAACTCAATATAATCTTTGGATATACTAATTTCTTGTGTTCTTTTATTAATTAAAAAATCAATAGTGTTACTACTTATTGATACACTAACACTATTATAATTAAAAAAAGGAAAACTTATTATTACTTCTTCTGGTGTTATACCTAGTTCTAAAAAACCCCTAACTATTATAGAACTAGAAAGACCACCAAAGCCCCTAGTAATTAATCTGTTCACACTTTTTCTCTTTTATATACAGAGGTTTCTGTTGGATCACCAGAAGAATCCAATAAATCAAATCTCATTAATTCATCACCATCTCTATCATAAAAAATCATTTGATTATCTTTTATTTCCCAATCACCTTGTTCAACATCTAATAAAATATCAACTTTTTCTAAAATATCTTCAAATTTATTTCCAATTATATAACCAGCAGTACCTTCTACATATGTTCCTGGTAATTCTGCTGTCCAAGGATCACCAGCAGTACCAGCAGCATTTAATTTTTCACCCATAGTACCAGGATCATTAGAATCTGCTGCTAAAGAATCCCAAACTGCTCTTGCACAATCAGCAGCAGTTAAAACTGCACCAGTTAAAGATATATTAGCACTTAAATCACTTTTACCTCTAATATCAGAAGTTACAATACCTTCTCCAACTGCTTCTGATAATAACCATAATAAACCTGTTAAAGTAACTAAAGCACCTATTGCACCAACACCTTCAAGATTGGAAATCATTTGTGCATATGATCTAAGATCAGCAGAAGTAATATCACCATCACCAGATAAAGAAGATAAATAATTAGAAAGAAAATTAACACTTACATTATTTAATTCACCTTCTCCCAAAATAGAAGAAATTAAAGATGTTACTGACATTAAATAAGAATCTAAAAAACCATAGCCTAATAATTCTGAAGTCATTCCAATTAATAAACTTGCATCTGCTTCAAGACTACCAGTTCCAATTAAACTAGAAACATATTCCACTAAACCTTTCAAATCAGCTTCTACTAAAGAATCACCAGACAATTGAGAATTTAAAAATGACAACATTCCCAAACTTGCATCATCAATAGTACCAGAACCAATTATTAAATCAGTAGATAATCCTGCTAATAATTTTAATTCAGAAGAAGTAATTGTACCGGATGCTTCTAAATTAGCAAGACACCAATAAAGTAATTTAATAATAGAACTAATATCAATAGTTCCAGAACCATCTAAACTTGCATTTAATATAGCTAATCCAACTATATTTGCAGAAGATATTTCACCACTAGCAGAAAGATCGGATAATAAATGAGAAATTCCTTTTAAATTAGAAGAAATGCTTCCTGTACCCACTATAGCTGAAATAGAACTTAAAGCTTTTCCTAAAGCTAAAGAAGTAATTGTTAAACTACCAGAACTAACTATACCACCATAACAAGACATTCCCCCACCTTTTAAGGGAATAACAATAGAATAAGGTGGTGCATAACCATTAGGAACACCACTTTTTTTACTAAAATCGGCATATCCTATATATCTATTAAATTGCTGTTCAGAACGATTATAACTAGAACGTATAATACATTGAACAGCAGCACCACCCATATTTTTTATAGGTTCAGCACTTAATACGGATATATTTTGTAATAATCCCATATTATCCCCATGCTACGTCAATATACCCTTGAAATTGTGAACCACCAGCAATAACACCACCAACAAATATAAAAAGCATTAAACAAGCACCATCTCTAATTTTAGGTAAACTTGGTAATTGATTTAATAAATCTCTTTCAGCAGCAACATAGGCAGTAGTAATTGGTATTGAAGCAATAGGTTTCATTACTAATAAATTACATGCAGCATCAGCAGTAGCTTGAGCAGCACTAAATTGAAATGATTGAACACTTCTAATTCCACTATCACCAGCTTGCAATGGTAGAAAAGGAGCATATTTACCAGCAGCAACACCAGAATGCATTACATGAGCAACTACATCACTTGCTGTATTAACAACAGTACCACCTAATTGTCTTCTTTCTACACCAGATTGATTAGTATATTGTATAGTAGTATTAGCAGCATTAGCACCATTACCTAATGCATTATCTAATACATACATCATTCTTACTCCAACACCAGTATCATCACATCTAGGAGTTAATGGAAAACAATAAACATCATCAATTCTTCCATTAAATGTAGAATCTGGTGTAAATGCTAAAGTATAATTAGTTGTTCCACAAACAATTGTTTCTGTATATGTTCCATCAGCAGTTCTTTGTGTTCCACTAGTACCACCTAAAGAAACAGTAACACCACCAGCACTTCTATTTGAAATAGTGTATGTAACAGAATAAGGACATTTTTGAACTACAGGTAATAAATCTTGATATGCTTGAGCACCATCAGCACTTGCAGTTCTTTCAATATCATTAGATCTATATGCCCAATTACTACCTAAAGTCCATCCAGTTGCAGCACCAGTAAAAGATCCATTATAAATACATGGATCATCTCTAACTGAAATAATATCATCAATATACAAATTATAAGCTTGAGCTTTATTATTTATAGCTTTAAAACCAATAGAGATAACTGTATCTAAATCTGTTCTAGCTACACTAGAAACATCAATCTTAACTCTAGTCCATGTATTTGCTGTTAATGCAGTATTAATATTAGTATCTTGTGATGAAGCTAAAGCTGCATGTTCATCAGTACAGAAAGCTAAATCACCAGAATTCATATTAATAGAAGATCTAAGCCATATATAAACAAATTGTGATCTTCTAATATCAATAGCTACAACTTTATCTGCCATTTTCCCTGTAGTAAAACCAGCAGCCATAGCTAATTTACAACAACTTCCATTAGCACTAGCACCAGTAACACCTTCAGTAGATTTTACAACTAATGTAGATGTTACGTTTGTAATTACTTCTTCATTTAAAGCACTTTGACAATTAAAAACAGTTGTACCAAAATATTTAGTTCCTTCTGCTTGATAAGGACCAGCACAAGCTAATTCTTGTTGTAATGCACTATTAGTAGGTATTCTTGGATAAACACCTAAAACATCAGCAAGTAATAAAACAGCAGGAAGACCTGTAGAAAAGTTAGCCCAAGCACCAAAATTAACTAAATGTTTTGTATCTGGAGAAACATCAGGACCATGATATAAAGCACCTTCATTTAAATCATTATAAGGAACAAAATCCATTATTTGTTGAACAGAAACTAAATCTACTGTACCTGCAAAAGTTGCATCTGGTGTAAATATAATATCTTTATTAGATGAACCACATTGAATCATTTCACGAAAAGTAGCAGAAGAACTTCTAGTAGTACCATTCGTCCCTCCCAAAGAAGGTGTAATAGATCCTGCTGATCTTGTTAATACATATGTCAAATAATAATAAGCACCACGTTTTAATCTCAATGTTTGAGATAATGTACTAACATCAGCACTTGCAGTTCTAGTCATTAAATGAGTAGCAGAAGTATATGCCCAATTAGCAGAACCTACTACCCAAGGATATTGAGAAGTAACAAAATCATAATTTTGTACCATATTTCCATGTAAATATTGACATGGAACACCATTTCCTTGTGTCAAATCATACCAATTACCTGCTACTGCTGTACCACCAGCATATAATTTAAAAAAATCTTGTCTCCAAAATTTTCCATTTGAAGATACTTCATTTAAAAAGTCATCAAAACTAGAAAATCCCATTTAATCCCCCCATATGAAAGTAAATTCACCTATTATGGGAACACTTAAAAATGATGCACTAGGTAAAACTAAAAAATTTAAATAAGCACCATCATATACTAAAGGTAAACTAGGTTTATCTTTTACAAAATCAAATTCAGCCCATGCTGTTGTTTCTCTAGTCATCATAGTTAAAATAGGTCTAACTAAAACTAATGCTGCTAATCCACCATTAGGACCAAGAAATGTAATTGATTGAACACTCCTAATTCCCATATCACCATATTGAAGGGGAATAAAAGCATTAAATCTATTTGATGCTCCTGTATTAGAATTTACCAATGTTGAAATATTAGTTCCAGTATTAGTTTGAACTAATTGACTTACTCTACCAGAAACACCCAAATGATTTGTATAATTAATATAAAAATATTGTCCACCAGTATAAGGATTTGTTGCAACTAAAAATGCCATTACTCCAAAACCAGTGGTATATCTTGGTAAAGAACGTACAGTATTATCAAAAATCTGTTCATCCATACTATCCATATCAATAACTGGATAATATAATAAATAATCACATAAAATAAATGGAGCAGGAGCAACAGAAGCACCAGTACCTAATAAACAAATTTTATGAATAAATTTCTTATTTGGGGAAACTGGACCACCATCCCATATACTTTTTTTATACCAATCAGTAGGATAAGTCCCTACAAGAGCATCACCCAAATAATAATTAGGAACAGGATTTCCAGGCATAGTAGACAAATCAGCCCAAAAAGTAGCTGTAGAAGCTACACCTGGAACTTTACGATAAGAAGTATAGGTATATTTTCCATTTTCATAAGCATTAGTAATTAAATCTCTTAATCTTCTAGCCATTATTGAGCCTTACCTAGTCCTTTTGCTATTGCTCTCATTTCAGCTATTATAGGACTTTTATGATTACAAGATTTAATAAATTTACCATCTTTACTAATCTTAACAGGAGATTTACATTCTTTACAATAATAAAAGCTCATATTATGTCTCCGTAACAACTAATGCTTCAGCAGCAAATTGTGGTTGAATACCAGCAGAAACTGCTCTTGGTGAAGATAATTCACCTGCATATAAAACATCACCATCACCAGAAGCAGTAGTAACTATAGCAACATGAGAAATAGTAGCACCAGTACCACCAGAACATTCAGGAAATTGTATTAATGAATTATTTTTAGTAGAACCACCAGAAGGAGTATCCCAACCAACGTCAGTTCTAGCTACAGCTTGTCTTGCATAACCAGTATAAGCACCTGTAGTAACTTCATTAGTTCTAGGATCACCACCAATACCAGGATCAGCAGTATATAATGCAACATATAAATTAGTTAATGGAGAAACAGTAGCATTTTGAGCCATATTAGGCCAAGTAGTTGCATTAAAAATAAGAGCTAAAAGATAATTACAAACTTCGGTAGATTTAGGCATTTTATTAATCTCCTATTATCTCTTTAGAAAACAAAGGTAGATCTTCATCATCAATCTTCTTAATTTCAGAAATATTTGAATCTATTTTATCGACATAAATAGCTAAACCTTTATTAACCAATATTTTAGCTACAGAAGGATCTAATAATGGTGTTGGATTTCCATATCTCCTTATCATGGATAAATCCAATAATTTTATTTTAACACCTTTAACAGAAATATTCATAACTACTCCAAAAAGAAAAAGGGAATCCACATATAAGAGGATTCCCCTTTTATTTAACAATTATTTAACATTAGTTACCTCATAAACATTATGGCATTAAATCAATATTAGCTGCATAATCAACAGTTAGTGCAGTAGCATCAGCCTGTTTTACTGGTCTACGTTCAGCATCAAAAGTTACAAACAAAGCACCCCAATCAACATTGGCATCTGCACATACTGAACTTAATCTTACATATCGACTAAGATATTTAACATCTGCTATATAAACACCAATAGCAGCAATATTAGTCAATACTGCAAAATCATTATCCCAAGTTGAATTATCCTTAGAAGTTTGTATAGTAATGGTAATATCACCAGTAGTATTAACAGCAGTAACAAAAATAAGTAACAAACCTCTGGTGTTTCTTTCCCTCAAACCCTTATCTGCTACTGCCATTAAATCCTTAGCAGAAGTAGCAGCAGTACCTACAGTTTGAGTAGCATGTGTTTTAACATTTACTACTTTATGATTTGACAGAATATCATACATTTGTTATTACCTCCACAGGTTAAATGTTTATATCCAAAACCTTTATTAGCTAGGATCAGTCAAAACTACAAATGCTTGAGGCATAGCAGCCTGTCCATCAACTCTACCAGAACATCTCAAAGCAGTTCTGTTATTACGGAAAGCATAATGCCTTGAAGAATCCATTACAAAATCCTGCCTAAAACCAATATAATACCATTTCCAATCACCAAGAATTAAATCACCATGAGTACCAATAGCAGGAATTTTACCATCCATCAGAATAGCTGGTCTACCAAGCATACTTGTAATATAACCATCTGCAAAACTACTATAGGTTTCCTGAAGAACAAGTTCATTAGAAGCATTAGAAACTTTTTGACCTCTAACTGCTGCTCTAATTTTCTTAGAATAAAACCAAACAGCACTTTGGTCAAAAACAGCAGGAAGTTTAGCATCCATATTTAAAAGATCATCAACAGTTACAGTAGAAGCAGTTTGTCTTTGAACAGTTAATACTTGTGGATCATTGATAATACCAAGAGGTTTCTTTCCACCAGTACCATCAATAAAGGACTTATCAGTAATCCAATACCATGCTGCTCTAAAAATATTGGTAAGGTAATTAATCAAGTTAATTACTGAATCATCCAAAAGAATATTGGTAATTTCAGTATAACCTGACAATTCATGAACAATCATTTCAACCAAACCAAATTCAGGCTGAGTAGCTTGTTTCTCTCCACCTTCTTCAGTCCATGCAAAAGTAACTCCTGCAAAATGATCAAAATTACCATCATCTACATCAGGATTTTGAAGAAGTTTAGGAAAGCTAATTTTTTCACCCTTCATAGGCCAAACAGTTGCTCTAGGCCATACACCAGTGGGTTCTGTATCATACATAATCATTACAGCATTAAATTCTTCAGGAACTAAATAACCACCAGCAGTATCAACATTCTCAGAAAGCAATTTAGTTACATTACCAGTTTTAAGATAATAAGCAAAATCTTTTGCCCATGATTCTAATTCTGGTGAAATAACAACCCAAGGTTTTGATTTGTTTTTGAGATTTAGAACAGAACCTTTTGCAGTAGTCATGTAACCACCTTCAACTTTTGCAAAAGGATAAAGAGAACGAATTTCCTCTGAATTAAGCTTAAAAGAATCTCCAGGTTTCACCAAGGTACTCTGCATAGTTTGGATAATACTTTGTGCAATTTCTTTAAATTGGGAAGTAACTTCATCAGATGCTAAGATCTGCTTAATTTGATTATGCAGCATTTTGGTAAGTTCTTCAGGTGTAAGTTTCATTTATTTACCTCCGATTAAGTTAAAATAACTAATTATCTAATCCACCACTAAAGTTATTTTTTTCTGTAATAAGGATTGACTCAAATATACTGCTTAATTGCTCTAAAACAGCATCCTTAGACATTTGTTTGAAACTATCTGGATCAATTTCAATTTTATTGGAATCATCTTCTAAAGAATTGGAAACAGGGAGAACCAAATCTTTTTCAGACAACTCACTTAAATCAATTAATTGATCATCAGATTTATTTTCCAAACCTTCATTAAACTCAACTAACTTCAACAACAATTCCTTAATCTCCCCAAAACTAGCTTTAACAATTTCAAACTCTGTTACTATACTCTTTACCCTATCTTCATAAAACTTGTCAAATTTCTGAAATAAAATTTCTACAATTTTTTCAGCAATATCTTTTTCAATGTTAGGATCATTATCCATTGATTCAAGATTAGCTGTATCAATGTTTTTATCATTATCATCTTCATCAGAGTCATCTTCATCAGCATCATCAGCTTTTTTAGGCTTCTTTCCACCACAACCCTTACATTTTCCTGAATCTTCTTCAGATGCTTCAAAAGTTTCACAATCACAATCTTTTTCTTGATCATCATTTGGTTCATCATCAGGAAGATTGCCTTTTTCCTCTTCATCACCCTCAAATTCAAAGAAGACAATAGGAATATCTTTTTCTTCAGTAACAATGCTAATATCTAATTCAGACTTCTCTTTATTAAATTCAATTTTATAATATTTAGAAACTGGTTTATTAGTTAATTGATCTTCAATCCATTTAGAAACAAGATTTTCATTTTTAAAAACATCATAGTCAAAAGAATAACCAACAATGACTTCTTTTTCTTCTTCATCAAATCTTGAAAGTGCTTTAACCACTGAAATACCATTACCAAGTTTAATAGTTTTAGGAATTCTATAAGCATCCATATTTAAAAGAACTGGATACCAATAATGATTTTTAGCTAAATCATAATGAAATTCAGATTTATATCCTAAAGTCATTAAACTAATCATGTCTTCAGGAATTAAACCATTACTTCTAAACATCTGTGCATTTGGATGTGCAGGAACAGTAACAGAAGATATTTCTAAAAGCTCATGTCCTTTTGTAAAATCCCTACCACCACCCCACTTATTATCCTCATCAAGATATTCAAATTTACCAGGAATAAAACCAACAGAAAAATCATCAAGAAAACCATTAACATATTGATTAAAAGTTAAAGTAGCTCTATCATGGGTATCAAATTGAGGTTGAAAAATAAGTTGATTATCTTTCTTCTTAATATCAATTGTTTTAAAATGAGGATGCTCAAAATAGTTGTGCATCCATAAACCTCTAGGAGCCTTTTTATAATTTTTTAAATTCCATCCTGCTACCCTAATAATATCCTTATCTCTATCAGGAGATTCTTCAGAACCTACAGCCCAAAAGGTTCTTTTAAATGTATCAAGTTCTTTTATTTGTACTTTAAAATCAGAACCAATTACATTAATTCCATCTGCATTTTTAAGTTCTAATCCATTTACTTCAATCTTATAAGCCATTGATAATCTCCTTAAAATTTTATTGATTCAAATTTAAAATTATTAGAACCACAATAATTAACAATCCAAAATGCAGTATATGATGGATCATAATCTTTACAACTTGTAATAACAACATTTAATAACTTTCTTTTAGGCCAAGCATGAGCAGCAATATGTGATTCAACCAAAATAGCTATTCCAGAAACACCATGATCAATGTCATCTTTATCAGTGGGGTCATATAAAAAAGCATGAGGATTTTTATGTTTAACTAATCCCTCACTTATTAATGTCATATCAATAATATTAACAAGTTTAGATAAAAATATTTCCATTTCAAAAATATCATTCATAAGAAAATGAAAACAATCAAATACATTTACTTGAGTAGTTCTTAAAGTTAAAGCATTCCCCATCATCCATTTTCTCCCCCAATCTGATACAAAGGTTGTTTTTGATTTTCTATCCCTATCATACAGTCACAATTTAAATTAAAAGTTTCACCAGGAAATCTTATGTCTGAATCACCAATTTTAAAATTAGTTTCTGTTTTAAATTCTTTAATTCTTCCTTTATGACCACAATTGTTTGAGTCAATAATCCAAAATTTGCTTAAATTATACTTATCTAAATATTTAAACCTCATATAGTTTATACACGATTTCAAAGATGAATTGCAAATTTTTGCAAGTCTTGGATTACTATTTCTTTGATCTTTTATGTACTGTATTTTTAATTCATCACTATTTAATTTAAAATTATCTTTTTCAGATTGTTTCCATAAAGTTAAGTAATATTCCATTCCTGCTTTTTCAGAATATGAATCAATCCAATTATCACTATCTAATTCTATCCCACAATATTTATTCATAGTAAACATTGCTGATTTAATTAAAGATTTAAAAAATAAAATAGTAGTTTTTTTATCAAAAAATACCAATTCATTTCTCTCAAAAGAATCTAACCAAAATTTCTTTAGAAAACCCTCAAAACTTCTACCAGGAGTAGGATTATCATCCCTATCATCAGATCCATCAGGATTTAAATTTGGTTTATCATTCTCTCCCCTACTAGGATCAGTAGGAGATTGCATATTAGGTCTATTTTGTTGCTGTGACATTTGTTTTATTTTAGCATTCCAATATTTCTTTAACATTGATAATGGAATCATAGTAGAAGAAACAATTAGATCATCTCCACCTTCAACTGATCCTAATTTAAACTTCTGCTTTCTCATTTCATCTGGTGTTAAAGCAGGAACACCAGCTAAAAACACCCTTGTTTCTTGAACCTCAATTAATCTATCTCTTGGAATAGGATTATCATGTCTTATTTCAACTCTAGGATCAAAAGTAGATAATATTTCTTTATTTAACTCTTCATCCCATTGAAGAATTCTTGGTTGAATACAATCCCTATTAAAATCAATATCAACTTGAACTGAAGTAGATCTATTAACTTTTTCTGTATTTCCTAATTTAGCAGGATTAATCCTATAAGCAGAAAGAACCATATCTTTTGTCCATCCTGCCAAATTCATAAATTCAAAATCTTTATTAGTAAACTTTAAAGGTTCTGGTTTTAATCCAGAACCTAAAACAGTTATATCATGAAATTTACCACCAGCACCCCAACTATACTTTTCTCTCCATCTTTGTTTAATTTCATCTGCTTTATCTACATTAACTTCTTGATCTGTAACTAAAACCATATCAACTCTTGCAGAATTATAGAAAAAATCTCTTTCATATATTTCAATATATTTCTGTGTATCAATTGAATATGCTTGAGATTGAATAGGAGAAGCACCATAATATGATCTATAAGGATGTGGATAATTTAAAATAACTAATTCAAAATTAGAAAAAGTATATTGCTTCCCTCCAATTTGAAACACATAAAAAACATCTTTTGGTAAAACATCTGTAATAAATTCTATAGGCATTCCTTTTTTATCTACTATTCCCATAAAATCATTCATATTTAAAGGCCAAAGTTCCCATATTTGTCCTAACATATTTTTAGCCTTATAAATACAAGCCATACCACATAAATCTAATTGAACTTGACACCATGCTTTAATAAATCTAAATGACATTAATGGATTTGGTTGTAAAAAAGGTTTACTAAAGGTTTTATAAGAATGTATATTTGGCTTAATCTCTTCTTCAGTATCTTTTCTATAAAATTTATAAGGAAGAGTAGATACTCTATCTGAAATTAAACTAATAGAGCTAGAAACCCAAGATCTATATTCATTTAATTGTTTTTTAGGACTTATTTTAGGATCTTCAGCAGAAGATTTCTTTTCTCTTTCCATTATCTGAACTAATTGATTATATCCTTTTCTTTTATCTGGAATAAAGTTTAATTCAAACGGTCCAATTCTCATAAATTCTCCTTTTGCAATTCATCTCATAGAGAAGTTTTTTGCAATTATCTACAAGTTAATGTATCCATCTATTTTGTTCATTTCTTTGATAAGTTTTAAATCCCTCCCTCATAAACCATCCAGACATTACAAAATCTGTAGTTTTGTAAAATGGATGATGTTTAAATTCCTGATACAACCTATGCCATAAATCCCTTTCATCAACATTATCTTCTGATCCATATTTCTTTGGGAAACAAAATATCCACTCTCCCTTTTCAAATTCTTTTTGAATAGAAGGTAAACCTTGTATTGGATCAGCCTTATTTTTACCAGTATTAAATGCATCAAGTTTAATATTGTATCTACTATAAACAGATTTATCAAGTGTGGTTTGTAACATTTCAATTAAAGCTTCTTGAACAGCATTATTTTCAGCATTAAAAAAACAACCATAATCCTTCCAAACTTCAACTATTTTATCTGGTAATTCTGATGGATTAGATAGAGCATAAAGTCTTATTGGAATTTTAATACCAGTATTCTTATTCATAGCACCTACAAAAAGAATAGTTCCTGGTCTTTTTGTTCCTGCAAAGTCTATCCCTGCCCCAAAAATCCAATCCCTAAAATCACCAAGTATTAATTCTGGATTTATACCATACCTACAACAATTTTCAAAATTTGGGAAAGTTTTATCAGCATCAGAGTAAGGTTTTAATTCAAAACCTCTTTTATAATCTCTATCACCCATTTCAATGTGTTTACCAACTAAATCTTCTTTTGTGTATTTAGTCCAAAGTGGTAATTCTTTCTTTTTATCAAAACAATCTTTATAAATAAGATGATTTTTATTTTCTGATACCTCTATTGACATCCATGCCCACATTGGATTATTCATTGCATAAGCAGCAAAGTCATTCTCATGCCATCTATTCATCAAAACAATACATTCTGAGTGTCCTGGGATTAATCTTGTATTCCAGGTAGTTTTAATCATTGCTTCAATGTTTTCTCTAGTGGTAGGTTCAATAACAGCAGATTTTAAATCATTAATATCATCAAATATTATTAAATGTGCTCTACCACCTAAACCAGATGCTAAAACACCATATGCAGCTACAGTAGGATTTTGAGAAATGGTTTTTCTTTTAACTATAAATTTTTCTTGACCCCAAATAGAGGTAGGTTTTACATTAGGAGCAAATTGTTGATAATCCTTATCTGTTTTAATATATTCTGCAATTGCTCTTACTCTATTTATTGCTTCTTTTTCTGCAACATGAACAATTTTACAAAATATATTGGGATTTTTAGCTATCTGCTCTAAAACAAAACCAATACATACTTGTTCTGTCTTCCCATGACCAAATGCACCAAGTATCAGTATTTTCCTTTTACCCTTTTTATGAGCAATTCTTCTAAATTGATGCATTACATCATGAACAGCTTCATTTATTACTATTTTACCTTGATCATCTTTTAAAAACTTCTGAATATTAATTTCAGACTTTTTAGACATTAATTCAGCAGGATCATACTCAATTTGATCTGCTACAGCAGATATTTCCACATTAACAAATGTTTTTACATCAGATTCAAGATGACGTATTTTAATCACCCCCCTCCATTATATATTCAACTTTCCAACCACTAATTTTATGTCTATATTTTTCTCTATTTAAACACTTAATCATATTCCCTCTATGTAATTTATGTTTATCACAAAATTTCTTTAAATTCTTTTCTATATACTCTATTCCTATAGGAGAAATAGCCCTAAACCATTTTTGTCTTCCCATATTACTATATTGTTCTTTTAATGGAATAAAATCACAATTCTCAAAACAATAATTACCATTAACATCAAATCTTTCTATTGATAAACATTTCTCTCCATATTTCTTTTTAGCATAAACATATTTAAAATACATATCATTATAAAAATTTATGAATTTTTCCCATCTTGGATCATATTTTATTCCTCTACCCCCATATCTATAATAAGAATCATTAGTAGGATATTTACATCTATTTTTCATTAAACACCAATGTCTATAAAACTTAGTATAAACCATATTATGAATTATTCTCATAAGCTATTCCTCAAAATCAACCTCTAAATGTTGTATTTGTTTTGGTTGAAAAGAATTATCAGCAATACCTTCACCAGTATATTTATAATCTCTTAATCTTTTCATTATTCTTGCTCTAATTTCAGGGGATTCTTGATTAATTACATCAATGAGGATTTTTTGGAAGGTTTTTATTTTTATTTCATACTCATGTCGTACTAAATCTTTTTTACCAAATTCATCTGAATGTTTTCTTTCTAAATACCATGCTGCTGCTTGCCAATAACCACCTTTAGCAGCACCCTTAATTGCTTCAAGATATTCTTCTTTATTTTTTAAAGAACACTCTTGAATAAAATCCTCAAATTCAGGATCAAGTCTTAATTCTTCAAATTTATCTTTATTACAATTACATAATTTTCTTGAATCATCAATGCTTAAACCTAAACATAAATAATGAGCTAATTTAGCTTTTAAAGAATCACTTGCACTTTTTGCTTTACCATTTCCACTCTTTAAATTATACTTTATTGGCATATTGACTCCTATCTTTAAGTATAGTCTAATATACATAATATAAAAAAGAAACAAAATCAAGTAAAAAAAGGAGATGTAATGAAAATAAGTTTTACGACCTATATTCCAAAGGGAAGATTAGAAAGATTCAATAAACCAGGAGCTTTTTTAAAAAATGTTAGAGAAGTTATTAGAGAAGCACACCTATTAGCACAAAAACAAAAAGTAACTAAAGAAGACTTAAAAAAGATATTTCCTCAAAGTAACTGGAAATACAATCCATTCCAACTAATAAGAGCAACCTGCTTAATTGATCCAAAGGATTATGTCAAAATAATAGATATATTGGAAGAAAGAACAGGAAAAATATGGGAACTTGATAAAGTAATATTGATGCTTATCAAGAAATATATAGATGAATATGATGAAAAACCATTAGTGGAAGATAAAACAAATTTAGAAAAATTTGAAAGTATGTTTAAGAAATATTACAAGAATATAATGCATAGTTGGAAGGACTAAAAAACCCCTTGGAAGTATGCCGGTCTTCCAAGGGGCTAATTAGGAGGTAGGGAACAACTAACACTATCCATTATACAGATATAAAAAAGAATGTCAACAAATATCTTTTGTACTTGACAAGCACCATACATACAGCCTACTCTTACCGACACAATAAAGAAGGGCATGATCACAATGACCATGCCCATGAACAAAGGAGAATTGTACGATGCATAAAGAAGATAACAAAGAAGAAATAATAAGTCAAGAAAAATTAAATACTATTTACTATGGTATAATTAAATATTGGAAAAATAAAGAATTAAACAATCCAGATTCAATATTTTATTATCCAAAAAGTATTGAAAAAGAATTCAAAAAAGTCTGTCCAAAATCAGGAGGTACAACATTAAAGATATTAAAATCAATAAAATTATCTGTAATGGAAAAAGGTAAATGTTATTACACTGAAAGAGATTTTGCTAAACAATTTAAAGTTAATAAAAAAACAGTACATCAATCTTTAACCTTAATTGAAGAAAAATTACAAACTAAATTTATTAATATTCCAATGAGTATAATTAATAATTACAAGAAAAAAACAACAAGTCCGTTTAGACAAATATTAATACCTCCAGGTTTATATAAGCTGGTGGTAGATGACCAAAACAAGTTGGTGGTAGATGGTAATAAGCTGGTGGTAGATGAGGGGAAGCTGGTGGTAGAAAGGGGGGTAGTTGGTGGTAGAATGGTAAAAAAACCTAATGATTTCAACATTAAAAAAACCGTACCTAATATATATACCCTATATACTACCCTATATAATACCCTAATATGTAACATTTATTTCTCTTCCTTCGGAAAGAGAAAAAATGTTACTAATGATTTTGCCTCAAAATCATGTGCAACTACTCTTTTTATTGAAAGGAAACCAATGAAGTATAAACTAAAAGTAAAACCTAGATTGATTGTAAGTTATAAATCATTTGGCTTAAAACCATACCAATTTGTAGATCATGTTGAGGTACATAGAGAATTATACAAATGGATTGAAATATTGATAGAAAATAATGTTGTTCCTAAAGTAGAACAAACTAAAATGTTTTTAAATTATTGGAATAATCTTGGTAATAAAAGATTTAAAAGACATAGAATAAATCTAAAATCAATAACATTTAAAATGATATGTTTGGCCCTAACTTATAGAATGTGGTCAGAAAATATTAACTTTGAAACTATTGAAAAAGCTATTGATAATTTTAATACATTATCAAATAGTCAAGGTAAACTACTCCATACAAAAAAGCTTGATTGTCTTATACACTTTTTATGGAACTCAAAAACATATGGACAAAAAGATTATTTTAAACTTTGTATTCTTGATGAACAAATTGTATTGACAGAATATTATTGTAAAGAATTACCACCTAAAAAATCTTTTGAGATTGTAAGAAAATTATTTGGTTTTATTTTCTATAAAGATAGACAAGAAGAAGGAAAATTGGTATTTAAAAGAAATTATAAAAAGTTTATAGACTTTACAAATAAAATGATTGAAAATCATAGGACAAAAGAAATGGGAAGATTTGATGAATATGATGATCCTATTGATGGTTTTTCAGATTATATAAATACATATTTTTCTTATTGTTTTCAAAGTATTAAGAATTCTAATAGCACTTTTGTTTGGACTCCATCATTTATACTGGATCTTCATAGTCAATTTGTATTGTGGTTAAGCCATCAGGCAGGATGGAAAGACTTTATGAAAGACAAAAAAGTGAGTGATATAAACGAAAAACCAAAAAAATACAGATTGGAAATAAAAAACACTTGACAAGTGTATTTTCAAATATTATTATCATTTGCAAATACAATAATTAATATGAATAAGGAATAAAACCATGAATACTTGGCCTTGGACTAAATATGAAAAGAATCAATTAGAAATAGAAAGAATAAATGAAGAACTTGAAAATATCAAAGAACAGATAAGAGATCACTTTAACAGTAGTATACTTGAATCAAAATGGTTAGATAATTTTTTAACTAAGGACTTTTTATTATTGGGTGGTCTTAAACACATCTTAAAATATGCTAAGTGTGAATGTTGTTCTTACTATGTAGGACCAAACCCTATAAAAAGAAAGATATATAATATTTCTGTTCTAAATGCTTATTGTGAGAAACACTATGGTAAAGTATCTCCCACATTTGTATGTAACTCTATTGAGTTTCAACCTTTATGGAAACAAATATTAGAGCATAAAGCAAATCAATTAGGTGAATATAACTTTCCACCATCACATATGATGATTACATTAGGATTAGATGAACCTATAAATAAATATAAGAAAACTCATACAAGGATACCAGAACTATGGGAATATCAATGAAAACAACTGAACGATTGAACATCTGTGATATCATTAAACCACTGTTTTATTCTGGATTTGCTCTTACAGATAACTCTAACTTTATAGAGTTCTATGTGAAGAAATTTCCTAAGCTAAATCAAGAATTTAAAGAGTTTGTGTTCAATGAAAATACACTCAGTTTTGAACTAGGTGGTCAAGTTAAAGCTGAAGAACAGAAAAAAAGTGTATTTTTTGACGATTTTATACTTGACAATAAGATTTTTTACCATTATTTTATAGCCAAGTATAAAGAAATGCAGTTTTACTGGTTAAATAGATGGATGGGTCAAAAAAGAGCTGGTTTAATTGCAATTGTAAAGGATGGAAAACTGATAGGGCTGTTAAAAACTAAAAAAAGGAGAACCGAAAATGGCAATCAAATCGAAGAAAAAAGAGGAAAAGAAGGAAGAAAAGAAAATGTCTCTAAAAGAAAAACTAGCAGCAAAAAAGACTGAAAAGAAAACTGAAAAGACTGAAAAGAAAACTGAAAAGACTGAAAAGAAAAAGCCTACAGGAAAAGGCAGACCTTCTGGTGTTAGATATGTTTTAAAAGAGAAGGTTCAAGAAGATCTTGAAAAAAGATTTGCTAAATTTCAAGAATCTTATGAAGCATTTACTGAAGCACTTGAAGCTTTTATTGAAAAAGGTAATAAGTCTCAGGCTAAGAAAGCTAGAGAATTTATCATGGACATGCAGAAGCAAGTCAAAGAGTTTAGGAAAGCAATTCAAGATGCAAAGCAGACTGGATTAAAACAAGAACCTAAATAAAATCAATAGGTTATATAGCTTTACATTTCTATTGACAAAGAGAAATAAAACAAGGTATAAGGTAATAAACTTTATACCTTGTTTTGTTGGAAATTAAGGAGAATTGATATGCATATTACAACTTTATTTGCTAGGAAATGGTTATGAAGCATGAGCTTATAACCATCTCAAAAAAACACAATTTAATTAAAAAAAATGTAAAAAAATACAATTTATCACAAATAAACAAAGAAAAACCACAAAAATTTAAGTTAATTAACCCCAATATTTTAAGCATAATTTCTAATTCAGAAAGATATAATTCTGATTTTGAAGACCCTTTTAAAAAAGGAATTAAAACAGAAGATCTTACATATAGAATGTGTAGGGAACAAAAGGATGAATGGATAAATTATATTTTATCTGGTGATGAAAGAATATTAAAAATAAAAATGAAAGGAAACTATGTAGTTTTAATCTTAAAGAACATAACATCCAATAATAATGGGATATATAATAAAAGATACATGACTTTTTATGATAAAACAAAAGGAGAATTAGATGCTATTGAAAAGTCCGAAACCAAGAAGGAAAAAACAAGATTACATAATGTTCAGAATAAACCCAAGTCTAAAAGAAAACGTAAAAAGAAAATCAGAAGAACATAATTGTACTATGACAAGTTATATTGAATTTTTAATTAATAAAGATTTAGAAGAAAATCCAATTAAGGAAAAAAAATATGTATCTACAGGGAAAATAAGAAAATTCTTACTTAAAAGGAGATTAGATTGATAATACAATTTGGAACATATATAGGAAAAGATTTAGAAGATATACCTAGTGATTATTTAAAATGGATTGTTAAAGATGTTAAAACAGATGATGAATTAGTAGAAGAGGCAGAAAAAGAACTGGAATTTAGAGATAAATGGGGAACACATTTCTATAGGAATAAATGATATGATATATCTAACTAATGTTTCAACTAATGAAAAATTAACATTAGAAATATGTGCTCAATTAGATGAAATGAAAATACCATATTATAGACCAAATGAAACAATTGAATTTCAAGGAAGACAAATAAATGTAAATGCCTTTGATCAGTTAAGAAAAAGAAATCCAAATAATCCATATATCATGGAATTAAAAAGAACAATAATGGAATTATTAACAAGAAACATGGAAAATAACAATGTAGTTTTGATTATAAACACTAGAAGTGAACAATTTATAAGAGAGACAATATTTGAAATATCAATTGCTTGGTATTTAAAAAAAATAATATTGTCTTTTGATGATATAACACCTACTAATGGAGAATTAATATCTGCAATGGATATTACTTCTTTAAGAACAGATCTAACTAGACTAACAGGATACATCACAACAGAAAAGGAGATTGAAAAAGCAAAAGAAAATATGAAAAAAACATTAGGAGGAAAGCAAAAACTAACAGTTAAAGAATGAAAGGTGATAGCATGTGTTTTGTAGAAAAAATAACTGTACTCTATCAGCAAAACAGTGTATTCTCAGACAAGAAATTGCATTGAGAAAAAAAAGAGAGGGAGAAAATTTAACTACATTTAGTAAATGTTTTAAATGTAGTATTGGAAAAAAAGTATCAAAACATCCTAACATCATTATTTTAGATAAAGATATTAGAAAAATAATGATGGAAAAACAGTACAGACCAAAAAAACACATTCTAAAAATAAGATACGAAAAGGTTCCTAAATATAAATTGAAAATAAAGGAGAAAAATTGAACGAAGAAAATGCCCATAAATTTTTAAATGTTATAGGTAGTGAAATTCAAAAATTTGGATTTAATCAATATCTTGTTTTAGTAGCACTATCTGAAGTTAAAGATATGATTTCTTTTCCATACAGTATAAATTTTGATGAAACACTACTTATAGAATTCTTATACACTTTTTTAAAGGAGGAGGAACATAAAGATATAAGAAACAAATTGTTTTCTAAATTTATGTCTGGTTATAATGAAGAGTGTCTAAATGAATTTGTTAAATATGTTAATATCTAAGGAGAAAAAAATGGCAAAACAAAGTTTAAAAGTAAAAGACAATCCACTTGGGGTAAACCTTTATATTGTGTCTGTAGTAGAATCAGTACATAAAGGAAAAACAGTTCTGGTTTATGCTGATGAATTTGAAATTGATGATCAAGGGTTGTTAGTATTCAAAGTTGATGAAGAAATAATCTATGTGATTAGATCTGGTGATTGGAAAACAATACAATTATTTGAGGATGTTGAAGACTTTTTAAAATGTGTAAGATTTATGTCTTTACAAGAAAGATTAGATGAAATTATAATAAAGCAATTAGAAAAAGAAGAGGCTGAAAAGAAAGCTATTGAAGATGAAAATACTCAGCCTACTGAAGAAACAAAAACTGAGTAGCATTTAAAAACTGTTAGGGGGAGAAATCCCCCTAATAAAAGGAGTAAAGGTGATAAAATATCAAGATATGGCTAAATTATTAATATGGGGAGTTATTTTAGCATTGTTAATATTATTAGCAT
>Ga0233425_10002374_pt1 | contig 37361 bp, 31 predicted proteins | sample Watercolumn_Towu_2_FD_181712 | JGI IMG/M metagenome (GOLD analysis project Ga0233425, IMG submission 181712) | Freshwater microbial communities from Lake Towuti, South Sulawesi, Indonesia - Watercolumn_Towuti2014_140_MG | ecosystem: Environmental > Aquatic > Freshwater > Lake | place... | reverse complement strand
TCGTGTCTATCTCGAAGCTCCAGTAGCGCGTGCCGGTGGCCTTCTGCCACTTGCCCGTCGGGTCGATGCGTATCTCCACGTAGGACACCTTCTTGTCATCCTTCGCGGTGCCCGAGACGGTCACCGTGCCCTTGACGAACGTGTTGTTGAGCGGGGCCTCTATCTTGACCGATGGGCGGACATTGGGCCTGTCTAACACGCTGATGTTGACCGAGGCCTCCGAGGAGAGGCTCCCGTCCGAGACGGTGAGCCGGATGGAGTATTCGCCCCTGGCGAGGGTGAGCCGGGTCGTCACGCCCGAGGCGAGCTTCTTCATGTCCCGGGTGTTCTCCCAGTTGTATGTCAGCCGGTCCCCGTCCGGGTCGTAGCTCGAGGCGGCGCTGAGCGTGACCACCTCGTCCGTGAAGTACTTCCGGGCGTTCTGCGGTGAGTCTATGCGGGCGACCGGGGCGTTGTTGAACCGGACTATCTCGATTTGCCTTTCAAGGCTTGCCGTGCCCCCGCGGTCGTCCGAGACCCGGAGCAAGGCCGTGTACGCCCCGGCGGTGTCGTAGAAGAAGGTGGTGTTGGCCCCGTCGGGCGAGCTGTACTCGAAGAGGCCGTCGCCCAGGAAGTCCCACTGGTAGAGGGTGATGTAGCCGTCCGGGTCGGTGGCGTTCCCGGCGAAGAACACCTCCTCGCCGATGTAGGCCAGCACCGGCTCGCCGGCGTCGATTATGACGGGCGGGACGTTGGGCGGGACGGGCGGCTCGACGGTTATGTTGGCCGTGTCGGTGCCGGTCATGCCCCGCTCGTCGGTGACCCGCAGGGTGGCCGTGTAGAGGCCGACCGCCTGGTAGATGTGGGTGACGTTGCCGTTGGTGGTGGCCGAGTCCCAGGCGCCGTCCGTCTCGAAATCCCACTCGTAGAGGACCACCCAGCCGTCAGTGTCGAAGCCGCTTCCGGCAAGCGCCATTATCTTGCCGACGGTCACGGTCCGGTCCCCGCCGGCGTCCGCCGTGGGCGGGACGTCCACGGCCCAGGTCCGGGCCCGGACCTCGTTGGAATTGTTGGTCTGGCCGGCGGCGTCCTGAACGGCGACCTTGAAGTAGTACTGGGTGTTGGGCTTGAGGCCGGTGACATTGTATCTGAGCTGGGCGGGGTCCGTGATGTTCCGGACCTCGGTGGCCGGCTGGGGGTTGAAGCCCCGGGTGGTCGACCGGTGGACGATGTAGCGGGCGAAGTCCGGGTCGCTGTTCTTGGACCATTCCAGCAGGACGGAGGTCTCGGTGATCTGCTCCGGCGGGTCCGCCAGCACGACGGCCGCAGGCGGGAGGTCGGGGCCCCTCGTGGTATCCGTGACCTCGTTGGAGTCGTTGAAAAGGCCGCCGATGTCCACTATTCGGAGTTTGAAGAAATAGGTGGTGCTGGGCTGGAGGCCGGTGGCGCGGTAGACTACCGCCAGCCGGTCGTTCACCTGGGCGATCAGCATGGCCGGCGTGGGAGTAAAATTGCCGAATGTCGACCGGAAGACCTCGTAGCGGGCGAAGTCCGGCGCGGGCGACTCGGACCATTCTATGTCCATCGTGCCGACCGTGACATTGTCCGGCCCGTAGAGCGCCACGGCTTCCGGCGCCTGGTTGGGCCGGGTAACGACGCCTATCTCGTTGGAGTCGGCAACCAGGCCGGAGGTGTCCCTGACCCTGACCTTGAAATAGTAGGCCGTGTCCGGCGCAAGCCCCGTTATCTCGGTCGTGTTCTGGCCCTTTTCGACGAGCGTTTTCAGGATGGTGTCCTGCGTGACGGGGAACCCGGGCGTATCGGAGCCCGCCACCTCGTACTGCCTGAAGTCCCGGTCGCCGTTCTGGCTCCAGGCCAGCTCCACGGTGGTCTCGCCGACCTCGAGCGCCTCGAAGAGGGTGACGGCCGCCGGCGGGGCGTTCGGGGGCGTGGTGGTGGCGTTGACCTCGTTCGAATCGTTGTACAGGCCTCCCGTGTCCTGCACCCGCACCCGGAAGAAGTAGGTGGTGTTGTTGACAAGCCCCTCCACCGTGAAGGTGGCCGTGGACTGGTTGAATATTGTGGTGACCAGAGTTTCCCCGCTCAGGTTGAAGCCCGGCCTGCCGCCCTGGTGGACCTCGTAGCTGTCGAAGTCGGATTCATTGTTCCGGGACCAGCCCAGCTTCAACGCCGTGTCGCCCACCTCCGAGGGCGCGCTCAATATGACTGCGGTGGGCGGGAGGTTGACCGCCAGTGTGGCGGCGCTGACCTCGTTGGAGTCGTTTTGGAGGCTCCCGGTGTCCACGGTCCGGAGCCTGAAGTAATAGGTCGTGGAGGGGGCCAGGTTGACCACCGTCTCGGAGGTCTTCGTCTGGTCGGTCATCGAGGAATAGAGCGTGTTGGAGCTCGGGACGAAGTTCTTGGCGCTCCCCTTGTGGAGCTCGTAGCGGGCGAAGTCGCCGTCCCTGTTCTGGGTCCAGTCGAGCCTCATCGAGCTGTCCGTGACGGAGGCGGGCGCCGAGAGCACGGAGGCGGCGGGGGCGATGTTTCCCAGGAGGGTGGTGGCCGAGACGGCGTTCGAATCGGACCACAATCCCGCGTTGTCGTGGACCCGGACCTTGAAGTTGTAGGTGGTGAGGCGCGTGAGGCCCTTCGCCAGCAGGAACACGCTGGACTGGTCCGTGGTGTTGAGGATGGTCTTCGCGCCGGTGAAGTCCTTGGCGATGGACTGGAAGACCTCGAGGCGGTTGAAGTCGCGGTCCGCGTTCCCCGTCCAGCGGAGCTCCATCGAGTTGTCCGTGACGGAGGCGGGGGCGTTCAGGACGACCGCGGCCGGAGGGGCGTTGGGGAGGTACTTCATCATCATGCCGTTCCAGCCGACGCAGAGGGCATAGTCGCCCTGGGGGCGCATGGAGACCGCCGTGAAGGGCTGGGTGGCGGGCGGAGCGAGGAGGCGGCTTTCCGAGCGGGAGTGGTTGAAGAGGGCGGCCGTCCCGCCATCCCCGAGCAGGAGGGCGTCCTGGCGGTTCCTCAGCCAGGCCCCGGCCAAGAGGTTGGCGCCGGAGGACAGGTTGCGGTGGTTGTAGGCGCCGAAGTCGCCGATGACGACGTAGTTCCCGCCGTCGGCGGCGATGATGGCGGGCGAGTAGTTTATCGAGTTGAAGACCGGTCCCTGCTGGATGATGCGGTTGGGCGTGACGATCCTGCCGTTGTACTGCAGGACCACCTGCCAGCTGGTCGAGACGCGCCCGGTCGGGCCCTGGACGCTGCGAACGTCGCCGCCCACTATCATCGCCATGCTGTCGTTGGGCCGGAAGGCCACGGCGCGCAGCGTGTATTCCGTGACGCTCGGGACGGCCGTGCTCACGAGGTCCGTGTACCTGCGTATGGTCCCGCTGTCCCCGACGATGACGGCGTAGGAGCCGTTGGGGGCCCAGGCGACGGCCCGGAGGTTCTGGACAGTGCCGGACTGGATGTTGTTGTCCAATGTGCCGTCCTTGTTGTACTGGACGATGGTGCCCGTGTCCCCGACCACGAGTGCGAAGTTGCCGTCAGGATGCCAGGCGACGCCGTTCAACGAGCGGAGCACGCCCTTAACCCTGACGACCTGGCCGCTGGCGCGCTTGCCGTCGTAGGTTATCACCGCGCCGTTGGTCCCCACTGCCAGGCAGCGGGAGCCGTCGGGGCTCCAGGCGACGGCATTGAAGGTTGTTGCGCCCAGCGAACTGGACAGCGTATAGACCGCCTGTCCATCGAACGAGGCCACGGCGCCGCCGGCGCCGACTATCAGGGCCGAGCCCGCGTCGGGCCGCCAGGACATGGCCACGGCTCCGGCGCCCTGTACCGGGTAGGGCCCTCCGGCCTCGGCGCCTTCCAGGTCGTAGGCCAGCACCGAGTTGCCGGCGAGGACATAGGCCGTGGCGCCGCCGGGGTCCCAGCACACGCCGTTCAGGTTGAAGGGCAGTCCGCTCGCGGCCAATGTCAGCCCGGTGTCGTTCCAGAGGAACAGCCGGCCTTCGAAGATGCCGTTCTGGTTGTCCATGTAGCGCGCCGAAAGGTAGGCCGTCTCGGAATTTGGCGAGAAGGCCGAGCCTGCGAACGAGTAGTAGTTCTGGCTGAACACTCCTTTTATTGTATTGTTCTCCGGCCAGTACTGCAGGATGACCCCGGGCCTCTGGGGGCCGGGTCCGCCCGTGGATTGCGCGCCGGCGGCGAGGGCGTAGGTGCCGCCGGGCTCCCAGGAGACGGTCGTGAGGGCGACGTTGCCGCCGCTGGAGACGGTCCTCACCGTCTCGCCGTCAATGAGCAAAACGGTCCTCTCGGCGCCGACTGCCAGCCCGAGCCCGGTGTTGGGGTTGATGGAGATGGCGGCCAGGTTGACCGTGGTGCCGGTCTGCAGTTCGGAGAGGGCCCCGGCCCGGTACTTCAGGAGCGTGCCCCCGCTGCCGGTTATGAGGGCGTACTCGGCCGTCGGGTGCCAGGCGATGCCGGTGAACGAGATGGTGGCGCCGGTGTAGATGGTCGTGAAGCTGAAGCCGTCGTAGGAAAGGAGGGTGCCGGAGGACCCGGCGACGAGCGCCATCGAATTGTCGGGGCTCCAGGCGACCGCCGCAAGCCCGTTTCCGGTCGGGAAGGGATGAACCCATTCGAACCGGCCGAACGATTCATCGCCGTATTTCGGCGGGGCTGAGGCCGGCCCGCCAGACCCCCCGGGCAGGAGCAACGGGAATGAGCCTGCTACAAGCCAGAACGTGACCAGGACGGCGGCGAGGGGTCTTTGCATGAGATTCACCGATAGCGTCTGCTGGCGATGCCATAGAAGAGCAACGATATATAGATTGTTGTAAAAACGGGCAATCGGGGTGATTGGTGAAACGGGCAATGCGGGGACGGAGGCCTCCTCCATCCCCATATTGCCCGCATTGCCCGTCATCGCCCCGTCGTCCCGCCTTGCCCGTATTGTCCGCATTGCCCGTCATCGCCCCCTCCGCCAAATGGTTAATATTTTAAGGCAGGACGGTCTAGGGGGCCCCGCAGGGATTGAGATGAAGGCGTTCCGGATATCGGGCAAGTTCAAGATGGGCTACGAAACCATGGCGTTCGTCAAGGAGTTCGCGCTCTCCGAGCGGAAGCAGGCGGAGGACCGGCTCTACGCGGAGCTGGGCTCCAAGCACAGGGTGCCCCGCCGGCTGGTGACCATCGAGAAGGTCGAGGAGATAGCGCTGGACCAGGTCCAGGACGGCTACGTCCGCCAGAAGCTCGGCGGGAAGTGAGGGGTGTCGGCCATGGGGGACGAAGAGGAGTTGTCGCAGTCCATGGAAGCCTTCGAGATGGCCAAATCCCGCCTCGAGAGCATGTCGAAGGAGGCCGAGATCCTCCAGATGTCGCTCAACGAGCACATCCGGGCGCTCGAGACGCTGAAGGCCTACGCCAAGGTGGGCGAGGGAAAGGACATCCTGGTGCCCATCGGCGCCGGGACATTCATACCGGCCCGGAGCGCCGGGGCCGGGAACGCTCTGGTGTCCATCGGGGTCGGCATCACCGTGGAGAAGAAGCTGGAAGAGGCCATCGAGGCATTGGAGAAGTCCGCCGGCGAGGTGGAGCTCGAGGAGCGAAAGCTCATACAGAACATGAAGAACCTGGAAAAGCAGGCCCAGCTCCTGAGCCAGCGCGTCCAGTCGCTCTCGCAGGGGGGGCCGGGCGCGCCGGAGGAGGCGCCGCCCCAGAAGCCCAAGAGGGCCCCGCGCAAAAAGGACGAAGAGGAATAGAGGACCGGCATGTTCAATTCGCTCAAAGAGAAGCTCAACGCGCTCAGGCAAAAGATCTCCTCGGCGCCCGAGAAGGAGGAGGAGAAGAAGGCGCCCGCGCCTTTGCCGGAGGAGCCCAAAAAGGTGGTCAAGAAGGCGAAAGCGGCGGCCAAGGCCGCGGCAACGGAGCCGGAGCCGCCCAGGAGCGCGCCGGCCGTTCCCGTCCGGGAGGCTCCCGCGAAGGAGGAGGCGGACGACCGCTTCACCGACGGCATCTTCGGAAAAAAACTCAGCGGGTCGAGGCTGGACGAGATACTGGACGAGCTCGAGATCGCCCTCCTGGAATCGGATGTGGCGCTTCCCGCCGTGGACGCCATCAAGAAAAGGGTGAAGCGGGACCTCGTCGACCGCAAGGTCAGGCTGGGGACGGATGTCTCGGACCTCGTCGAGGAGGCGCTCAGGGACGCCATCACGGCCGTGCTGGCCGAGCCGGTCGAATTGCCGCCGAAGGCCCGGCGCAACCCCAGCCGTTTCCAGCCGCCGTTCTTCAACGAGTTCATCGACAAGCACGAAAAGCCCGTCGTGCTGATGTTCGTCGGCATAAACGGCACCGGCAAGACGACGACAATTGCGAAGATAGGCCACATGCTCATGAAGCAGGGCTATTCGATCGTCATCGCGGCCGGGGACACCTTCCGGGCCGGGGCCATACAACAGCTTGAGAAGCACGCCGAGAGGCTAGGCGTGAAGCTCATCAAGCACGAGGCCGGGAGCGACCCGGCGTCGGTAGCGTACGATGCGATAGAGCACGCGAGGGCGCGCAAAAGGGACGTCGTGCTCGTGGACACCGCCGGGCGCATGCAGACGGACACCGGGCTCATGGAGGAGATGTCCAAAATCGAGCGAGTGGCCGGGCCGTCGCTGGTCATCTACGTAGGAGATGCCCTTGCGGGCAATGACGCCGTGAACGAGGCCATGTCGTTCAACCGGGCCGTCGGGATTGACGCCGTCGTGCTCACGAAGGTGGACGCCGACGCCAAGGGCGGGGCGGCGCTGTCGATAAGGTATGCGACGGGGGCGCCCGTGATATTCGTCGGGACCGGGCAGGAGTACAAGGACCTGGAAGCGTTCAGCCCGGGGTGGATGGTGGAACGCATCTTCGGCGAAAAGGCTGGCTGAAATGGCCCTCGACATCGTCCCGGTCGTTGTCATTTCGATTGTGATCTTCTGGGTTTCCGCAATCATCCTCAAATTGTACTTGAATTACATACACAACAAAGGCCCGATGATCATGCTCAAGGCGAAGGACGAGAGCGCCGTGGACAGGGAATGGATGGTGATGGGCGCCATCGAACTTATGAAGGAGCAGGTTGACAGCAAGTGGCCCGTTCTAACGAAGACCGGCCGGGGCATAATCCACTTCAACATCGGGCTCGGCTATTACATGCTGTTCAAGGACAAGCATGACCCGGTCCGCCTGGAGCTTGCGCTCGGCGCTCTGCAGAAGGCTCAAACCATTATTGATAAAACGAAGGAGCCCCGCATCTACACGGCGATACTCTTGTCCAGGGGCAGGCTGTACAAGGAAGCCGCGGAGGGTGGCGACCAGGAGAAATATCTTGATCTGGCGCTGAAAGAGTTCGAGGCGGCGCTCGCCATCGCATCCGGCAAGAAGTTGGTCGACGATCGCTGGCATGTGCAACGCGAGATCGCTTGGTGCCATACGGCCCAGGCGGCCATTCTCAAGAGCCGGCAGCATTCCGACGAGGCGGCGCGCGCGACCCGGGAATGGATATCATCCTCAAGTTCAGATGCGGGGTTCGTGGCGCGCCAGGGCGGACATGTCATGCTCGCGGCCAATTATCTTGCCAGGTACGAATACGACCGGGACAGGAAGAATCTTGAGCTTGCCCTCGAAAACTGCGCCAAGGCCATCGAGGGGATAGGCGCGATGAGGGAGCGAGCCGTCCGCGAGTCCAAGGGCAAGGACGAAGGCGAGAGAGCGGTACTGGGCTTGAAGATCGACAGCCACGAATTGAAGCTCAGGTCCATGTTCTCCACAATTCACATGAGGCTTGCCGAGCTGGGAGATCGCGAATCCCACCTGGAACAGGCCATGGCTTCCATGGAAACCGCTTCGAAACTGTTTTGGGTCCAGAAGATCGTGGAGCCCTCCGAATCCGTGGAAAAGGAGAAGGCCGTCATCGAGCGGATGAGGCGCGGGGAGACCTACGAGGAAGCCACATCCGAGAGGAAAACGCCAGATGACGCAGGCGGGCTTGAGAGAACCATGCCGGGTTTGCCGGGAATGGAAGAGTGATGGGGCGGTGATGACGGCCGGGCTGGTGGAGATGGAGTCAAGGCCAGAACGCTTAGCAAAGATTATTTTAATGGACAGGCATCATAGAACCCCGGGTCGGTGCATCGATTGAAGATAGGCATACTGTCGCGCGACCGCCAGCTCTACACGACCAAGCAGCCGTTCCAAACGGTTGGGTTGATTCGCAATTTTCCGTATCAATCGGTTTGGTCTGGAGAATGAATTCCATGAACCCGTATATAATGAGCCATTATGAAATGCATTTCAAGCAAATGCTAGACGAAGCAGTATCAAAAGAGCCGTTGTATCGGCATGAACGGATAATGGCAATGGAGGCATTGGGCGATGAAAGGGCGGTCGATTTTTTAATCTCCATGCTTGACAACCCCGAATCATTGCTGAGGATAAGGGCCATTGGTGCACTCGGTGGGATAAACGACAGGCGTGCATGTGGCCCGCTGCGAAAGTTGCTCGAAGACCGTGACAGCTGGGTGCGGTTGTATGCCGCAATGGCACTTGCACGGTTGGGTGACGAGCATGCGATTCCGGGTCTTTTGGATTCTCTTGTCAATGTCAATATTTATTATCGGGACAAGGCAGTGCTGGGCCTCAAGGCCTTGGGAACGGAAAAGGCCTTGGCGGCCCTCTCCAAGCTTCTTTCGACCAACCCGTCCGGGGTCTCTCCCTGGGCGGTCGAAGAAGCGCAAAAGGCCTTTGCAGAGGCGGGAGAATCCAGATATGACAAGATTTTGATCGATATACTGTCTTCCGGAACGGTCAACAATGATACGAAGGCAATAGACCGGCTGGGGAGGTCCGATGACCCGGCCGCGGTCGGGGTATTGATAGAGGCGCTGTCCGGGAAGGGGTGGGGCGGAATCCGCGCAAATGCCGCCGAAGGCCTGGCACGTTTTCGGGATCCGAGGGCAATCAAGCCACTGAAGGATTGCATAATCGTGACCGCAATGGATGGCTCGATCATGGCCTCGACGACGGGACCTGCAGCCAGGGGTTCCTGTGCCTGGGCCCTCGGTTGCATCGGAGATTGTTCTTGCCTCGATTTTCTATTGGACATGTTGAATGAAAAGAACACCTTGACAAGATCCCGGGTTCTAAGAGCGGTAGGCCGTTTGGGGGATGCGCGGGCATGCGAGGCAATGATGGAGGCGACACGCGACGGCGATAGCCAGGTCCGCGAGAACGCAATATGGGGGCTTGGTGAATTGGGAGATGCCCGGGCGATAGAGGTGATAAAGCCTTTTTTGGATGATAAAATTGGCCGTCTTCGTGCCCAGTCCGCCTGGGCGCTTGCACGGCTTGGAGATTATCAGTCGTTCGATTCGATATTGAAATTATTGAAAGATGCCGACGCCCATGTTCGCGCTTGGAGTGCCAGGGCGCTAGGCAAATTCAAAGACGCCCGGGCCGTACAATTCCTCGTAGATTCCCTCGCAACCAATGACCAGCTGGTTCGCGCAGGCGTTGTATGGGCCCTGGGCGAGATTGGCAATGATTCGGCGATGGATATAATCTTGAAAAATATCTCTGATGCCTCACCTTCGGTACGTGGAGAAGCGACACGCGCAATTACTAAGAACCGTTTTGTCAAGGGTATTCAGGCGTTGAAAGCTTTGGCCAACGATGAGAGCGGGCTATACATATGGGATGAGAAAAACGACTACACCTGGGTAACGGTGCGCGCTCTTGCGGAAGACGGGCTGCGGATATTTAAGGAGGGGATTTGATGGGCGGAATCCAGGTCACACGGAGCGCGGATTACGGGCCCTCGTTCGTTTTCGAAACCGACAGGACCATATTCGATGAATTACTGCTCATGACCCTGGTTAAAACAACCCTGGAACCATTTACCAGAAAGGTCCTTCCCGCATCATGGGATTGGTGGAGCCTTATGAACCATGGAAGCATGAGCTTCAATCTCAGCGAGGGATGTTTTGCGTCCAAGGAGGAGCATCTCTCTTTCAGCATATTTCCTTTCGAATACAATGGCACCGTGAGCCGGCAATTGTATTCTCAATTCGGCAATGAAGACAAATACAATTATGCGATCTTTGATTTTTTCATCCAGAGAAGGAGCGACAATCCATTTTCCATGGAGCCGAGATCCATGCCCGTGGCTCTTCAGATCAAACGACGGGAAACATTCCACGATGTCCTCAAAGCTTGGATCATCGCCCTCCAGCCGCACTTCGTGTGGGGTGACGATTTCCCCTGGCTGAAGAAGCACGAAGATCAGGATTCGAGGTTCCGGGTTTGGAGCTATAATTACTATTCCGACCGGCTCGTCGAGGCCATCGGGCGGGATAGAATCATCGAGTTGATCGAAGGGACCCAGACTTGGTATGCCGAGGACTTCAACGGCGGCGTGCTTCTCCTCGGATATCCGGACCCCTACGCAATAGGCAATGCCGTGAAGAACGATGCCAGGAAATTCTTGGATCTTGACAGGAAATTGGCAGTAGTGGTTGATAAAAAGAAGCCTCTTCCTCGGGATCCAAGGCCTGCCCCGCCCAAAGGGGTGATAGAGTAATGAGCGTAGCACCGCTTGAGTTTGCCTTCCGGCTTAGGAACGATATGACCGTAAGCACCGCCCTGCCTAGAATGGTCGAGGCGGTAAAGAAATACCGTGGTTTCGAGCTCCATGAGAACGATCTTCCGGCCGACCGGTTCTCCTGCATACATCAGGAGTACGAGTTCGATTTCTATGGCCTGGCGTATTTGAGCGGCCTTGATCCAAAGCTCAAAAACATCGACAAGATCCTTGTCATCCTGACCGATTTCGATAATACTATGACTGACGAGGGTGAGAGCAATCCGGGGTTCTGGCAGGCCCTGGGCAACATCCAAGCCTTGGTCGTCGCTGAGCTTGATCCGTTGTTCGGGATATTATTCTCATCAGAGAATTTCGATCCAACGTCTATTGCGACGATGGACGAAGCCTTGAACGGGGGCGGCTATTTTTCGAATTATTATATCAATGAGAGATTGCCCCGCATGAAGGAATATATAATCCAGCACAGCACAAGAGAGTTGAAATACGGCTATCTTGTCCAAGAGGATCTGTTGTCCGAGAGGACTCCTGAAGGGTTCAACCTCAGAATGGGGTTCGACTGATCCTCGGCTGACGGGACGGGCCCCGCTTTCTTCCCGGCCAGCAAGCTTTTATCCACCTGAAAGGACATGGGGTCCTGCGCCCGGTGAAACCTTGAAGATAGGCATCCTCTCGCGCGACCGCCAGCTCTACACGACCAAGCGCCTGCTCTGGACCGTGAAGGAGATCGGCCACGACCCGATATTCATGGACACGCTGAAGCTCTCCCTGATGGTCCGGGACTCGAAGTTCGAGGTCTACTACGACGAGGAGAACCTCGGCCAGATCGACGTGGTGCTGGGCCGCATCGGTGCTTCGATCACGGACTACGGCCTGGCGGTCATCCGGCACTTCGAGCTCGGCGGGACGCCCGTGGTCAACAGCTCCACGAGCATAGCCGATTCCCGCGACAAGTTCCGGTCCCTCCAGGTGCTGACCAAGCACGGCATCCGCGTCCCGGCCACGATGCTCACGCGGTCCCCGACCATGACCATGCGGTCCGTCGATTTGCTGGGCGGGATGCCCATCGTGCTCAAGATGCTCCAGGGCACGCAGGGCATCGGCGTCATGCTGGCCGAAAACCCCTCCGCGGCCGAATCCATCCTGGAGACGTTCTGGGGCCTGGGTCACGACATCCAGATCCAGTCGTTCATCAAGGAGGCCAAGGGCCGGGACATCCGGGCCCTTGTGATAGACGGGCAGGTGGTGGCCGCCATGAAGCGCGAGTCGACCACCGGCGAGTTCCGGTCGAACATCCATCGCGGGGGCGAGGGGAAGCTCTTCATCCTCCCGCCCGAGTTCGAGGAACTGGCGATAAAGACGGCCGAGGTGCTGGGCCTGAAGGTCGCCGGCATAGACATGCTTGAATCGCACGAGGGCGCGGTGGTCATCGAGGCCAACAGCTCGCCCGGCTTCGAAGGGCTGGAGAGGGCGACGCACAAGGACGTCGCACGGATGATCCTGGAGTTCTTGATACGCCACGCCCGAGGTTCCTGAGCCATGCCCGAAGCGCGCGATTCTTTCATGCTCGGGGACACCATAGTCCTTCCGGGCGAGACGCGCCACATGCGGCTTTCCGTGAGCGAGTCGTACGTTTCGACCCAGATAGAGATACCCCTGACCATTATCAACGGCATCGCCGAGGGGCCGATAGTCTACGTTTGCGCCGCCTCCCACGGCGACGAATGCAACGGCACGGGCATCGCGCGGGAGCTCATCTACGGCGTCGACCACAGCAACCTGCGCGGGGTGCTCGTCGTGGCCCCGGTGCTGAACCTCCCGGGGTTCTTGCGAAACGAGCGCGACCTGCCGGACGGGCGGGACCTGAACCGGAATTTCCCCGGGAAACCGGACGGGAACTCGGCGCAGAGGATAGCCGACGCGATATTCACCAAGATGGTCCAGAAATGCGACTACGGGCTGGACCTGCACACCGCGACGCGCGGGCGGTCGAACATCCTCCAGGTGCGCGGGGACATGTCCAACACGGAGGTCCGGCGCATAGCCCGGGCCTTCGGCTCGGAGATAGTCATCGACGAGCCCGGCCTTTCCGGAACGCTCCGGCGCGCGGCGACCGAAAGCGGCATCCCGACGATAACGGCCGAGGTGGGCGAGTCCCAGCGGTTCGAAAAGGAGCTCGTGAAGGCGGGGCTTGCCGGAGTGCTCAATGTCCTCTACGAGCTTGGCATGCTCAAGGGCAGGCCGGCCCAGCCGATTTTCCAGGTCATCGTCAAGAAGACGGAGTGGGTGCGGGCCAACAAAGGGGGCATCCTCGAGATGATGGCCGAGCCCCGGGGGCTCGTCTTCGAGGGGGACGAGCTCTGCACGATTACCAACCCGTTCGGCAAGGAGGTCGGGACGGTGCGGGCGCCCTTCACGGGAATGGTGGTGGGCATCACGAACTATCCCATGGTGTCGCCCGGGAGCCCCATATGCCATCTCGTGAAGCTGGACCGGACGCTCGCTACCGTTGAAGCGGCACTGCGCAAGGAGCGCGAGGCCAAGGCCCGGGCCGCGCAGGCAAAGCCGGTGGACGGGCCGGCCGGGACGGGAGCCAAGAAGCCCGCCCCGGACGGCGGCGCGCCCGCCCAAGTGACAGAGGCCGTGCCCGAACGCTCGGTCCAGGTCCTCGCGCCCCAGCCGGTGATACTTTCGCCGCCGATAACGAAGCTGCTCGAGGAGAGGGCCGAGGCGGATGACCGGCCGCTCAAGCCGGACAGGGAGACCACCAGGGAGCGGAAGGAGAAGCAGGCCCAGGCGCGCCGCGAGGCGGCGGCCGCGGCGAAAAAGGACGAGCCGGCCGAGGGCGCCTCCAACGGAGAGCGGGACGGGGATTCCAGGCCCAGCGCCTACTACGAGGATTACGACGAGGACGCCGAGCCGGAAGAGAAGGAATGAGGGAAGAGGGCACATGGCGCACGGCGCAAGGCGCAAGGGATGGGTGCCGGCATGTTAGTCGTCCGGAGAGCCGACCCCCGTGATGCCGCAGAGATCCGGCGGATCGCCGCGACATTGAAGTACGAACCGCCCGGCTCCGACAAGGGGTTTCTCGTGCATGTCCGGAGCGAGCGCGAGTACTGGGGCATTTTGGAGATATCACGGCATTCCTTTGTCGCCGAGGAAGAAGGGGCTGTCATCGGCTACCTGCTAATCCACACGATACCGGAGCTTGAGCGGCTGGCCGCCGGCGCCCTGGGACCCGACAACGTCGTCCGGTATGTGCTGGGTTTGGGGGACCGCTCCGTCGTTTACGCCGACCAGATAGGCGTGGCCCTGGACGCCCGGAGCCGGGGAACCGGCCAGGTGCTGGCCGAGGCGATGGCACGGGAGCATCCCGGGGCCCATTTCCTTGCGGCCATCATGCACCGCCCCTCCAGGAACGAAAAATCCCTGCGCCTGGCCCTCCGCAACGGCTGGACGCTCCGGACGGAAGTCGCCGACGGCGGGTTCGTCTGGGGAATATACGGGAAGGTTGGATAAAGGCGCAGGGCGCAAGGAACAAGGCACAAGGGACGAGGGGGCAAGGAACGAGGCGCACCCGGAGGACCTGCCGGTCCTCCTCGCCGAGGCGGCCTGAGGGCCGCGCTCGGAGGCGCAAGGGGTGTACGGTGCCCCCCCAAACCTTGCCCCTTGTTCCTTGTCCCTTGTCCCTTCGGCCTTGCGCCATGCGCCTTGCGCCTTGCGCCTTCGCATAATATATATATATAATCAATTCATTGAGACCATTCCCAGCATACGGACAGGAGGAAATCCATCTATGCCTTACCAGTTCAGGGGCAAGAATTTTGACCAGTTCAGCGTGAACGACGAGTTCGAGACCTCGGCCCGGACGGTCACCGAGGCGGACGTGGCCCAGTTCGCCGGGCTTTCCGGGGACTACAACCCGCTCCACACCGACGAGGACTACATGAAGGACAGCCCGTTCAAGGGCCGGATAGCGCACGGCATGCTTCTCGCGTCCATCGCGACCGGCCAGGCCAACCAGCTCGGCATCTTCGAGGGGAGCTCCATCGCGGTGCTGAGCATCACGCTCAAGTTCACCGGGGCCGTCAAGTTCGGGGACACGGTCCACACTGTGCTGACCTGCAGGGAGAAGAAGGAATCGTCCAAGCCCGACCGGGGCACGGCCACGTTCGATGTGAAGATGCTCAACCAGCGCAACGAGACGGTGATGGAGAGCCAGTGGGTGGTCCTCCTCAAGAGGGCCATGAAGGCATAGGGGTGGAAAAATGAGGCTCAAGGACAGGGTTGCCATAGTCACGGGCGGAGGGGCCGGGATAGGGGAAGCGACCTGCCTGCTTTTCGCGCAGGAAGGGGCCAAGCTGGTGGTCGCCGACGTGGATCTGAAGGGGGCCGAGCGGGTCGCCGGCCTGATAAGGGAGAAGGGCGGCGAGGCAGTGCCGTTCAAGGTCGACGTTCGCAACGCCGCCGAGGCCACCAACATGGTCGGGGCGGCCATCAAGTCGTTTGGCGGGCTGGACATCCTGGTGAACAACGCCGGTGTGAACCGCGACGCCATCGCCAAGCGCATGACCGAGGAGCAGTGGGACTTCGTGCTGGACGTGAACCTGAAGGGTACTTTCCTCTGTTGCCAGGCCGCTTCCATCCCGATGATGGAGAAGAAATACGGCCGGATAATCAATACATCGTCCATCGGGTCGCTGGGAAACATCGGGCAGGCCAACTATTCGGCGTCGAAGGCGGGCGTCATCGGGCTGACGAAAACGCTGGCGCTGGAGCTCGCCAAGTACAACATCCTCGTCAACTGCGTGGCCCCGGGGGCCACAAAAACACAGATGACGGCCGGGATACCGCCCGAGATAGCGGCGAAGTTCCAGGACGGGATACCGCTCAAGCGGTTCGCCGAGCCCTCCGAGATAGCGGCGATGCACCTCTTCTTCGCCGGGGCCGAGGCGAGCTACATCACCGGGCAGGTCATATTCGTGGACGGCGGCATCAGCCTCGGTCTGTGAGGGGAGAACCTTGGCAGGCATCGTGGATATAGGCGTGCACATTCCCTGGCGCAGGCTTTCCGGGAAGGATGCCGGGATGGCATGGGGACGGCCAGGCGGAGGGGAAAGGGCAGTCGCCTCCTACGACGAGGACAGCGCCACCATGGCCGTCTCGGCGGCGCTGGCATGCCTCGGTGCGCGCCATGCGAGAGAGATCGATGAGCTGCATTTCGTCTCGCTGAGCCCGCCCTATGCCGAGAAATCGCTCTCCTCGCTCGTGGCGGCGGCGGCGGACCTCGGAACAGGTCTGAGGACGGGCGATCACGGCGGCTCGTTGCGCGCCGGGACCGGCGCACTGCTTTCGGCTCTCGATGCGGTAAAGGCGCTGACCAGCCGCCATTCCCTCGTCTGCGCCGCGGACTGCCGGCAGGCGCCTCCGGGCTCGATGCTGGAAATGGGCTTCGGGGACGCCGGCGCCGCCGTGCTCGTGGGCGGCGAGGGGGCGGTGGCGGAGGTCTTGGCGGCCGTTTCGCATTCGCAGGAAATACTGGACACCTGGAGGACCGACGAGCAGAGGACGGTCCGGACTGGCGACGCACGCTTCAACCGGGTCGAGGCGTTCGCCAAGTGCACCCTTGAGGCCTGCAAGGCGGTCCTGGAAAAGGCCGGGATCGACGCAAAACAGGTCGCGAAAGCGGTCATCACCTCTCCCGACGGGAAAGGGCACGGGGCCGTGGCAAAGCCCCTCGGGCTGGACCCGAAAGCTGTTGTCGATCCGAAAACGGACTCGCTCGGGATGCTGGGCACGGCCCAGCCCTTCGTTTCGCTGGCGATGGCGCTTGAGACGGCCAATCCCGGCGACCGGATACTGCTTGCGTGCTACGGGGACGGCTGCGACGCGATCGTCTTCGAGGTCAAGGAAGCGGTCAAGCATTTCAAGGCGCAGAGACGGCTTGCGTCCCCTTCAGCGCCGCTGGGCTACGTGAAGTTCCTGGCCTACAAGAAGATGCTTGCGGAATGCGGCGGTGAATCGAACGCCTTCGCGTCCCAGATACAGGCCAGTCGTGAAGCGCCCATCTCGCTTCGGTTCCACGGCAAGCGGTGCCAGTCCTGCGGTACCATAAACACGCTGAGCCTGAGAGTGTGCCCGCACTGCCAGACGCGGGACCGTTTTGACGAGGTGCACCTGGCCAGAAAAGGCACTGTGAACACCTACACGCAGGAGCACTATTTCCCGACGCCCGAGCCGCCCGTCACGATGGCGGTCATCGACCTCGACGGGGGTGGCCGCTACCTGGCCCAGATGACCGATGTCGAGGCGGCCGAGGTGAAGGTCGGGATGAAGGTCGAGATGATCTTCAGAAGGCTGCACGAGGGGGGCGGCTTCCACAACTATTGCTGGAAATGCAGGCCTGTCCGGGAGGCGCCGAAATGAGCATGAAGGACAAGATAGCCGTCATCGGCGCCGGGTGCACGATGTTCTCGGAGAATTTCGGGCTGGACTACTCGGACATGATGGTCGAGTCCTCCGGCGAGGCGCTGGAGGAGGCCGGCCTTTCCGGCAGGGACATCCAGGCCGCCTGGCTCGGGACCGCCTTTCCGGATGCGGGCGTGTGGAAGGGCCGGTCCGGGATGGACCTCGCCCAGTCGCTCGGCATCTTTGACATACCGATAACACGGGTGTCGAATTATTGTGCAACGGGAGGAGATGCCTTCCGAAATGCCTGCTATTGCCTGCTTTCTGGCGAGGCCGACGTGGTGATGGCCCTCGGCGTCGAGAAACTGCGGGACCGGGCCCCCCAGGAAAGCCTCGTCAAGATGATGGTCGAGAACGGCCACCCGATAATGCAGAAGGGGTTCACCGCCGCCGGGACGTTCGCCGTCACGGCGACAAGGCACATGCACGAGTACGGGACGAAGGCGGAGCACCTGGGCCAGATATCGGTGAAAAACCATAAACATGCCGTCAACAACCCGAAGGCGCAGTACCGGACGGAGGTGACGCTGGACCAGGTCATGAAGTCGCCCATGGTCGCCTGGCCCCTGACGGTGCTCATGAGCTGCCCGACGACGGACGGGTCGGCCTGCCTCATCATGTGCCGGGCCGAGGACGCCAAAAAGTACAACAAGGATCATGTCCTGCTGAAGGGCCACGGCTTCTCGGTGTCGACCGGCTGGGACCTGCCCTTCTACGACCCGAGGCACCATTTCACCTCGTACCGGGCCACCGAGGTTGCCTCGCGCAAGGCGTACAAGGACGCCGGTGTGACGGACCCCCGCAAGGAGCTCGACATGTGCGAGGTCCACGACTGCTTCGCTAGCGTGGAACTTCTGACCTACGAGGACCTGGGGCTCTGCAAGCGGGGCGAGGGCGGAAAGCTCGTGGAGGAAGGCGCCACGGCGGCCGGGGGCGAGATACCCGTCAACCTCTCCGGCGGCCTTCTGAGCTGCGGCCATCCCGTCGGCGCGACCGGGCTTCGGATGCTCTACGAGATAACGCGCCAGCTGCAGGGGAAGGCGGGCAAGCGGCAGGTGCCCGACGCCCGGCTGGGATTGGCGCACAATATCGGCGGGCCGGGGGCCGTGTCCTCCGTGACGATACTTGGAGCAAGATGACCATGCCGGAGAAACGGATACGGGTGCTCATCGCCAAACCCGGGCTGGACGGCCACGATGTCGGCGCCAAGGTCGTGGCGCATGCCCTGCGCGATGCCGGGATGGAAGTGGTATACACGGGGCTTCACCAGACGGTCGAGCAGATACTGGCCACGGCCCTGCAGGAGGACGTCGATGTCATCGGCCTGAGCATTCTCTCCGGGGCGCACCTGCCCATCGCCGAGAGGCTCATGGCCGGGCTGAAGGCGGAGAAGGCGGACGATATCATGGTGGTCCTGGGCGGAAACATCCCCAGGCGCGACCACGACAGGCTCCGGGCGATGGGCGTGGCCGGGATATTTCCGACGAGCTCCCGCTTCGAGAAGATCGCCGACTTCATAAAGGAAAAGGTGAAGGTCCAATGAGCGAACCGCCGGAAGGCGCCAAAGGCGCGGGCAAGGCGGATGACAAGAAGAAGGAGGAGAAGAAGCGGGAGGAAAAGAAGGTCCGCCCGGTGGTGCTGGAATCCGGCATAGAGGTCAAGCCGGTCTACGGCCCGCAGGACCTGGAGGATTTCGATTACGGGAAGGACCTTGGCAATCCCGGCGAGTATCCCTTCACGCGGGGCATCCACCCTTTGATGTACCGGTCCCGGCCGTACACCATGAGGCAGTACGCCGGCTTCGGGACGCCCCGGGAGACCAACCAGCGCTTCAAGTACCTGATATCGCAGGGCCAGAACGCGCTGAACGTGGCATTCAGCCTGCACTCGCAGATGGGCATCGATTCCGATGACCCGCTCGCCGAGGGCGAGGTCGGCCGGGTGGGCATGGCGGTGGACACGCTCCGGGATTTCGAGGAGGCATTCGACGGGATACCCATCGACAGGATCTCCACCTCTCTCACCATCAACGGCAGCGCCGCCATCATGATAGCGATGTATCTCGCGATGGCCGAAAAAAGGGGCGTGAAGCTCGAGGATGTGCGCGGGAACGCCCAAAACGACATCTTGAAGGAATACATCGGGCGCGGGACCTGGATCTTCCCGATGGAGCCGTCCATACGGCTCATAACCGATACGATTGAGTACTGCACGCGGAAGGCCCCGAAATACTACCCCGTGTCCGTGTGCGGGTATCACATTAGGGAGTCCGGCGCCAACCCGGTGCAGGAGATCGCCTATGCCTATTGCATCGCCCGCGCCTATATCCGGTCGGTGATGGCGCGAGGGCTCCATCCGGACGAGTTCGTCGGGCGGTTCTCGTTCAACTTCGACATCCACGGCAACCTCTTCGAGCAGGTCGGCAAGTTCCGGGCCGCGCGCCGGCTCTGGGCGAGGATAATGAAAAACGAGTTCTGCTGCACGAACCCGGATTCGATGCAGATGAAGATGATAGCGGGCGGGGGCGGCGGCGGGCTGACCATCGAGGAGCCCGAGAACAACATCGTCCGGGGCGCCTACTACGGCCTGATATCGGCGCTCAGCGGGACGCAGACGATGGCGCTGTGCTCGTACGACGAGGCGTACACGATACCGTCGAAGAAGGCGGCGCTCATATCGCTGCGGACGATGCAGATGCTCGTCGAGGAGATGGGGCTTGCCGACACGGTCGACCCGCTCGCGGGGTCGTATTACATCGAGTGGCTGACCAACGAGTTCGAAAGGCGGATAATGCAGGAGATGACCAGGGTCGACGCCCAGGGCGGGATGGAGAGGCTAGTCGCGGACGGGACCATCCAGAGGGAGGTCTCGAGGCAGGCCTACCTCCTCGAAAAGAAGCTCCAGACCGGCGAGATGGTCAAGGTCGGCATGAACAAGTACCGCCAGGAGGAATCCCTTGAGGAGCAGACGGTGGAGTTCCACGAGTACAACGTCGCCGTCGCGAAGGAAAAGATCGAGGGCCTGAAGCAGCTCAAGGCGGCGCGGGACGGGCCGGCGGTGAAAGCAGCGCTCGACAGATTGCGCAATGCGGCGAAGGGGAAGGACAACCTGATGCCGTTCATCCTCGAGGCGGTCAAGGCCTATGCCACCGTCGGCGAGATGACCAATGTGATGAAGGAAGTGTTCGGGACGTTCAAGGAGCCGGTCAATCTATGACCGATGATAAGGCAGCAAGGCGGCAAGGCAGCAAGGCAGCAAGGGGACGGGAACAGTCCCTTGCTGCCTTCCTGCCTTGCTGCCTTCCTGCCTTCACCAGTCGGGAGGCGTAGCATGGGATTGTTGGAAGGCGTAAGGATACTGGACCTGTCCCAGATGCTGTCGGGGCCGTACGCCACGCTGGTCCTGGGGGACATGGGCGCCGAGATAATCAAGATAGAGGAGCCCGGCGAGGGCGACAGGACCCGGACGATGCCGCACCACCATTTCGGCGGGCTCAGCGGGTACTACATCTCTATAAACCGCAACAAAAAAAGCGTGACGCTGGATTTGAAGGTGCCCGAGGCGCGGGAGGTGTTCTACGATCTGGTTCGGAAAGCTGATGTCGTTTTCGACAATTTCCGGCCCGGGGTGCTCGAGCGGCTTCAAATCGATTATGAGACGCTCAGGAAGATCAAGCATGACATAATATCGGTCTCGATAACCGCCTACGGCTACGAGGGGCCGTACAAGGACCTGCCCGCCTTCGACCTGACGATACAGGCCATAGGCGGGGCGATGAGCGTCACCGGGGAGCCGGGCGGCTCGCCCGTCCGGCTGGGACTGCCGATGGGCGACCTCGCCGGGGCCGTGTTCGCCTCGAACGCGCTGACCGCGGCGCTGTACAAGCGCGCGAGGACCGGCGAGGGGAGCCGGGTCGACGTTTCACTGCTGGACGCGCTGGTGTCGATGCACACCTATGTCGGCCAGTACGTGCTGCAAGGCGGGGAGGTCCCGGGGCCCGTCGGCTCTGGCCACCAGTCCGTGGTTCCCTATCGCGCGTTCCGGGGCGGGGACGGGGACTGGTTCGTCGTGGCCGTGTTCACCGAGAAGTTCTGGGGCCTGTTCAGCCGGATGCTCGGCATCGAGGGGCTGGAGAAGGACCCGCGCTTCTTGGACAACCCGAGAAGGTGCGTCAACCGGGAGGCGCTGTTCCAGATACTCGAGGAGGAGTTCGAAAAAAGGCCTGCGGCCGAGTGGCTGAAGATGCTTGACAAGGCCGGCGTCCCGGCGGCGCCGATAAACCGGCTGGACAGGACGTTTGCGGACCCGCAGATACTGCAGCGGAAGATGGTGGTCGAGCTGGAAATACCCGGGGCCGGGAAGGTGAAGACGATGGGCAACCCGGTCAAGGTGCTCGGCGAGAAGGACCATTTCTCGGCGCCGGCGCAGCTGGGGCAGCACACCGAGGAAGTGCTCCACGGGCTTTTGGGATATTCAACGGAGAAGATAGCCGGGCTTAAGGAGAAGAAGGCGATTTGAGATACATTTGGCATGTTTCGGCTCCTGTGCACTTTCCGCTGTTTTACGTGTCCGCTCGGCGGGGTACACTCCAATAATGATGACGATGGATGGAACACGAAGATCAATGACGGGTTGTTGCTGGTTGAGTCGAGCGTCACCATCGCCACGCCCAAATCGAAGAGCGTCAGGACGACGATACCCGAGGTCATCGCGACGCATCATAGGATGAAGCTGGAACTTCTCATGTCAAGCATACGGTGTCACCCCCCATCGATTCGTACCGAGTGTAAATAAGGTGGGGGGATGACGTATGTCCCGGACCTCTACAGACCAATGTCCCGGGCCACAACACCCCATGGATTCGGGTTGAGGGTAAATAAGTTGGGGGGATGACTTATGTGCCGGACCACAACAAACCGTTGACAACAACGATTAATCCATTTCTCCATTCACGACATTATCTGGAAGATATGGAATGCACTGAGTATTTTTAGAGCCGAGTTGACAAAAACCAAGTAAATCTAATTTATTATCAATTATTTTTATTGGTACATGGTCAGCACTTGGACATTTCTTTTTTAATAGTGGTGCCAATATTGGTATGATTTCATCCTCCAGGCCAGCATATTCGCACTCAGCTAATGTTCCATCTTTCATTAAAAACCAAATCTTCCTTGCCTCATCCAAATACGAATGCAGGAAAATTCCTATTTTGTCTATTTCTTTGAAAGGAATATAATATGTAATGCCCCTAATAACTGCCTTAAAGGGCCTCCAACTCGGAACAATGCCATTTTCATAAATAATAAATCTTCGTATCATAAACGACCCGATTATTAAAAATATCAACAATAAGATGCAACTAATATCGATAATTAACCAAAATATCATATCATTCGATATTCCCTGAACTAAAATAGATTCTCCCCACATGTTCCATATTTTTAGCGATAATTGAATGATTGCACAAGATACAACCGCTGAGCCTGCGATTGCTAGAAGACGGAATGGGGATTCCTTTGATATATAAATTATTTGACCCATTATCTTAGTCATGGTGTGAACCCCTCCATATGGACTCATAGACTAGCGGCCATATCTAACTGTCGCCTCCTTTCAAATTCGGTCGGGAATATATATCCCAGAGCCGAATGCATTCGCGTTGCATTGTAGATCTGCTCAATAAACCACTTGATATTGTCGTACACTTCCTTTGCCGTTTCATATTCGTTCAGATATACCTCCTCGCATTTTAGGATCTTGAAGGAGCTCTCGACAAATGCGTTGTCGTACGGATTTCCCCTACGGCTGTTGCTGATCTGTATCCCGTGGTCACGCAAGCATTGAGTGTAGGCGAACGACGTGAACTGGGCGCCCTGGTCCGCATGATGGATCAATCCGCTGAGGTTTTCTTTCCGTCGGTTGTAGAGGGCCATATGCAGAGCGTGCAACGCAAGCTCGGCGTCGAGGTTCGGCCCGACGGCCCAGCCGATTATCCGTCGAGAATAGAGGTCCATTATCTTCCCACCATTCTCTCCAATTCCGCAATCTTCGCCTGGTCTTTAGACGGATTCCCTGGACCCGCGAAGGCCTTCTCCGGGTCTTCCAGGAAATCGCTCTTCCACTTGAATACCAGTTGGGGATGAATTCCGTTCTCCCGCGCCACTTGAGCGACGGGCAATCCACTATTCACTTGCGCTAGAATAGCTAGCTTAAACTCTTTTGTATACGTTGGTCTGTGTTTCGCCATGCTCAACCTCCAATCCAAAAGTAACTAGTCTGAAAGTCCACGAAAGTGGGTGCAGTCCATATCTATTAAAGATAGGCCGGTGACCCGCCTGTCCCAATAGATTACCGAGAAGTTCAGAATATTACAATAACATAAAGAACCGTTATAATCCTCCAAAAAAATGAATGATTAATTCTGATCAAGAAAAATAATTTCACATTATTTTAATGAATTATTTAGTATTTCTTTTATCCTTGAATGGGATATGTCTTGGCTTTGAGTCAAAATAATATATTCTAATCTCGGTATTTTTTTTTCTGTTGGATCTTGATATTCAACTGGGTGGAATCGGATATTAGAAAGATGCTTGCTATTTAATTGGACTTTGAAATCCAAGGTCATATCCGTACCTCTCAATTTATATTCGATTCCATTTCTTTTTAATATATCATGAATCGTCCAATAAATCTCATTGGATGATTTATTTTCTGATAAATATAAGATTTTTGTTCTTCGTAGTATACGGGCAACGGTTATTATAATGCATAAAACCAGAATGGAAGCGAAGATGAGAAAAAAGGACAAGACATTTGGATCGGTAGGGTGGTGAAACAGAAAAAGGATTCCAAAACCACTGAACCAAATGCAAAAAGCGTACGAGATGATGCGGGATATTTTTTCATTCTTTTGTAAGATATTTACACAAAAAATGGTGGCGATAATTATGGTCATGATTTTTAGCAGCAATTCAAAGGAGAGCGAATCTATTTGAAGGGACAGGAGTCTATCGATTGCTACTCTTCCTACTTGAAAGAGAGCGACAGTCCCGATAATGAGTAATTGGAAAAAAATGATGAACGCAAAGGTAAGAATCCTGTAGTTGGCTTTTACCCACATTTCATCCACTGCTCCCACTCTTTATCTTCTCAATTTCTTGATCTGCAATCTCATCTGATATTGTATAGGATTGATCATGAAAATACATTGGAATACTCGCTATTATTGGTGTGAACCCCTCCACATGGACTCATAGACTAGCGACCATATCAAACTGTCGCCTCCTTTCAAATTCGGTCGGGGATATATATCCTAGAGCCGAATGCATTCGCGTTGCATTGTAGATCTGCTCTCAATAAACCACTTGATATTGTCGTACGCTTCCTTTGCCGTTTCATATTCGTTCATATATACCTCCTCGCATTTTAGGGTCTTGAAGAAGCTTTCGACAAATGCGTTGTCGTACGGATTTCCCCTTCGGCTGTTGCTTATCTGTATCCCGTGGTCGCGCAGGCACTGCGTATAGGCGAAGGACGTGAACTGGGCGCCCTGGTCCGCATGATGGATCAATCCGCTGAGGTTTTCTTTCCGTCGGTTGTAGAGGGCCATATGCAGAGCGTGCAACGCAAGCTCGGCGTCGAGGTTCGGCCCGACGGCCCAGCCGATTATCCGTCGAGAATAGAGGTCCATTATCTTCCCACCATTCTCTCCAATCCGGCAATCTTCGCCTGGTCTTTATACGGATTCCCTGGACCCGCAAAGGCCTTCTCCGGGTCTTCCAGGAAATCGCTCTTCCACTTGAAGACCAGTTGGGGATGAATTCCGTTCTCCCGCGCCATTTGAGCGACGGGCAATCCACTATTCACTTGCGCTAGAATAGCTAGCTTGAACTCTTTTGTATACGTTGGTCTGTGTTTCGCCATGCTCAACCTCCCATCCAAAAGCAACTAGTCTGAGAGTCCAAAGAAGTGGGTGCAGTCCATGGAGGGCATATCGCTCAAGCGATATTCTTTCCAGCAAGCCTCATCCGGATAAGGTTCTTCTTCCAGTCCTCTATCGGGATGACGTTCTTGTCGAACGGCTCTCCGGTCCTGAGGTGGTTCGCGAACTCCGCGATCACGCGCTTGAACGTATCGGCCCGGAGCCGCCCTTTCATGTCGTTGAGCCAGAAGGCGCACGGGACCACCTTCTCCTCGCCGGGGTTCACATGGTCCAGGACGGTGTAGTGCGGGCTGAAGAGGTCGTCCGTGTCCAGAAGGTATCCGAGGTAGGCGTCGCGGAAGCCATCAGCATCCGGGTCGTAGAAGGCTTTGAGGCCTTCGGCGCAGGCCTTCCAGTTGGGCTTGGGGAAGATGATCTTGCGGCATCTGGGGCAATATTTCGAGTTGGGAATGGCGGGCCGGATGCAGACGAAGCACTTTTTGGCCGATGGCGGTATCGGCATGCCCCTGTATATGGCCGCTTTCGGCGGGGCCGGGGCCTTGCGACGCCAGTACCGGAACGGGATTATGTCCTTTTTGAAGGGGGTCCCTTTCCGGAAGTGGTCGTCGAGGTGTGGGACGACCTTCAGAAGCTCCCAGTCGGCGAGGTCGGATTTGAGCATCGAGACGAATGCGCAGACCGCCATGCGGTCCAGCTGGTTTCCGGGGAGGCGCTGGACGCTGTGGACGTAGAAGGGGCTTTGAGGGTCGTCGTCGGCCATGGGTATGTGCGTAAGCCGGCAGATGAATTGGTCCGTGGGCGGGTCATACGAGGCGATCAGGGAGAGGCGGCGGGGGCGGCGGTGGAATTTTGTGGCGTTGACGATGGAATAGCAGCGGGCGCAGGAGATGGAGTGGGGCTTCGCCTCGCGGATGCAGATGTCGCATTTCATGCAGGGGCCCAGATCCCAAAAGGACCTGGTCCGTGGTATAGGTGTCGGTTGTCGCCTGCCAAAAAGTATAATAACGGCTTCTGCACATAATTAGAATGGTGCGCGGATGGACTACACCCACCTCCAGACACAGTATGGCGGGCAATACATCGCCACAATACGGGGCAGGGTCATCGCCCATGGCAGGACCTTCAAGGCCGTCATGGACCGCGTGAAGTCCATGGGCAAGATCTCAAGCCCGGACCTCTCGTTCCGGTTCATCCTCCCACGCGGTGGGATCTGTGTCTTCTGTCTGTGAGAGGTATGGGAAAAGGCGCCTGGGCCTGTTCCCTGCCACGGTGCCGGTCCCCGAACTGTCGCTGGATGTTCGGACCAAATACGGCTGGGCCCGGCAGTGGTTCCTGGTCGACACCGGGGCGGACATCACGATGCTGCCATTCCATGCCAGCGAATGGCTGGATTGCGAGCTCACGACGAAGAAGGCCCGGGTGTACGGAATCGACGGGGAAGGCGTCACGGTCTTCGCCTCGAAGATCACTGTCCGCATCGGAAACCGGACGAAGATGGTCAGATGCGTGTTCTCCGACCGCGACGACATCCCATTCATCCTCGGCAGGCTGGATATCCTCAAATCCCATGACATCCTGTTCCTGAAGGACCGCGTGTGCCTGCGGAAACGATGAAAGGCGCTTTGCGGTTTTCTCGCCTGCGAATGGATTCCCCTGTTGTCCTGCGCCGCGGAATTTCAGCCACCCGCGGCGTCAGAAGGGCCGACCAAGTTTTGCGCCGGGCCGCTCGCTGCGGCCTGCTTGACGCAGGCCTCCGCTCGCGGACGGCTTTTTAGAAAGACCTCGGCATTCCGGGGTTGTCGGTCCCGGCTTCACAAACTTCGCTTCACCGGGGTTTGCGTGTTCCGCTGGAAAGGCGAAGTTTGGGACGAAGCCGCCCGCCGGAGCGGGCGGCTGAGTCGTGAACCGAGAATGCCGGTGGAGCCGCTTCGTAGTCCACTTAAAGTGGAGAGCCGCTCCGTCCTAAAACTCAGTAAATAGGTTGAGCTGTGAGGGTGGGTAAAGACGAACGGTTGGCGGCGGGGCTTCATGTGAAGACCTTGCGCCTTGCGCCTTGACCCTTGCGCCTTCGTACCTTGTGCCTTGTGCCTTGACCCTTGCGCCTTCGTACCTTGCGCCTTGTGCCTTGACCCTTGCGCCTTCGTACCTTGCGCCTTGTGCCTTGACCCTTGCGCCTTCGTACCTTGCGCCTTGTGCCTTGACCCTTGCGCCTTCGTACCTTGCGCCTTGCTTATTTGGCCTTGTCCTTCTCCTTCTTGGGCCAGTATACGAGATTGACCGCTCCAGTTCCTAGGGTTACGGGCTGCCCGACAATTATGTTCTCAGCGACTCCGCCCAGGTGATCTTCCTCGCCGATGATGCCGGCGCGGAGCAGGTGGTTCGTGGTGATTTCGAACGCGGCGCGGGCGAGCACGGATGATTTGCGGCCAGAGATGCCGTGGCGGCCTATCGCCTTGACATCGCCGTCCGAGGTCATCATGTCCGAGACCAACATGATGTGCCTGATATCCACGTTCAGGCCCTGCTCCGAGAGGGTGCGGTGTGCCTCCCTGATGATGGCCCCACGCGCGGCCTCGATGCCCAGGACGTCGTTGATCTCCAGTATGTTGTTGGTCGTGACCCGGTTGTGGTCGATGTTGGGGATTTGAAGGACCCTGGCCAGGTTCGAGCCCTCGGTGTAGACGACGTAGCCCTCCGGCTCCTTCCGGAGGATGGCCCTCTGGATGCCCTCGATGCCCTTTATTTTGAGGTTCTTTGTTATTTCGAGCAGCTGTTGCAGGCGCTTGTACGACAGCTCGCCGGACTTGATGACGAACTTGTCCTCGCCGACGCGCTCGACCTCGTTTTTTATCCTGGACTTCTTGGAAAGGGCGGCCTCGATGTTGTCCATCGTTATGTTCTTGGACTTGAGCTTGGGCTTGTCGGGGTGGACGATTATCTGCATGTTGGTTATGTCCGTCTCGATATCGGCTATGTCAAGCAATTTCGTCAGTTCGATTTCGCTCACGACCTTCTGGACCTCCTCCACCGATGCGGCCACGTCCTTGGGGAAGTGTATCTCCATCATCGGGGTCGAGGGGACGCGCCGGGCGTCCACTATCTCGATGAGCCGCGGGAGGCCCAGCGTGACGTTGATTTCGGCCACGCCCGCGTAGTGGAAGGTTCTCATGGTCATCTGGGTGCCGGGCTCGCCGATGGACTGGGCCGCTATGATGCCCGCGCTCTCCGTCGGGTCTATCATGTGGATGCGGAACTTCTTGACGACCTCGGCGAGTATCTTCTTTATCGTGGCCTCCTTGAGGTTCATGTCGTGGACCTTGTCGGCCACCTTCCAGATTATCTGGTCGGGGAGGCGCTCCTTCATCTCGGCGAGCATCCCGCGCAGATGCTTCTCGTAGGCCGTCTCCGTCCGTATGACCTTGTCGGCGCCGGGGGCCGCGTACTTGATGATGTCCTGCTTGGACTTGCGCTTCGGGGGGGCGCGCTTCTTCGAAGGCATTCTCAGTCACCCCCGAAGTCGTCGTCGACCGTCTCGTCCTCTGTCTCGAAGTCCTCCTGCGCCGAGGTCATGTCGGCCTCGTACTCGCCGAAGCGGAAGCCGGCCTTCTCCTCGTCCTCGAGGACCTCGACCCCGAGCACCTCGCGTATTATGTCGTCGACGTCGACGGCGTCCCCGCGCACCGAGCGGGACGGGTCGGTGCCGTCCTCGCCGTAGGCGAACTGGATGATGGTGCCGGAGGTGTTCCGCACCGAGCCGTCGTAGGTGACCTTCAGGTCCTCGAGGGCGTTGATGAGCCGGCGCTGCATGTAGCCCGAACGGCTTGTCCGGACCGCAGTGTCGACGAGGCCCTCGCGGCCGCCCATGCAGTGGAAGAAGAACTCGGTGGGGCGCAGGCCGCTCTTGTAGGACGCGCTCACGAACCCGGAGGCGTCGGCGCCGAGGTCCCGGCGCTTGAAGTGGGGCAGGGTGCGGCCCTCGTAGCCGCGGTGGATCCGCTCGCCGCGGACGGCCTGCTGGCCGATGCAGCCCGCCATCTGGGACAGGTTGAGCATCGACCCGCGGGCCCCCGACTTGGCCATTATGACCGCCGAGTTCTCCAACCCGAGGTATTTCCCGGCGAGGTTGCCCGCCTGGTCGCGCGCCCGCCCGAGCACCTTCATGACCTCGACCTCGAGCGTCTCCTCGACGGAGCGCCCGGGCATGGACTGCAGGAGGCCCTGGTTGAATGCCTCGACGCGGTCCTCGACGTCCTGCTTGGCCTTGGCGAGCACGTCGTCTATCTGCCGGCGGGCCTCCGGGGGTATGTCCTCGTCGTTGATGCCGGTGGTGAAGCCCTTGAGCATTATGGTCCCGATGGACAGCTTCGTGATGTTGTCGATGAAGACGCGGCCGTCGTCGGGGCCCCAGTCGCGGACTATCTTGTCGAGTATCTTGCCCTTGAAGGCCCCGATGCCCTTCTCGTCGATGACCCCGCACTTGAGCACGCCGTTTTGGATGACCACCCAGGCGTCGAAGCCGGTCTCCTCCATGCATTTTTCGCGCACGCACCTCTCGCAGCCGGCGCACACGGAGGCCTTGTACTCGATGGAGAGCTTCTGGGGTATCACGGTCGAGGCTATCGCCTTGCCGGTCCAGTAGGGCGCCCCGTCCGGGCCCTTGCCGGAGGGCTTGGGAAGCTCCCGGGCCGTGCCGATGAACGACAAGAGGAACAGCGTCTCGTCGCGGCTGAAGTGCAGGTCCCGGTGGGTCAGCATGAACGAGCCGGTGATGTGGTCGTGGATGGCGCCTATCACGGGGCCTCCGAACCTCGGGGAGAGGATGTGCTCCTGGACGCGCATGAGTATCTTCGCCTCGGCCCGCGCCTCCTCGCTCTGGAGGGCATGGAGGTTCATCTCGTCCCCGTCGAAGTCGGCGTTGTAGGGCGGGCACACGGAGAGGTTCAGCCGGAAGGTCTTCTGGGGCATGACCTTGACCTCGTGGGCCATGATGGACATGCGGTGCAGCGACGGCTGCCGGTTGAAGAGCACTATGTCGTGGTCCACGAGGTGGCGCTCGACGATGAAGCCTATCTCGAGCGTCTCGGAGAGGTTCTGGGCGTTCTTGTCGGTCACCTTGATGCGCCGGCCGTCGGGGCGGATGACGTAGTTCACGCCCGGGTAGTTCTTCGGGCCCTGGAGCACCATGCCCTTGACGACCTCCATGTTGTAGGGCGTCACGCGTATGGGTATCGTGAGCTCCATCGCCACCTCCATCGGGATGCCGACCTCGTTGATGGAGAGCAGGGGGTCCGGCGAGATGACGGTGCGGGCCGAGAAGTTGACGCGCTTGCCGGAGAGGTTGGAGCGGAAACGGCCCTCCTTGCCCTTGAGCCGCTGGGCCAGCGTCTTCAGGGGCCGGCCGGAGCGGTGCCTGGCGGGCGGTATCCCGCTCGTCTGGTTGTCGAAGTAGGTGGTCACGTGGTACTGCAGGAGCTCCCAGAGGTCCTCGACGATGAGCTGGGGGGCGCCGGCGTCGCGGTTCTCGCGGAGGCGCTGGTTGATGCGCAAAACGTCGACGAGCTTGTGCGTGAGGTCGTCCTCGGACCTGTCCCCGCTCTCGAGCGTGATGGAGGGGCGGACCGTGACCGGGGGAACGGGAAGGGCCGTCAGGACCATCCACTCCGGGCGGACGACCTCGGAGTTGATGCCCAGGGGCCGCAGGTCCTCGTCGGGGATGCGCTCGAGCCGCTCGCGCACCTCCTTGGGGGTCAGCTTGTGGCCGCCCTCGCGGAACGAGGTGGGCTTGTCGAGCGTTATCTTGACCTGCTCGGCGGCGCAGTGGGGGCAGACCCGGACCTGGGCGCCCTCGCGCTCCTCCTCGCGGAACACGGGGATGGCCATCTCGTCCGCTTCGGCCTCCGGGGCCTCGGGGGCCATCTCGGTCACGTCCTCGAGGCCCTCGGCCTCGGGGATCTCGACGGCCTTGTGCAGGAGCCGGCCGCACTGGCGGCAGGTGGACTTGAGGAGCCGCTTGATCTCCTTCACATAGCCGACGTGGATGACCGGCATGGCAAGGTCGATGTGGCCGAAGTGGCCGGGGCACTCGTCGACCTTGCGCCCGCAGGTCTTGCACCGGAGCCCGGGCTCGACGACCCCGAGGCGCGGGTCCATGAGCCCCATCTCGATGGGGAAGCCGTCGTCATCGTAGGTGTCGGCCGTGATTATCTTCGTGGCCGACATCGCGCGAACCTCGTTGGGGGACAGGAATGCGAACTTTATCGCCTTTATCCGCTTGCGAATGCCGAATATCATGACATCACCCCTATTTCAGGTCCTCCAGCTGCAGTCTCATGGCCACTCCAAGCGAGAGCAGTTCGTCCATCAGGAGCTTGAACGCATAGCTCGTCTGTATCGGATGGATGTTCCCGGTATCCCCGCAGACCGGACAGCGGAGGAACCCGCGCCGGTCCAGCATCGCGATGTGGCCGCACTTGGGGTTGCCGCAGACGTACTGGATGGTCCCGTCCGATTCGTCGAGGAGCTTGTCCTTGATGACCATCGCCGCGCCGTGCCCGATGAGGCAGTCGCGCTCCATCTCCCCGAAGCGCAGTCCGCCCTGCCTGGCCCGGCCCTCGGTGGGCTGCCTCGTCAGTATCTGGACCGGCCCGCGGGAGCGGACGTGGAGCTTTCCGGAGGCCATGTGGTGGAGCTTCTGGTAGTAGATGACCCCGACGAAGATCTCGGCCTCGATCATCTTGCCGGTCTTCCCGTCGTACATCCTCTCCTTGCCGTTGTGCTTGAACCCGTTGGCGACGAGCCCCGAACGCAAATCGGCCTCGTTCTCGCCCGAGAACGCCGTGCCGTCTATGACCCGGCCCTCCATGGAGCCTATCTTTCCGCCGATCATCTCCAGCACGTGCGCCACCGTCATCCGGGACGGGATGGCGTGCGGGTTGATGATGAGGTCCGGCGTCATCCCGTCGCCGGTGAAGGGCATGTCCTCCTGGGAGACGATCAGGCCTATCACGCCCTTCTGGCCGTGGCGCGAGGCGAACTTGTCCCCGAGCTCGGGGATGCGCTCGTCGCGGACATGGACCTTGACCATGCGCGAGCCGTTCTCGCTCTCCGTCAGGAGGACATTGTCGACCCAGCCCTGCTCGCCGTGGCGCACGGTTATCGAGGTCTCGCGCCGCTTCTGCGGCGTGAGGAAGTCAGTCTGCTCCTCGAGGAACCGGGGGGGCGAGGTCTTGCCGACCAGGACATCCCCGCCCTTCACGTAGACCTCGGGCGATATCAGGCCGTCCTCGTCGAGGGAGCTGTAGGTGACGTCCACGCGGGCGCCGCGTATGTCCGGGGAGGGTATCTCGAAGTGGTCCTCCTGGCCGCCAGGGTAGCGCCGCTCCTCGGCGCGGTAGGTCCGCAGGAAGTGCGAGCGCCCGAGCCCGCGCTCGATGGAGGAGCGGTTGAACACCAATGCGTCCTCCATGTTGTAGCCGTAGTACGAAAGGACGGCCACCACGAAGTTCTGGCCCGCCGGGCGCTTCCTGAAGTTGACGAAGTCCATGGCCTTGGTCTGGACGATGGGCACGTGCGGGTAGTGGAGCATGTGCGAGCGCGTATCCGGCCGGATGCGGCAGTTGGCCGAGGCGAGGCCCAATGACTGCTTGGCCATGCCGGCGCCCATCGTGTTGCGGGGCGACGAGTTGTGCTCCGGATACGGTATCAGCGAGGTGCACACGCCCAGGATGACCATCGGGTCCACCTCGAGGTGGGTGTGTTCCGGCGTGAGGTCCTTTTCGAAGATTCCGATGAAGGCGTTCTCCTCCTCCTCGGCGTCCAGCCACTCCGTGACGCCCTCGCGGACGAGGTGCTCGATCCCGATGCGCTTGGAGCGCAGGTCGTCCAGGTGCCTCTTCGTGAGCAGGATCTTCCCGTTCTTGACCACGAGGAGCGGCCTCCGGAGCCGGCCCTCGTCGCAGTTGATGATTATCTCGTTCGTGGTGTCGTCGTGGCGGATGTTTATCTCAGACGAGAGAAGCCCCTGCCGGCGGCGCTCGCGTATCTCCTCGACGAGCTCGCGCGCTTTTTCGTACATGCCGGTCAGGTCGCCGTTCACGTAGACCCGCGTCTCGGTCACGTGCTGTCCGCCCTTTATCTCCTTGAGCCCGATGTTGTTGAGGAACCACTTGACCTCGTCCTCGTCGAAGCCGCGCGTCACGTCCACGATGAGCGCGCAGTTCTTGACTAGGCCGCAGTTCTGGCCCTCCGGGGTCTCGTTGGGGCAGAGCCGGCCCCACTGGGTCGGGTGCAGGTCGCGCGCCTCGAAGTGCGGCTGCGAGCGCGTGAGGGGGGAGGTGACGCGGCGAAGGTGCGAGAGCGTCGCCATGTTGCAGGTGCGGTCCAGAAGCTGCGAGACGCCCACGCGCCCGCCCACCCAGTTGCCGGTGGCCAGGGCGTGGAAGAGCCTCTGCGAGAGGATGTCCGGCCTTATGGCCGAGGATATCTTGAGGTCGCGCCGCCGCCCGAACCCGCGCTCGAGCTGGTACTTCAGGTCCTTGCAGAGGTTGGTGAAGGCCACCCGGAAAAGGTCCTCCATGAGGTCGCCGGCGAGCTTCAGCCGCTTGTTGGCGTAGTGGTCCTTGTCGTCCTCCTTGCGCTTGTTCAGGGACAGTTCGAGCACGGAGCGCGCGATGCGCCCGAGGAAGATGGCCTTCTTGAACCGGTCCTTGCGCGTGTCCCCGAGGTGGGGCAGGAGGGAGCGGTCGATGATGCTCTCAACTTTCTTAGTACGATACTCCTTGGCCTGGCCTGTCGCGAACTTCTTTTCGAGGTAGATTATCGCGTCGTCGGTGCTGAAGACGCCGTCCGGCGGGTAGAGCTTCTTGTCCTGGCACTCCTCGAGGTTCGCATAGACTATGTTGGACATGGCCGGGTCCGAGACGATGGCCCGGTGGATGTCCTCGTCCTTCTCCATCCCCAGCGCCTTCATCAGGATTACCAATGGTATCTGTCCCGAGGCCGCCGGGACGGACACGATGAGCATGCCGTCGGTCTTCTTCTCCACTACGGTGAGCGCCCGGTAGCCCTCTTTCTGGGAGAACACCTTGGCTATCTCGATGCGGTGGCCGTAGCGCTCGTCGTACTCGACCATCACGCGGTTGGGGGCGAGGTCCTCGAGCGATATCAGCACGCGCTCCGTCCCGGAGATGATGAAGTAGCCTCCCATGTCGAGGGGGTCCTCGCCCATCTCGACCAGGCGGCGGTTGTACTCGGCCTCGGCGAGCTCGCCCTCGGTCTTGATGTTGTCCTGGTGGAGGTTGCACTTGCGCGAGCGGACCATTATCGGGAGGTCGCCGATGTGGACCTTCTCGGGCTCGCGGTCGATGCCGTTCTCCACGACGGTGAACTCGAGGTAGATGGGGGCCTTGTAGGTGAGCGATCGGAGCCGCGCCTCGATGGGCGTGAGCTCGTGGGACGAGCCGTCCGCCTCCTTCACGACGGGAAGGCCGACGCTTATGGTCGGCCGGGCGCGCTGGGAGACCTCGCCCGTGTTGGGGTCCCGGACGCGGCCCATGTGGATCTCGATGTTCTCGTGGCCGCTCTTGTCGAGCTCCAGCTTGATGATGCCCCGGTCGGTGTCGTCCTCGCTGACCCGGACGTTGTCGACGATGCGCTGCATCCTGCTGTTGGGGTTGTCCGGCGTGGGGAGGAAGGCGTTGAACGAGTCCGTGTGGTGGTTCACTATGCTCCGGTTCCTGAAGAAAAACTCTACAAGCTCCTGCATGTCCCAGCCTCCTCAATCCACGACGATACGGTAGGTGGTGTAGATGCCCGCCGTCTCGCTCTTCCGGGTAATCTTGATTATCCTGCCCCGGCGGACCTCCTCGCCCGCCTTCGCCTCCAGGGACTGGACGCACGGGTCCGTCCGCCGTATCTTGGGCAGCGCGTCCTTGCTGGTCTTGTACCGGGCCAGGACCTCCGCCTCCTCCTTCTCGTTGAGCAGCGTGTGGGTCGGCACCAGCTGGTGGCTCATCACGCTGAATTTCTGCTCCGTCTCCGCGGCTTGTTTCTCGGCCATCGCCATCACCCTTCTGCCTTCACCACGCCTCTTCCCTGCACGCCTTCCCCGCTTCCTTTTCCGCTACGGGCCTGAGGGGATTCGAACCCCCGGCCACCTGGTGTCCACGCCCGGAGCCCTTCGGCGCCGGGCATAAAAGCCAGATGCTCTTTCTAGGGACGCCTCTTCCGGCCCCGCGCCGGCGGCGCGGGATTGTCTGGACAGGTCGTCCTACCTAGCTGAGCTACAGGCCCGTGATGATCGTTCGTCTCGGTCTTCGATGCCTCCCTGCCGGATGAAAAGGATGCGGAAAATGCGCCGGGAACCGGCCCCGGACAGTACAGATTATTAGTAATAGGCATAGGATAGGCACGTGCATAGAGGATACTATATATAAAGTTAACTCAATTGGAACTAGTATTTAGCCTTTTGTTGGACGTGGATTATTATATTCCATATCTTCAGTACCTACAATTGCACTCTCATTTCTTTGAACTCTACAATAAATATTTATTGATTATTTACTTTTTTGTTATTATTTCTAAATTCCAATGGAAAAATAACATCGGAGGTGGCCCCGTTGCCGGAAGGCTGCCGGCTCAAGGTTGATTATGCCAAAGACCGTTCGGGATACCGCCATGCCCGATGTAACGATCGCGTCGGCGGTCTGCACCCGCTTCGGGAAGCGCCCGGAGACGCTTCTGGAGCTCCTGGCCGAGGCCTCGGCCCGGGCGCTCGGGGGCCGCGAGGTGGAGGCGCTGTTCGTGGGCTCCCAGAACCCCGAGGAGCTCTCGGACACCGGAAACCTCGCAACCGCCCTCGCGGACGCGCTGGCTCTGGCGCCCCGGCCGGCAGTCCGGGTGGAGTGCGCCTCCTCCTCCGGCGCGGCGGTATTCGAGCAGGCCGCGGAGAGCATCGCCTCGGGGAAGTACCGCTCCGTCCTGGTCGCCGCGGGCGAGAAGATGACCCACCTTCCCACCGGGCGCGTCAGCCGGATACTGGCCGAGGTCCTTTCGCCGACGGAGAGGGCCCTGGGGCTGACCATGGCAGCCCTGGCGGCCATCTCGGCGCGATCATACATGCACCGCTACGGGCTGACGAGGGAGGAGCTGGCCCTGGTGCCCGTCAAGAGCCATCAGAACGCCCTTCTGAATCCGGCGGCCCACCTCCAGAAGGCCATCACCGTCCAGGACGTCCTCGAAAGCCGGCCGGTTTCCGACCCGCTCCGGGTCTATGACTGCTCGGCAGTGTCCGACGGCGCGGCGGCCGTGGTCCTTTCCTCCGGCAAGGGGGAAGTGGTTGTCGGGGGCATCGGCCACGGCACGGATGCCCTGGCGGTCCAGCACAGGGAGGACCTCTGCTCCCTGCGCGCCACCCGTGAGGCGGCCCGCCAGGCCTACGAACGCGCCCGCCTGGGGCCGGGGGACATCGATGTGGTGGAGGCCCACGACGCGTTCAGCATCCTGGAGCTCATCGATCTCGAGGACCTCGGCTTCTTTCCGAAGGGCGGGGCGCGCAACGCGCTGGTCAAGGGCGAGACAAGGCTCGACGGCGCCCTGCCGGTGAACGTTTCCGGCGGGCTCAAGGCGCGGGGCCACCCGGTCGGCGCAAGCGGCCTGGCCCAGATCGTGGAGCTCTTCGACCAGCTTACCGGGAACGCCGGCAGGAGGCAAATCGACGGCGCCGCCGTCGGACTGGCCCAGAACATCGGGGGCTTCGGGTGCAACAACCTGGTCACCATTCTCAGGAGGGCGGGGGCGTGAGCGACGCGGTCGCTCAGGGAGCCGTCGAGGCCTCGCTTTGCTGCGCCTGCGGCAAACACGTCGTCCCGAGGCGGCCGCTTTGCCCGAAGTGCGGGGGAGCCACCAGGAACGTGGCGGTGGGGGGAAGGGGGACAATCCTCAGCTGGACAACGGTGCATGTCACGCCCGAAGGTGTTCCGTCACCGCGGACCGTGTCGCTCGTCGGGCTGGAATGCGGTGCGGCGGTGCTCTGCCTCGTCGCCGACGACCGGACCCTCGAGATGGGAGCGTCCGCCGAGATCGTTCTCGTCGATGGATTATTTCATATGAAGTAAGCGCGGGGAGGGGGATTCGAACCCCCGAAGACCACTCGCTGTCGCTCGTAGTCTTCTCGGGCCCCCGCCCCACCCCACCCCACTTCGTAATCCCCCTCCACTCTTAACAAAAACATTGGGTAAGCGCGGGGAGGGGGATTCGAACCCCCGAAGACCACTCGCTGTCGCTCGTAGTCTTCTCGGGCCCCCGCCCCACCCCACCCCACTTCGTAATCCC
>Ga0233425_10002373_pt1 | contig 37382 bp, 36 predicted proteins | sample Watercolumn_Towu_2_FD_181712 | JGI IMG/M metagenome (GOLD analysis project Ga0233425, IMG submission 181712) | Freshwater microbial communities from Lake Towuti, South Sulawesi, Indonesia - Watercolumn_Towuti2014_140_MG | ecosystem: Environmental > Aquatic > Freshwater > Lake | place... | reverse complement strand
CCACCCAGACCCGCGGGAGCGCCTCCGCCACCGGCCGGCTTCAGATCGGAACGGTGGCCGGCTTCGCCTCGGAATGACGGCCGGCTTCAAATCGGAATCCCCGGCCGGCTTCGTCGGAATACGCACCCGCGGAGGAACTGAGCGGTGTACGCCCCGAGCATGAAGGACCGGAACTGGAAGATGGTCCGGCCCATGGGCGAGCTGAGGAGCACGCTCGTTTGCCCCAGGTGGTTCTCCTGGATAGCAAGCCGGGACCAGCGCCACACGGCACCCCGGAAGGCCGCGAATGCCTCCTGGTCGTCCCACTCCCGGAAGCCGCCCTGGACGAGCTGGCGCTTCGAGCCGGGGGCTGGCTCTTTGTAGGAGTGCTTGCGGATTTGGGCGAAGACCCGCTGGGCCATCTCATCGTCCAGCCCGAGGGCCCGCATCCGGTCCATGTTCAGGCCCAGCACCTTGGCGGAGCCCTCCGACTTCACGGCGGCGTTCATGATCTTCTGGACCGCGGCGGCGGACGCCCAGCGGCGCGAGGCGGTGTCCACCACGCTCATCCCGGAGATGACGTTCGTGAACCGCTTGGCCGTGTGGAAGGCGTCCTGGGCTTGGTTGTAGAGCTGCCCTTGAGCGGACCTGTTGATGGGCACGCCTGCGTCATCCTCGATGCGCTTCCAGCCGTCCCGGAAGAAGTCCGCACCGAACCCGGAGAGGTCCTCGATCTCACGGGCAAAGCCGCTGTGAAGCTCGCCCGTCTTGGCGTCCCGGATGAGGGCCTTGAACGTGGGGATGCCCTCCAGCGCGGCCTTGATGCCGAACTGAGTGACCACGCCCATGGCCTCGCCCACCTGGGCCAAGCCCACTTGGTTCATGACCCGGATGAAGTTGTAGTCCCGGACCACCTGGAGGGCCCGCCCCATGCCCGTCCGGTCGAACTGGTCAGGGACGCCCGTGATGCGCTCGTAGACGAACTCCATGCGCTTCTGGTCCGCATCGGCGCGGCCCACGCGGGTATCGTGCGGGAGGTCCGTGCGGGCATCCCAGGTGGCGCGCATGTCCCGGACAAGCCGGTCGAAGTCGGCCCGCGAGGAGATGCCGTCGATGAGGAACTCCGGGAGGTCCGGTCGAAGCTCCGGGTGGTGGAGCGGGTTGCGGACCTGGACCATCGACATGGCGATTTGCCCGCTCATCTGCCGGGCGTAGGACCGGAAGAGGAACTGGCTGTCCTCGTGGAAGAAGTCCTTCATCCGAAGGGTCTCCCAGGAACCGTCACGGGCCCGTACCTGGGCCTCAAAGTTGGTGTCGTAGAGGGTCCGTCGCTTGGACCGCGCGATGCCCCCGCCCTTATCCGGGGAGGGCCTGAGGACGTTGAGGACCAGCTCCCGCGAGGCGTCGTCCAGGTCCATATCCCCGAGGGCCTTCCCGATGGCCTCCATATCCGTCCCGTGGACCACGCGGTCCAGGTTCGTCATCCCGGCCGTGGCCTCCCTCAGGGTGCGGAGGTAGCCCTTCGCCATGCGCTCAGCGATGGCATCCGCAAGCTCCGGGGCCGCCGCCTTGAAGGAGGATGCGAGGAACTGACGGATGGCGTCATCACCGAACCGCGTTGTGATGGCGTCGATGCGCTCGTGGTTAGCGACGTTCGGGCGGTAGTTGGGATCAACGGGGATCTCCTCGAAGCCCTTCACGGCGCGCCGCTGGGACCCGTCGAGGAGGCCGGGGTTCTTCGCCAGCTCCAGGAGGCCGGCGTACCCTTGGCGGAGCTTCGCCGCAGTCGAGACGGCCTCAGGGGAGAAGTCCCCCACGCCGGGGAGTCGGTGGTCGATGACGGCGGTGACTTCCCGGTTGAACGCTTCACGGGCCGCGGCACGCTCACCCCACGGGATTTCCATGCGAGTGGCGTAGGCGGTGAAGCCCTCGTGATGCGCCTTGTCGGCCATCATCCCGTAATCGAACTCGATTTGCTTCTGGAACTCCTCGGCCGTCCGCCCGGCCACCTTGGACTTGTCCGCGTTGCCGACCACGTCGGTTACGGTCGAGCCCATGAAGGCGCGTGTGGCGGCGTTGTCGGAGCCCTTACCCTTGCCCGCGAGGTCCCACCGGAACTTGGACCCCCAGGACCGGGCCACGGCCTCGTCAACGGCGGCGTGCGCCCAGTCCGCGCCGGCCTCCGTGAGGGTCTCTCGGGAGGACGTGCGAGCTGCGCCGGCCGTGCTCCCCAGTTCGCCCATGGAATAGGGGAGCGTGGGGGTGACGAGCTGGCGGCCCGCGGCGTCCTCAGCATCAGCGTGACGGCGGATGGCCTTGCCGATACCTTCCAGGGCGGCGGCCTCTTCGGCAACTGCGCGGTTTCCCGCGATGGCCCCGAAGGCGCCGCCCATGACAGCCCCGGTGCCGGCCGCCCACAGGATGTCCGAGCCGTGGGCCGTAGGCTTGTTCGCCACCCGCGGCACCTCCAAGGCGGCGTTGATGACCGCCCCCTCAGCGGCCCGGACGCCAGCCCCAGCGAGGCGGCTTGCCTTGGCCGGGAGTCCGATCTCCGGGGCGAGCGCGGTGAGGCCCAGCCCCACGATGTCCGTGAAGGCCGCGCCAATGCGAATGCCCGTGCCCGTCCAGCCCATGGCATCCATGCGCTTTTCGTGCTCGACGTCGTCCAGGATTTGGGACTTGAGTTGGGCGAGATGGGCCTCCGAGGTGGCCGCGCCAAGCTGGGGCTGGAGGTTCTTCGGGATGCCGTCCTGGGCCGCCTTGAGAACCTCCAGGGAGGGGGTCCACGTCGGGTCCGGGAGGAGGTCCGTCTGGCCGCGCAAGAGCCACGTCATGGTCTGCGCGTCCTTGGCCTCCCGCCACAGGGCTTCCCCGATGCCGTAGGGCTGGACCCCTTCGGCTTGCTGGGCCCGGTATTGGTTCATCTCGACGTCGTTGATGGGCGACCGGGGGGCGGCCGGGTCGCTCCAGTTTACCTTCGCGGAGCTGGGCGGAGCCGAGACACTAGACGCGTCAACAGCCCCGCCCCCGAGGGAGGGGTAGGAGGCGGCCCCCCCATAAACGGCCTTCGCGTTGGACAGGCGACCGGCCCAGTTGTGGCCGCCCTGGGGGTTGGCCCGAGAGTATCCGCGCGGGCGCTCGAAGTGCATGAAGGCGGCGGTGGCCTCCTCGATGTTCGTAGCGGCCCGGAGCTTGCCCGCGGCGAAGCCCTCGGAGGTGTCCAGCTCGTGTTGGGCGAACTCAAGCTGGCCCCGGAAGTCGTTGTCCGCGAGCCCCTTACCACGGAGGTAGGAGAGGAGCGCGGGCTTGCGGTCGTTGTGCTGGAAGACCCCGAAGGCCGCCCCGCTGTCCCCGGAGATGCCGGGGTTGAGGCCGCTCTCCGCCATCGCATGGCCGACGATTGCGGCGGCTTGGACGGGGGACCAGCCCTTAGATTTGAAGAAGTCGTAGGCTTCGGATTGGCGGTCAGCCATCGGGAGATTTCCTGAAAGATGAGCCGGCGGCACGCACTGGCCGACGGGCATGAGGGGGCGTTCACGCGAGCCGGTGAGGGCCCGCGCGTTCGGGGTTGGGTGTTCGGGCGGTGATCCGCGGGGCCGGGCTTACGGGCCCTATGAGTGGAGCTACTGGGGGGCTTAGAAGGCCGCGGTCATTGGCATCACCGCATCGCTGCGAAGGCTGCGGACCGGGCGTCCCGCTCCTCCTCGTGCCGACGTCGAAGCTCACGGGCCTGGGCTTCGGCCAGCTCCTTGGCAGCAGCTTCGTTCGCGGCGACCAGCTTGCCGTCCGAGACCATCGCGAACACCTCGGCCATGAGGGCGGTCAGGCTGTCGGCCTGCTTGGTCCCCGCCTTCGCGGTAATGAACGCGGCCTGAGCCTTCGTGAGGTGGTACTCGGTGATGGTCGAGACGCGGCCCTTACCCGATACGATTGGCACGCCACCGTGGCGCACCAATCCGAGCGCCTCCAGCATCGGGAGGTGACGCTTGATGAGCTTGCGGATGTCGGCCGGGCGGGCGTAGCCCAAGGCCTCAGCAAGCCGAAGGTCCTGAACGGTGGCCTCCATGGCGGTGAGCGGATTGCCGCCGAGGGACACGAGGGCAGTGGTCGAGGGTGACGTCCCCATGTGCGGGTTCCTTGGACTGAGCCAGCCACGCGGCGGGCAAGGGAGGAGCGTTCACGCGGGCCGGGAAGGGTCCGCGCGTCTTTGGGGGTGGGGCCCGTTTAGACGCCGATTTCGGGGTGACGGGGACGGGGGACGCTTAGAAGCCGAGAGGCCCAGCTAGCGGGGGCCTACGACTCGCCCCACAGCTTGGCGTTGGCCTTGTAGGAGCTGGCCGCGTCGAGCCCGGCGGTTCCGATCTTGAGGCCGGTCGCCGCGAGGGACGGCCGACGCACGTCCCGAAGGCCGTTGATGCGGTCCCTCATCTGGTAGGAGGCGGCCACCTTCTGGTCCTGGAGCTGACCCTGGGTCCAATCGAGGTTGGTGTCCGTCCGCGTGTCGAAGCGACCCTGCTGGGCGTAAATGTCGTGCATCAGGGTATCGACCGTGGGGCCCGCGATGCCGGCCTCTCCAGCGGCCACGGTGTTGGTCGCCACGGTGCGCTGGACGTCGAGCGCCACGTCCGCCTTCCGGGCCGATGCGGCGTCCTGTTCCTGGGCCTGTCGGCGCCCGAGAGCGGCATCCTGCCGTGCGAAGTCCGCGGCGGCGTTCTGGCGGGCGATGGCGTTGGAGAGGTTCTGAGTCTTTGCGGTCTCGGACGCGGAGGAGTGGGACAGCAAGGCGGAGCCGCTGTTGATGGCGAAGCCCGCCAACGCGAGCGGAAGGGCATGGCACATGGGTCGGGGTTCCTGCCCATCGGGCATAGGGGGAGCGTTCACGCGGGCCGGGAGGGTCCGCGCGGGGTGTGATTGGGTGTTCGGGAAGGTCGCCGGGGAGGCGCCGGCTTACGGGCCTAATATATGGTAGATAGGGGGGGTGCTGTTGTGGTCGGCTTGGAGGCAACCGGAAGTCTCTGCCCGGTGATCTCCCATCCGATGGTCTCCATGATCTGCTTCCCCTCCTCAGCCCGTGAGCTGGGAAGAAGAAGACCGTCATGGATGCCGAGACCGACGATGCCCCGGCTACGCATCTCCTCCAGCACACTCACGAGAATGTCGCTCTCGGTCCGCATGAGGCCGTACCCGAGGCTTGTTCCGAAGCAGCTCTTGAGAGCCGGATGGCGTTTCAGAATGGCCTTCCTGGTTCGTGATACCGTCCAGCCTGCGGGGAGCTGAGGAGCTTCGTTGTCCTCTGGATCGGGCCAAGTGTGCCGGCGGTTGTGAGTGTCGAAGAGGAACGTGTTCACCGCGAGCTTCAAAGCCGAGCGATACTCCGGTCCCAAGCCCTCAATGGCGTAGAGGTCTCCCGCCGGGGGTTCCTTCCCGGTGGTCGCGTAGGCCAGCCGCGGGAACATCGAGGCGAAGTCGAGGTCCACGACGGGTTCCCCGTTGATCCTGATGCCCGCCCGTCGAGCGCGTTTCAGGTTCTGCCAGAAGCCGCCGTAGAGGCGACCGCACTTGCCGAAGTGGGGGGCCTTCTCCTCCGCCAAGAGCGTGAAGCGCCGAACCAAGCGCCGCTGGAGGTGGTCTACGGGCCCGAGACCGTCATCCACGAAGGTGATGTCCGCGCCTTCCAGATGGGTGTTGATCCTCTCGACGCTGGCACGCATCGCCCGTGTGTCGGTGGTCTCGGGATAATCCACGAAGCCGGGAGGGCCACCAACTGCATCCCCAGGGTCCCGCGGAGGCTTGCGCTTGAGGGTGACGAGTTCCTCCCGCGGCAGGCGGCAGAAGTCTGCCACGCCGATGCCAGCGGAGGCGACCATGTCCGCGAACAGGGGCGTAGGCTCGATGGTCCCGGCCTCCCTCCGCCGGCTGGAGGGTGCGTGCATGGACAGTAGCCCCAGCTCACGCAGAGCGCCCAGGAGACCCGCGAACGGTTTCCCGTAGGCGGGATTGTCGTAGCGGCCGAAGCCTTTCCTGGAGTGCCCGGTGAGCACGGCGAGACGTCCCGTTTCCGGGGGGATCAGCGCAGCGTATGCGAGGTTCGCGACGGTGCCCTCTACGGCAGCGAGATAGCGAACTTGATCCTCCGGGCGGCGCTTGCGCTGGCGGGCTCCGATGTCCGCCTCGTACTGGGCTAGAAGTGCGGCCACCTCATCCACGAGAGCGCGGAGCGGGATGCCGGACGCACCCTGCCAATCGTTGAACCAGCGGTGCCGCGCCACCCCGCTGCGAAGAGGCCGAGCGATGCCCTGGACAGGCAACGACGGGTTTGGGGTCTGGATGTTCATACCAACGCCCTCGCACCTTCGGCCATGCTCTCGGCCCGGCGGAGCCTCTCCTGGCGTTGCTGATGCTCCAGGCGAGCCACAAGCACGCCCACCCCGGCCAACGTCTCGATGAACCAGCGGGCCAGAACGGCAGCGGCCTTCGGGGGAAGCTCCCGGTAGACCAGCTTCCGCCTGCCGGTGGTGCGGTCCGTCCAGGTCCCCGCATTCACCTCCGACAGCCCGCGAACGCGCCGTGTGAGCTGAAACCGAAAGGCATCATCCGACCGGAAGCGGTGCGGGTCCGCCTCCTGCATAAGGAACATCGCCATCCCCGTGATGAGGAAGGCGGCTGGCTCGATGTGCTCGGCCAGCTTGAGGACCTCCTCCGCCGCGATGCGCTCGTGACGGGACCCGGCTCGGCCCGCCCGGAAGTCAGTGAGGATGCCCCTTGCGCGGACTCCGAGGCCCCGCCAGTTGGCTTCGACGCCTGCCCACAGGGGATTGCCCGCGTTCAGGTCGACGCGTTCCAGAGCCCGCCGTTCGAAGGGGCGCAACTCCGCTTTCGTCACGGCTCGCTGTTCGGGATGGCCGTGGCGCCGTGCCTGGGCCGCGTGCGTGGGGCAATAGCTGCCCCACTGCGTGGTGTGCCCCGTGCAACCGGGGATGCTGCAAGGGCGTGCCATGAACAACCCCTCTCTAATGCAGTGCGAGGCTGTGGCCGTGCTCACCCCCGAGGCGCCGAATGGCCTCGCTGTCGAGCCGTAGAAGCGGACCCTCAGGACCAAGCACGATGGTGAACTCGTCCTCGGCTAAACCGTTCGCGAGTGCGAAGATGCGGAGGTCGGCTACGTCGCCCGACCGCCCGAGCACCTCGAAACCAACCGATTTGAGTGCCATGCGGACTGCGCGGTCATGAACGCTGTGCTTGGGCACTTCCGGCGCGTGGCGTGCGAAGAGCTTCTTGAGGCGGGCTACTTCTTGCGGGAGGAACTGGGCGGCCGGGGCGTTCGTGGAACAAGCCGCCTTCCAGATGGCCGACATTGGGGCCTCGCTACCATCAGGTAGCCGAACGCGTAGTTGTGGCTGTGTGGACGCCCCACTGATGTGCATATCCTTCGGCATGTGATTTCCCTGGTCGAACTGACGAAGGGCGCCGCGTGAGGTAGCGCCTCTTTTCCTCAGGTGGCGGGTAATTGCATCCGCAGGAGCAAATGCAGACACGCTCCAAATCTTTAGGGGGTCGTCGCAGCCGGAGCCGGCCACCCAGGGATGGCGCGCTCAGTCCCCACCTTCGGGGCGAGCCAAGCAAACACCGGCCCCAAACTGATGGTGACGTGATGTCGCCCCAGCCACACCTCAAAGCTTCCGTGAACACCCCAACTGGCCCAATCGAACCAGCGGCGCCCACGTGTGCCGTCGTCGCCCATCAACACATCCAACTGGCGACCCAGCGATAGGTCGAGAAACCCCCAACCGACGCTCACGTTCACATCAATGCCCTTGCCGAACATTTCGACAGCGAGTCTCATCTTGCAGCCCCGTGTGGCGCATGTGTTTTTAGCGCCGTTGTTCGCTCGACTGAGCGCCAACAACAGATGCACGAACGGATGCAGAAGAGCAATCAGATTAAATCCGCCCAAGTCTGCCCATATTTACTTCCTATACGGGGAATTTCCCTGAATAGAGATTTTATTTCATCTCATAAACCATTGAAATATAACAATGTCGACTTGAGAAGATCACGCAAGCGTAACGAGATCACGGGAGATTATGCGTCAACCGCGCAAGGTTCCTGCGACAGCCCGTCGCACGCGCTGGCCTGATATCCGCGTCGAAGGGTTGCATCCGATATACCCCTACAGCTCCCCATCATCCGGCACCTCCAGGTCCCCGCGTGAGACCGTGATACGGGGCCTTGCCCACTTCCCGCCCTTCATCCTTCGGCCCGCCTCAACCTTCTTCGCCCGCTCCATCTTCCACTCGTCAACCACCGCAACACGGGCTTCCCTCTCCGCCCGGAGGATGTGCTCGTTCGCAGCCGACCGCGGGACACTGGCGTTAGTCGCATCGAGGCGCCTGTTCAGCTCCGCGACGGCCTCAGGCGGGGCCGGTCCAAGCTCCTTTAGGTGATCGCAGATTTGCCTCCAGAGTTCGTGCGTCATGTGGTGCTCGAACCGCGCCTTCACGTAGGCCGGCTTGTCCACGATATCGCGCGCCTTCCGTATCGCATCAGCGAGAGACCCGAGGTGCCACTCAAGGGCTTCCTGGGCGACCGCAGCGGTAAGCTCGTCAATGACGATGGGCGGAAGGTTTCGGCTGTGGAAGAGCACCGGATGATCTCGGGAGGAATGACAGATACGGCCTATCAGCGAAGCTTTGCCGCGGCTAATTCGCTATATGCCACATTGCCTTGGCGGTTCATTTGTGGATTAATGAATATGCACAATGCGGCGGCGGGCTTAAGGGCCTCCGTCTCCGCCTGGGCGGCGATGCGAAGGGTCCGCTCCTGCTCCTTGGCGGCCAGCGCGCGCCGCTCACCCTCGAAGTGTTCTGCCCAGGCCCGCGCGGCGGCAGCGGGGTCGGAGAAGTTCGGGATGGCGGGGCCGGCGACCTGGGCCTCCAGCTCCGCCCAGCGGTCCACCACCGCGGCCCTCATCGGGATCGAATAGCCCGTGACGAGGATGATGCACTCACGCTTGGGGAGCCGGAAAATCGGGTAGGTCTGGCCGTTCTGCGCGTTGCGGTGGGTATGCTCAAAACTGAGCACACCCCCTGCACCGTGGAGTTCGGTGAGCATTCCGCGGATGTCGCGCATCACGTTGCGATGCTCCTTCCCGGTGCGCTCCGCGATTTCAAGGCTCGACATGGTGGGGGCGGTGGCCGCGAGGGCGGCGGAGAGAGCGTGCGTCATGGGTGGTCCTTTCAGCGGCCCGGCGGGGTCGCGTTCCGCCCTGAGCCGCGGGAACCTCATAGACGTCGAAACGGCGGATCACCTCCGCACGAACCTGCTTGGCCCTCTCGGTCTTCGATAGGATGCAGACGAGAAGGGCCTGCTGGCGGTTCAGGTAGTAGGCATCAGAGGGGCGTCCTCCGGTTTGCGTGGTTTGAACGCAAAGGGTCCGTATGCCTCCAACTCCTCCCGGTTCGCCTCAATAAGATTGGCGCGAATGTCCCTTGGGCGAGACATGCCCAGGTGCTCGGCCAGGACCGTGTCAAGGATGCGTGCCTCACCGTCGATGGGTGTGATGGTAAGGGCCTGAGGGCGAGCGACTTCGGTGACGACGCTCTTGGTGCCTTTGGTGAACATGGGTGGTCCTTTCAGCGGCCCGGCGGGCTCGCGAGCCCGAACCATCACGCCGCCCACGTCCGGCATCTTCGCGACGGTGCCCTCTTCGACCGCCTCGGGGGCCGTGCCGGCGAGCCTGTAGCCGCCCGTTCGGCGGATGGCGGGGAGCACCTCTCCCGTGACCCACAACTGGAACGGCGCGGCGGCCGGCTTATCGGAACGCATGATGAGCGCGTAGAGCGCCGCCTCCGAGAGGAGGCACATAGGTTTCCCACCCGTAGTCAAACCAAGGATGGTCCGCGGCTCAAACCGGATTGAGCCCTCGGGGAGGCGGCGGTAGGCCACCGAAGGCTGGGAGATGCCGAGCACCCGGCAGGCAAGACCCACGGTTTCGTCTAGCTTGCGCGCTCCTCGTCCCTGTGCGGGACCCCGGAACTGGAAAGGTGCTATGGACAGCTCGGCCGTTATCGCGCGGCCATGCATAGGGGGCGGTCGTGGTTCGGTTCGCGGCGTTGATGCTGATAGGGCTTGGCCTGGGCGGGTGCGTGAACCCGAAAGCGGACGGGAACCTCTACGGTGGCCCGTTCGGACAGTCCGTGACCGGCAACGCCGTGTCCGTCTCAGTGTCGAACGTCTGGAACGAAGCGGACGCGCTGGGCCTTGCTGATGCCCACTGCAACAAATTCGGGAGGGCCGCGCGCATCAACAAGATGACCGGCTACAACGCCAACTTCGATTGCGTCACGCCATAGAGGGCAGCAAGCCCGCGGGCCCCTCACGCTGTGTCCGCTCCACGCGCCGGGGAGTAATCGCACCAAGCGCGATAACTCCGCGCCGCCACGCCGTGAACACCCGGACCACCAAGAGCTTCACCTCACGGGCCTTCGGGGTCTTGGCGTGCATGGTGACGTAGGTGGCTTGTTCCTCGTTGAGGTAGAAGGCGCGACCGAGCGGCCCGCCCTTGGCTCCGGGGGTTATCACGGTGTGCGTGATAACTCCAAGCTCCTCTAACTCCTGACGATTTGCGTTGATGGTCTGTCGGATGTTCTCCGGCTTCGCCATCCCGAGGGCCCTTCCCAGGTCCGTATCCAGGACCCGCGGCGCGTCTTCGAGGTACGTGATGGGTAGGTTCAATGGCCCGCCTCGACCTTCGCATTTGCCGGGTGCAATGGTCCGCGCCCGCCCAAACGCTGAGTAACACCGCCCGATTAGCGACCCGGCCGATAGAGCGAGTAGTCCGGCTCGCCCCCGTCCTGGCCCAGCCCGGCCACCGCATGAACAGCGGACAGCGCCAGGAAACCGTAGAAGGCACACGCCTGCCATTCGTCGCGGTGCTTGAAGTAGCGGTAGAGGCCGACAGACACACCCACCAAAAGCGCGAACACCCTGAACGCCATGCGGCCCCTCCCGGTGGTCGCAGCGGAGCATTGCAGGCAGGCGGCGTCAATTAGCTTCGCTGTACGGAGGCGGAGATAGGCGAGCTTGAAGGTGAATGCAGTGGGACCGGTCCAGCCCATTACGAGGAGCGCGAAGCCGTCCCGGTCCATGTTGAAGGTGCGGGTTACGCGGTTTGCAGCGGCGTTATGGGCGCTAACCTCTTGAAACATTTGGTTCCCCAAATCTGGGGAGCCGAGCAAGAGAGCGTCGATGTCCCGGAGGACGTGGTCGTGCCGCTTCTCGAAGTGAACCGCTAGGTCCCGGCTGTTGACCCTCGGGGTTCCCGTTTCATTCGGCACCATCCCCCATCTCGACCGTTGGCCCTGTGAAGCGCGGCGTACTGCCCAGCGCATCCATCCCAGGAGCCAACTCCATGAAGCGGCTATTGATCGCCTCCGCCCTTGTCCTCTCCCCGCTCGCGCTGTCTGCCGCTGCCCAGGCACAAGGGACCATCCGTGGCGCTGAGCGTGGCGCGGAAGACGGCAACCGCGCAGCCGGCCCCGTGGGCGGCGTCGTGGGCGGAGCTGTGGGGGCTGCGACCGGGACCGTGGGTGGCGTGCTCGGGGTCGATCCTGATGCCCGCCGTGAGGAACGCATCGAACGTCGCGAAGAGCGGACCGTCCGTGAGCGTCCGGCGCGGTAATCGAGACCAACACGGAACCGGGGGCGATGCCGCTCCCGGCCTCTTCAAGGATGCCGCCCAATGCCTCCCAGGGCCACGCCACGGCCTTCGACGCGGGCGTGAGGTTGCCGCTCAGCTTCCCTCCGCGGGCCTGTAGCGCCCTCCTACGCCCCTCTACGCGGCAGGGGCGGCCGGGTTCAGCACCCGATGCACGGACCCCTTCCCGATGCCCAGCTTCGCCGCGATGGCGCCCATGCTCATGCCCTGGTCGGCAAGCGCCTTGATTTCCTCTGAGCGGGCCCGAACGGTTGGTTTCCGGCCCTTGTAGGCGCCCTCAGCCTTGGCCTTCGCGATGCCCTCCCGCTGGCGCTCCAACATCATCTCCCGTTCGAACTGAGCCACACCACCGAGCACGTTGAGCATCAGCTTGCCGGTGGGCGTCGTGGTATCCACGCCCAGGTCCAGGATGCGGAGGGCCACGCCCTTGGCCTCCAGGGTCTCGATGATCTTGCCCAGGTGGACGACGCTACGGGCCAAGCGGTCCAGCTTCGTGACCACGAGCATGTCCCCGTGACGGGCGAACTCCAGGGCCGCTTCGAGCTGCTTTCGAGGGGCCACGGACGAGACCTGTTCCTTGAACAGCTTCTCGCATCCCTGGGCGGTCAGGTCCCGGAGTTGGGCCTCGAAGCCGGCGTCTTGATCCAGCGTGGAGGTGCGGGCGTATCCGATGAGCATGAGGGTCGTTCCGGGTCCGAGCGTTCCACTAGGTTCCTAGACATAGAGCCATCACCCGTTCCGAAAATCAAGACCATTCTTTTGGAACCGTTCCGGGGACGCTCTGGAACGTTCCGCTGGAGCTTGCCCTAATGGAACGCTGAGACCATCCAGCATCGTCATGGTGCCAGCATCAGGTAGGTGTGATCTTTGGCACTCTCGACAAGCATCCCGTGGCTCGCCATGGATGGAGGCAAGGTCTCTCGACAGCGACCTAAGCTCTCTCCCTCAGGATCAACACGTTGCGTAACCGCGTCCGGCGGACATTCACCGTCGAAGCCAAGTCGAGCGGCACAGCCCGCTACGTCTCCATTCCCTCCAAGCAGCCCCGAGTGCCACGAAAGAGGGCCGGACAGCCCGAAGCGGAGACCCCGTGGCCCTCGCTCGATGCTGCCGCTCCCGCCTCCCAGGCCCTCGCTAAGGCCGTCCCGGAGCACCGCCGCATCCTGCCGAGCCTTCTCGTTGCGGAGGTGCAGGAGCCCGAACCGGAGGCCGCAAGCGAGCCTGAGGAGCTTCCTCGCGTTCGCCGGGTCTCGTCACCCATCGCCCCGACCGAGAGCGCTCCACGTCGCCGCGGCAGGCCCCGGAAGGTGCTAGCCCAGGAAGCCGTTGAGGTGGCCGCTGAGGTGGTCGAGCAAGCGACCGTGAAGCCTCCTGAGCCCGTGGTGGAGACAGCCCCCATCATCGTCAGCCGGCGCCGACCGGATAGGGCAGGGAGCGAGAAGCTCCGCCTTGGGGAGCGGTGGAAGCGGCGCCTGCCCAAGGCCTGCTGGTAGGCCGGCGAGGACCGGAGCGCGCTCTGCTGGCCATGTCTCAGGTCTCGTGAGGGGCTGAGCCGGGGCCGCCCTCCGCGCGCGCTCACGTGCCGCTGAACGCGCCTGTGCGGGCGTGCTCGATGCCGTGGGTGAGCGCGTGCCTGGGCGGGCGGAGAGGGGCACCCCAGGGGGCACGGGGGGAATTACGCGCGTGCCGATTGATCGATGCCCTCTCAGATTTTTGCTGAAAATATTTGGCGAAATTGCACTGGACGCATCCGAAATGTCAGTGGGCTCGTTTATGAAATTCGACTATTTGCCCAACCCCAGTCGCGACAACTTTTGATGCGATCTGCCAAGAGCCGAAGCCAATTAGCCCAGCCACAATCGCATTGGACACTATGCGCGCTATCCGCCATCGTCCCTCTGGGTCAAATGGCACAATCACGAGGCGGAATGTGGTGAAAGACCAAGCAAGCCATATTATCTGCAATGTTAAGCCAAAGGCGACTCCCTTGAAGAGTCCGTTCCCTGTCACCTCCGCGGCGTATTGCAGCGTTCCCACGAGAACTATCCAGCCGCAGAATTTAAATATCCAATCGGTCTGCTCAACGTCGCGAGAAAACTGATCTTTTTCTCCCTTGGGTGGTATCTTCAAACTGACTTTCACTTTGCGTCCTGCTCATTCCGTACTTTTGGCGGCACATTCTTCCCGAACACCTTGTCTGGTGTTTCGCCTCTGTCCGTCCCCAGTTCACGGGGCAGGCAGAGGCGCTGGGGTGTTTTCATTTGAGGGAATAGCGCGGGAACGCCCTCAGCTCCTCGGCCATGTCCTCCAGCGTAGGCGTCTCGTAGTCGTCGCCAACATCGTCTGAGGCGTGGCCGCAGAATGCGAAGCGAATGCGTCGTTCGATCTTGGCTCGGGCCGCACGCCGCTTGAAGGTGTGCCTCCACGCGTGGTTGGGGCTGATGTTCGTGTCCGTCACCCCGAGACCCCGGACCCACTCCGCGAGCTTGTTCCGCTGCTTCACCCAAGGGGCCTGAACGGGATTGGTGGGGTCGTCCCGTGTCACCCTCTGCCCGGCCGGATCGTAGAACAGCGGCCCCTTCCCGACCCCCTCAACGAACTCGATGAGACCCAGCTCGATGAGATGCTCGTGGAGCGGCACTGTCCGCGCTTGACCGCCCTTCACGGTGCCAGCCTCCGGGTTGATCTTCATGACCCAAAAGCCGGCCTTGTGCCGGGAGAAGTCCTCTGCGCGGAGCTGGGTCACTTCCCCAGGGCGTGAGCCGGTATAGGCGCAAATCCACGGGACCCAGCGCCGCGCCGCGATGTTGTGCGCCGCCATCCGGCCTTCCGATCCGGCCGTGGTCGCGTTCAGGATGATGCGCCATTCCTCATCGAGGAACTCGCGTTCGCGCACCTTCGGAGCGGCCTTTCCGACCGCGACGCTCACGCCCTCGAAGGGGTTGAGGGGGATGTGTTTGTTGTCCCGTCCCCAGCCGAACGCCACGCGTGCCGCCCTAAGCCACACGTCGTTGACCACTCCGGCTGTCCGCTCAGGGGTTACGAGGGTGTTCTTCCAGGCGATGGCATCCTCGCCCGTGATGGTCGCGATGTCCCGGCCCTCGAAATGCGCCTCCATTCCCCTGAACACGGCTCGCCAGCGGTTCACGGTGGAGGCCCCAGGTTTGCGCTCGGAGACCCACGCCTCGAAGAGGGACCAGCACGTGAGGCCCGAAACCTTCGCCGTCCGCTTCGGGACGAAGTCGGGGCGCTTTTCGGCATGGGGGTCGGGGGCGTAGTTGCCCTCAGCGCGCCGCCTGAGCGCGGCAGCGGCGGCAGCTAGGTCGCGCTCCGCGATGTCGAGAAAGGCGTCTGTGGCCTCTTGTGTGAGATTGACGCCCTGTTCCCCGAGGAAGGTTGCGGTGCGTCCCACTTCGCTGGTTACGCCTCGCCTATGGCGCCGCTGAGCGTCGGTCTCTTCCTCGTCGTCCTCGCTGCGAAAGCCCCAGGACCGAGCTGCCTCAAGCCGCTCGATGATGTCCTCACCCACGCCCTCGGGCTCATCGTCGTGCCGGGCAACGAACCACGCGTACCACTGGCCTGCCAGCCCATGAGCCTCGCGTGGCGTGAGCCCCTGACCCTCGCCCCTCGTAGCCGCCCTCAGAGCCTCGATGCGGCTCGTTACAGTCGCGTCCCAGTCGCGTAGCTCGGCCTTCGCCGCGCCTGTGGACAGGCTCCCAGGGCGACGGAAACGCTCCTCCTGGGCCACACCATAGGCCGCCTTGTAGGCCGCTCGGATGTCCTTCGGGATGCCTTTGCGGGCGAACCAATCGCCATTCGCGGCGCGGCTCAGGGAGGTCATGGGAATGGCCACTTTGTAGCGCCCTTTGTAGCGGAGGGCGCCGAAAAACACCTGCGTGTCAGTATCTTACTGACGGTGCTTGCAATTTCAACAGCGTGGTGCGGACGGCGGGACTCGAACCCGCACAGCCTTGCGGCCGCAAGATTTTAAGTCTCGTGCGTCTACCGGTTTCGCCACGTCCGCATTCGGGCAGCGGTAGCCGCCCGCCGGGGCCAGATCAAGCGGGCGGGTGCCAGCCGTAGACCCAGGCGTAGCGGTTGCTCATGCCCTCGGGGCCCAGGCGGCGCATCATCAGGTCCCGGGCGAAGCCGATCAGGCGGCCGGCGTGGTAGAAGCGGCCGTTGCGGCGGGCAACCCGCTGCACCGCGCCGACGCGGGACTGGCGCGCCGCCGCATAGGCCGCCAGCGCCTCCGGCACGCCCGCCGTCCCGGACAGGCTCGCCGTCAGCACCGCCGCATCCTCGATCGCGAGCGCCGCGCCTTGCGCCAGGAACGGCAGGACGGGGTGCGCGGCATCGCCCAGAAGCGCGATCCGGCCCCGCGCCATCGGCCGCACCGCCGGGCGGTCCACCAGCGACCACACCACCCAGGTGTCGGGAAGGCTCAAGAGCTCCGTCAGCGGACCGGCCGCATCGGGAAAGTGGTCGCGCAGGACCGCCGGATCGCCGAGCCGGCCCCAATCCTCGTCGCCCTCCCGCTCGGGCACGATCGCCACGACGTTCAGCCGCTTGCCGCTGTTGATCGGGTAGTGGACCACGTGCCGCTTGCGTCCGAGCCAGAGCCCGGTCTCGTTGCCCTGAAACGCCTCGGGTGCCGCCTCGCGCGGGATCACCGCCCGCCACGCCGCCTGCCGGTGGGGGCGCAGCGGGCGCGTATCGAAGCGTCGGCGCAGGGCCGAGCGCACCCCGTCGGCGCCGATGAGCAGGTCGGCGCTGAGCCTCTCGCTGCGGTCGCCGTCGATGCTCTTCATGGTCAGGCCGACGCCGTCCGCCGTCTCCTCGACATCCGATACCTCGCGCCCGACGCAGAGGCGGATGCCGGGGCGCCCGCGCACGGCGTCGAGCAGGAGGGTCTGGAGATCGGCGCGGTGCAGCACGTAGTAGGGCGCGCCGTGGCGCTCGCGCATGCCCGGTCCGAGACGGATGCCGCCGATGACGCGGCCCGAGGCCAGCGCGCGCACGGTCACGCCCGGCGGCTCGTCCCCCGCCCGGCGCAGGGCCGCGCCGAGTCCGAGGCCGATCAGCACCGCGCTGGCATTCGGCGAGAGCTGGAGGCCGGCGCCGACCTCGGAGAACCCGGTGCGGCGCTCGATCAGCGTGACCGCGTGGCCAGCGGCGGAGAGCGCCAGCGCGGCGGTGAGGCCGCCGATCCCGGCACCGACGATGGCGATGGAGAGCGCCGTCACCGGCAACGCCGCCCGTCAGGCCGCCCTGGGGGCCTCCTGGGGCGCCTCGTCATGCCAGACGCATCCGGCCGGATCCGCAGTGCCCGGCTTCAGCCGCGGGTCGTAGCGGAACAGGGTCGAGCAGTACTGGCAGATGATCTCGCTGTCGCTGCCCATGTCGAGGAAGACGTGCGGGTGATCGAAGGGCGGCAGTGCCCCGATGCACATGAACTCCTTCGAGCCCACCGCGATCACGGTCACGCCGGCCTGATTGTGGAAGTGGGGAACCGCCTTGTCAGCCATCGCACGTCCCTGAAAACGGAGGCCGTGGTCTAGCGCGTTCGGGGTCGCAAGCCTAGGCCCGCTCCCGACGCGTCTGACCATTCCATGCAGGGCTGCGGCCGGCGAATGCGGGCGCAGAGGCGCCTCGCAAGGACATCACGCCTTCTGCTCCGCCAGGACGTGCGCCACGATCGCGTTGGCGTGCCCATGGCCCAGGCCGTGATCGGTCTTCAACATCGCGACGAGTTCCATGTGCTTCGCCGGCAGCCTCGAACGGACGAGCTGCTGCCACTCGCTGATGGGCCGCCCGTACTTCTTTTCGATGGATGGGAAGTATGAGGCCGGTCCTTTGATCGATTCGGCGGACACGATGTTTCAAGCTCCGGGCGAGAGTGCCGTCGGCAGGTTGCTGACAGAGAGCGTGAAACGCAACGGTATCTTGCAGGGTGCCATGAGGAAGAGGTTTATGGCCGCTGTTTTGAATGATCATCACCTCGATGCATCGGCTTTCTGCTCACGATACCCACTTGCTCGAGCCTCAAGTTCGGCAATACTTTCACCGAGGGATGGCGGCGACGGGTGCACTCGGGTTGGCGGCGGCCCTGCGGCAGCGTAAGACGGAGTTCAGCCTCCAATTCCTGCAAAAGCGCCCAAACGCCCATGAGCCGTGAAGAGCAAGCCGTCGCCGAAGGCGGGCGCCGCGCCCCGGAGCCGCCGATCCACGGTCCGGAGGGGTTCGAGGGCATGCGCCGCGCCGGCCGCCTCACGGCGGAGGCGCTCGATCTCCTCGTCGAGGCCGCCCAGCCCGGCGTGACGACCGAGCATCTCGACCGGCTCGCCTTCGAGTTCGGCATGGATCACGGCGCCTACCCGGCCTCTTTGTTCTACCGCGGCTACCGCAAGTCGATCTGCACCTCGATCAACCACGTCGTCTGCCACGGCATCCCCAACGACAAGCCCCTGCGCGAGGGCGACATCGTCAACCTCGATTGCTGCCTGATCCTCGATGGATGGCACGGTGATTCGAGCCGCATGGCCTATATCGGTGAGGTGCCGCGCAAGGCGCAGCGCCTGTGCGAGATCACCTACGAGGCGCTGATGCGCGGCATCCGCGCCGTCCGGCCGGGCGGCTCCACCAACGATATCGGCCGCGCGATCCAGGCCTATGCCGAGGCCGAGCGCTGCTCGGTGGTGCGCGATTTCTGCGGCCACGGGCTCGGCCGCGTCTACCACGACGCGCCGACGATCCTGCACTACGTCGAGCCGAGCTACGACGTGCCGCTCAAACCCGGCCAGTTCTTCACCATCGAGCCGATGATCAATCTCGGCCGTCCGGCGGTGAAGGTGCTCTCGGACGGCTGGACCGCGGTGACCCGCGACCGCTCGCTCTCGGCGCAGTTCGAGCACACGGTGGCGGTGACGGAGGACGGCTTCGAGATTTTCACGCTCTCGCCCAAGGGGCTCGATCAGCCCAAGCCGCACGGTCTCGAGTCGCACGGTCCGCAGGCCGACTGACGGCCCGCCGGACGATGAGCCGCCGGACGGCCGAACCGCCCGCCCTGCCGGGTCTCGCCGAGGCGGCTCCGGCCTCCGCCGGGGACGCCCCGCACTATCACGGCCATCGCGAGCGCCTGCGCGCCCGCTTCGCGGAGGCCGGGCCCGAGGCGCTGGCGGATTACGAACTCCTCGAACTCGCCCTGTTCCGGTCGATCCCGCGGCGGGACGTGAAGCCGCTGGCCAAGGCGCTCATCCGCCGGTTCGGCTCGTTCGCCGAGGTGATCAGCGCCGATCCCGCCCGGCTCACCGAGGTGGAGGGCGTCAGCGCCGGCGTCGCCGCCGACCTGAAGCTGATCGAGGCCGCCGGCCGGCGCCTCGCCCGCGGCGCCATCGCCGCCCGCCCGTTGCTGGGCTCCTGGGGCGCCCTCATCGAGTATCTGCGCGCCACCATGGCCTTCTCGGGCCGCGAGGAGTTCCGGGTGCTGTTCCTCGACCGGCGCAACCACCTGATCGCCGACGAGGTCCAGGGCCGCGGCACCGTCGATCACACGCCGGTCTATCCCCGCGAGGTGGCGCGCCGGGCACTCGAACTCTCGGCCACCGCGATCATCCTGGCCCACAACCACCCCTCCGGCGATCCGACGCCCTCGGGGGCCGACATCCGCATGACGCGGGAGATCGTGTCGGTGCTCGATCCCCTCGGGATCGTGGTTCACGACCACGTCATTCTCGGCCGCGAGGGCCATGCGAGCCTCAAGGGGCTCAAGCTGATCTGAGGCGTCTTCGACGGGCATCGTCCGGCACCGCCGCCGGCCCGCGAGGGATGGGCGCGCGCCGAGCCTCCGCTACATCTCCGACAGGTTGTCCGGCAAACCTGCCGCTGCGCGAACGCGGATGCGGTTGTCCGCGATAGGGTGCCACGGCACGTTGAAGGCGGGCGGCATCGGGCAGTCCGGCCGCCGTTCGGGTGGCCTGCCTCTTGCTCCGGCAGGGCAAGGCATCGGCAGGACGAGACATCAGGGGGAATCGCGCGGATGGCGCTCACGGCGTTCGACGAGATGAGCGGAGGCGGATTAGGGCAGCCGGAGCCGGCTTCCGTCCGTGAGGCCTACGACATCCTCAAGGCTTGGCTCGACAAGACGCCGCCGGAGCATTTCAACACCCGGCGCAGCCAGGCCGAGATGCTGTTCCGGCGCATCGGCATCACCTTCGCCGTCTACGGCGCCAACGAATCGACCGAGCGGCTGATCCCCTTCGACATCATCCCCCGGGTGCTGACGAAGCCGGAATGGGATTTCCTGGAGCGCGGCCTCAAGCAGCGCGTCACCGCCCTCAACGCCTTCATCAACGACATCTACGGCGCGGAGGAGTGCATCAAGGCGGGGATCATCCCGCCCGACCTCGTCTACCGCAACCCGCATTACCGCATGGAGATGCGGGCCTTCGACGTGCCGCACGACCTCTACGTCCACATCGCCGGCATCGACATCGTGCGCACCGGTGAGAACGACTTCTTCGTGCTGGAGGACAATGCCCGGACCCCGTCCGGCGTGTCCTACATGCTGGAGAACCGCGAGGTGATGATGCGGCTCTTCCCCGAGCTGTTCTCCCGTCACCGCGTCGCGCCGGTCGAGAACTATCCCGACGCCCTGCTCGCGACCCTGCGCAGTCTCGCGCCCGCCTCCGCGACGCGGGACCCGACCGTCGTGCTGCTCACCCCCGGCCGCTACAACTCGGCCTTCTACGAGCACTCGTTCCTGGCCGATAAGCTCGGCGTCGAGCTGGTCGAGGCGGGCGACCTCTTCACCAAGGACGAGGTCGTCTACATGCGCACGACCGAAGGTCCGCGCCGGGTCGACGTGATCTACCGCCGCCTCGACGACGACTTCTTGGATCCTCTCGTCTTCCGGCCCGACTCGGTCCTCGGCGTGCCGGGTCTGATGAACGCCTACGAACGGGGCAACGTCACCCTGTCCAACGCGGTCGGAACCGGCATCTCGGACGACAAGGCCGTCTACAGCTACATGCCGGAGATCGTGAAGTTCTTCACAGGCGAGGAGCCGATCCTGCACAATGTGCCGACCTATCGCTGCCGCGAGCGGGAAGCGTTCTCCTACGTGATGGACAACCTCAAGGACCTCGTGGTGAAGGAGGTCAACGGTTCGGGCGGCTACGGCATGCTGGTGGGCCCGCACGCCACGCGCCGCGAAATCGACGAGTTCGCCAAGAAGCTGCGCCACGCGCCCGACAACTTCATCGCCCAGCCGACGCTGTCGCTCTCCACCTGTCCGACCTTCGTCGCGTCCGGCGTCGCCCCGCGCCACGTCGACCTGCGCCCGTTCGTGCTGGCCGGCGCCGACGAGATCCGCATCGTGCCGGGCGGCTTGACCCGCGTCGCCCTGAAAGAGGGCTCGTTGGTGGTCAATTCGAGCCAGGGCGGCGGCACCAAGGACACGTGGGTGCTCGATGCGTAAGCGCTTTGCCCAAACGTTTGGCAGTCTTTCGGCGGGTCGGGTGGCAGCGGTGATGAAGCACCGCGCATCTGCCGTCCCTGTCGCCACCGTGCCCGCGAGCTGATCCATGCTGTCCCGGACTGCCGACAACCTCTACTGGCTCTCGCGCTACGCCGAGCGGGCGGATTTCCTGGCCCGCATCCTCGACGCGGCCCTGCGGCTTACGGCGCTGCCGTCGAACTACGGTGGGCGCACCTCGAACGAGTGGGCCTCGGCCCTTTCCTCGGCGGGTGATCCCGAATTGTTCAAGACGCTCTACGACGCCGTCAACGAGCACACCGTCTGCAACTTCCTCGCCTTCTCCGCCCAGAACCCGTCCTCGATCCGCTCCTGCATCGCCACGGCACGGGAGAACGCCCGCTCGATCCGCACCGCGCTCACCACGGAGATGTGGGACACGATCAACGGCGCATGGCTGGAACTGCGGTCCTACGAGGGGCGCGATCTCTCCCGGGAGGAGTTCACCCAGTTCCTCGACTGGGTGAAGCGGGTCTCGCTGACCTTCGACGGCTCGGCCTATCGGACCATGCTGCGCAACGATGCCTACTGGTTCACCCGCGCCGGCACCGCCATCGAGCGGGCGGACAACACCGCGCGCATCCTCGACGTGAAGTACCAGATCCTGCTGCCGGCCTCCGAGCGGGTCGGCGGCTCGCTCGACTACTTCCAGTGGACCACGATCCTGCGCGAGGTCTCGGCCTTCAACGCCTATCACTGGGTCTACCGCGAGAGCATCAAGCCGGTGCTGGTCGCCGACCTGCTGATCCTCAATCCCGAGATGCCGCGCTCGCTGGCGAGCTGCTACCGGATGCTGGTGGAGCATCTCGACCTCATCGCCGACGCCTACGGGCGCCGCGGCGAGAGCCAGCGTCTGGCGAGCAACATGCGGGCGAAGCTCGCGGGGGCCGACATCGAGCGCATCTTCGCCTCGGGCCTGCACGAGTTCATCCAGGGCTTCATCGTCGAGAACAACGGGCTCGGAGCGGCGATCAGCGAGCAGTATCTGGTCTGACACTGCATTCGGGAGGACCTCCTCTCGGCACGGGAAGCTCGCGGCGCGAGCCCTCCGGGATCGGCCGCTCGGGGCGACGATGCCTCGATCTTCGCGGGGGCTCGTTCGTCCCCGGACCGTCTCCGGGAGGGCTCGCGCCGCCCGAGGGCGGCGATCAAGACATCCGCCGCGATTGTTGATTTCGATTGCCGAAGGTCGAGGTCGCTGCCATTTTGCCGCGCTGGTACCCGCCTCAATACTTCTAAGATCTGTGCCCGCCCCGATCCGACGGCGCCCTTTTCGAGAAAACTCGCCTTGCAGGGCGCGGACGGTCGACGCGGAGGATCCGTCCGCATCGCAGCAAATCGAAAAAATGTGTCGCTCTCTGACAAGTCGTTTCGGGTGACTCGATCAAACTCGTCCTCGGTTGCAGCGAGTGCGGGCGTCGACTGCGGCTCGAACGCATAAGAATACGCGGCATTGCCGACAGGGAGGAAGACCGGAACCGGTCTTGGATTGTGTTTGCTCAGCGCCGCCATCGCGCCGTTGAACGAGGCGGCGAGCGCATTCGCGCGTCTGCCATTTCTCAATAATATTTTTCTTCTCAGAGGCCCTGCGGAGATGTGCTGAATATGCTGTCAATGCATGTTGACGACGACAAGGATTGGAAGGCCTCGGACTGTACGGTGACCGAGCCCTCGACGATCCGGCGGGCCATCTCGGCGGCCTCGATCGGCAATGTCGCCGAGTGGTACGATTTCGGCGTCTACGCCTTCTTCGAGCCGACGATCCAGAAGGTGTTCTTCTCCAATCTCTCCCACACGATGGGTGAGATCGCGACGTTCGGGCTGTTCGCGGTCGCGTTCCTGATCCGGCCGCTCGGCGGCATGTTCTTCGGTCCCCTGGCCGACCGGATCGGCCGCAACAAGGTTCTCGCGGCCACGATGATCCTGATGGCGGTGGGCACCTTTGCCATCGGTTGCATCCCGAGCCAGGAGAGCATCGGCATCGCAGCCCCCCTCCTTCTCCTCGTCGCCCGCCTGGTTCAGGGCTTCTCCACCGGCGGCGAGTACGGCAGTGCCATGACCTTCATCGCCGAGTACGCCCCGGACCGGCGGCGCGGCTATCTCGGTAGCTGGCTCGAATTCGGCACCTTCACCGGATACCTTCTCGGCGCGATCGTCGTGACCCTGGCGGGTGCGGCTCTGACGGAGGAGCAACTGCTCGATTGGGGCTGGCGCCTGCCGTTCTTCCTGGCCCTGCCGCTCGGACTCGTCGGCGTCTACATGCGCTCGCAGCTCGCCGAGACCCCCGCCTTCGCGGCCCTCGAGCAGGAGGCGGAGGATCGTGAGAAGCAAGCGCGGGCCGGACAGACGGCGCGGGACATCCTCGTCCTGTGGCCCTACGTCCTCGTCTGCATGGGTCTGGCACTCGCCTGGAACGTGCCGAACTACATGCTGACCTCCTACATGCCGACCTACGTCACGCAGACCCTGCCGATGATGCAGCAGACCGGCGGCCTCTCGCCGACGGCGTCGCAGGTGCTGCAGCTCGTCGTGATGCTGCTCGCGCTCCTGTCGATCCCGTTCATCGGTCGCCTGTCCGACCGCTTCGGGCGCAAGCCCTTCGTTCTGATCGGGTCGATCGGCCTCGTGGTTCTGGCCCTGCCGATGATCCTTCTGATCCGCAGCCAGAGCGAGACCGCGGTCTTCCTCGGCCTGCTCATCATGGGGCTGCTGCTGATCTGTTTCAGTGCGACGATGCCCTCGACGCTGCCGGCCCTCTTTCCCACGAATGTCCGGGCCAGCGGCCTCTCGATCTCCTTCAACGTGTCGGTGTCCCTGTTCGCCGGAACCACGTCGGTCGTTGTCGGATCGCTCGTGGCGTATACGGGCGATCTCAACTGGCCCGCCTACTACCTGATGATCGCCGGCGTGATCGGGGTCGTCTCGATCCTCGTCATCCGTGAGCCCAACGGGACGAGCATGTGGGGGTCGCCGCCGGCCGCCGCGAGCGAGCAGGAGGCGCACGAACTCGTCCAGAGCTACGATCAGAACCAAGATATGGGCACGCTCGACGACGCGCTGCGAGGCCCCGTGCCGGCGCCCGCGGCATAGCCGGGACGGCCTCAGGCCCGGATCCAGCCATGGCCGAGCCCCGACCCTTGAAGGCCGGGGCTCGATTTCCGATCCGAGGGATCGTGGTCGAAACCGTCAGGTCCCGCCCGGCGCGTGTGGCCGGTCAGTAACCGTATCGGTCGTAGCGGCGCCCCCCGTCATACCGGGAGCGACCGTACGGCCGGCCATAATGTCCGCCGAACTCGTGCTTGCGCCGCCAGCCGTGCGCCGGAGCCCAGGGCGGAGGGCCGCCGTGATGGAGCCCGCGCCCGCCACGAGCCCAGGGCGGGTCGGCCATGGCGGCGGAAGGGGCGCCGAGGACGCCGCCGGCGAACCCCAGGGCGGAGAGAAGAATCAGGGTCGGTTTGCGCAGCATCGGGCCTCCTGCCGTCGCGTTCGAGACAATCGATTCGGCCTCACTGGCCGGTCGTCGAGCCGGTGGTCGTCGTGGATTTCACGGGCTTCGAGCCGGGCTCGTGCGACATGGTCTTGGTGCGCGATTCCACGCTCTCGCCGTCGCGAACCTTGGTCTTGGTCTGCGATTTGGAGAAGGTGCCGCCGTCATGAGCCATGGCCTTGGACTGGCCGTTGAGGCCGCCCTGGCCGGTCTCGTTCACGTGCGAGCGGTCCATGGTCTTGCCGCCGGCGCCGCCGCCGCCGGTCGCCAGCGAGGACCCTGTGGCGCCGTTCGCGCCCGTCGATGTGCCGCCGGTGCCGACGGTCGAGGCGGAGGTGCCGCCTGAGGCCGCCGAGCCGGCGCTGCCCGCCGTCGCGCTGCCACCCTGCGCCTGCGCGAGAGCCGGGGCGAGGAACAGGCCGAGGGCGGCCAGCGCCGTCGCCGGCTTGGTGACAGTGCTGAAGATCGTCTCAGTGATGCTCATGGAACCCTCACTTCTTCTTCGGCACGGTGACCACGCAGTCGCCGTCGCCGGTGGTCGTCATCGTGCTGCCGTTTCCGGTGCTCGAGCTGGTGGCAGAGCTGCTGGTCGCGCCGTCGCCCGACCGGGTCGTCACCGACGGGCCTCCCGTGGTGGAACTCTGCACCCCGCCGGGACCTGCGGTGACCGAGCTCGACAGTGTGCCGGTCTTGTTCGCGTCGTCGGACTGGACGACCCGGCACGGCTTGCCGTTGGGGCCGGTGGTGACCGTCGTGCGGCCCGAGACGCCGCTCGGACCCGTCTGGACGGTGCTGGTCTGAGCGCTGGCCTGTGCCGCAGCTGCGGCGATGCCCGCGAGAGTGAGTGCGCCGCCGAGAAGCGGCAGGATCAGGCGTGCCATGATGCGTCTCTCCTCAAGAGATGGAACGGGCGCGGCTCGTTCGAACCGCGCCCGAGCCTTCACGCCGGGCCGGGCTCAGCGCTTGTTGTGGCCCGGTGCGTTCTCGGAGTTCCCGGGGCCGCTCTTGTCATGGCCGGGGGCGCTGCCCGACTTACCCGCGCTGTCGGACATGCCGGACGAGGAACCGCCCGAACCCATCGATGAGCCGCTTCCGCTCTTGCCCGCCGACGACCCGCCGGTGCCCATGGAGGAGCCCGAACCGCTGCCCGAGCCGGCCGAAGAGCCGCCGGTTCCGACGGTCGACGAGCTGGTGCCGCCGCCTGCCGACGAACCGCCGGTGCCGAGCGTGGACGAGGAGCCCGAGCCGCCGCCCGAGCCGGCCGAGGAGCCGCCGGTTCCGACGGTCGACGAGCTGGTGCCACCACCCGCCGACGAACCGCCGGTGCCGGTCGTCGACGACGATTGAGCGAGCGCGAGGGCGGCGCCGCCGATGACGAAGGTGCTGGCGAGGGCTGCAACGCGAATGTGCTTGAGCATGTATTCCTCCGAGTGTTTCGCTTGTCGCGGGACCAAAAACGGAGAGATCGGAAAGACCGTTCCAGAAAATTTGCATCGATCTCGAACAAAATGATGCAATGAACGGCATATTAACGAAGTAATATCTAGGAGTATGCAAAGATATCCCCTTGGGCCAGAGCCCTGGGGACATGCACGGAGCGCGAAGTTCGGGTGACGTTGGTTCGATTTCCGGTCGGATCGGATTCCAACAACGTGAGCCATCGGTTCGGGCGCCAGAAACGGTACTGCCGACAATACCGTTCCGATGATTTCCGGCGCTGCCGGGGACACGCCGGAGCCGATCCCGTTACGCTTCGCCCGCTTGCCGGGCGGATGACGCCTGCGGTCTGAGGCACCTCCGAACCGGCTTTGTTCGGGCCTGCACCGAGGCGCTCAACAAGGGCGAAGCCTGAGAAAACCCGTCCTGCCAAAGCTTTGAGCAAGCCTTTGGATTTCCAAATCGCCGTCCTTGCCCTAGCTTCCCGCGAGTCGTCCCGGCAGGATCAAGGCATGCGCATCCGGATCGTCCACGATACGGTCTACACCTATGAGCAACCGGCTCGCGGCCTCATCCAGATCCTGCGGCTGACGCCCCGCGACCATGACGGGCAGCACGTGCGCGAGTGGCGGATCGAGCCGTCCGTCAACGGGCGCCTCACCGCCCGCGAGGACGGGTTCGGCAACCTCGTCCACTGGTTCACCGCCGACGATCCCACCGACGCGCTCACCGTGCGGGTGACCGGCGAGATCGAGACCTTCGAGACGAGCGGCATCGTCCGCGGCGCGGTCGAGCGCTTGCCCGACCTGTTCTACCTGCGTGACACCCCGCTCACCGAGGCGAGCCCGGAACTCAAGGCCTTCGCGGAAAGGGTCGCGAGGGAGGGGGAGCGCGATCCGCTCTCGATCCTGCACCGCCTGCTCGCCGCCGTGCACGACACGGTGACCTTCGAGCCGGGCCCGACCAGCGCCAGCACCAGCGCCGCCCAGTCCTTCGAGGCGAGAAAGGGCGTCTGCCAGGACCTCACCCACATCTTCCTCGCGGCCGCCCGGCACCTGGAGATCCCCTCGCGCTACGTCTCCGGTTACTTTCGCCGCAACGACGGCGGCGACGACCAGAAGGCGGGGCATGCCTGGGCGGAATCGCTGGTGCCGGAACTCGGCTGGGTCGGCTTCGACCCGGCCAACGGCCTCTCGGCGACGGAAGCGCATGTGCGCGTCGCCGTCGGCCTCGACTATCTCGGCGCCGCGCCGATCCGCGGCAGCCGGATGGGTGGGGGCACCGAGACGCTCGACGTGGCCCTGCGGGTCGAGCAGGTGCAGGCGCAGCACCAGGCGCGCGGTCAGCAGAGTCAGTCGCAGGGCTGAGCCGGGTCTCCCGCGTCAGCGGAGCGGCTTCGGAAAACTTGTCTTGCGGCCCGCGCTCGGCGCGTGCGAAGCGAGCCGGTTCGTTCCGCCCGGATTGCCGGGCCCCTCTGCTGAGGCGGGTGCCGCCATGACCTACTGCGTCGGAGTGCTCGTCGAGGACGGGCTGGTGATGATCGCCGACACCCGCACCAATGCCGGGCTCGACAACATCTCGACCTACCGCAAGCTGCACATGTTCAACGTGCCGGGGGAGCGCGTGATGATGCTGGCCTCGGCCGGCAACCTCTCGATGACGCAGTCGGTGCTCAGCATGCTTCGCGAGGGCGTGGACGACGTCGAGGGCGAGACGCCGCCCAAGCTCGTGGACGCGGCCACCATGTTCAAGGCGGCCCAACTCGTGGGACGGGCGATCCGCCGGGTGCGCGAGATCGAGCAGGCCGGCTTCGAGGCCGCCAACCTGCGCATGGAGGTCTCGTTCCTGTTCGGCGGCCAGATCGGCGACGAGCCGATGCGGCTGTTCATGATCTACTCGGCGGGCAATTTCATCGAGTGCAGCCGGGAGGCGCCCTTCCTGCAGATCGGCGAGCACAAGTACGGAAAGCCGATCCTCGACCGGGCGGTGACCTTCGAGACCGATCTCTACGACGCGCTGAAGGTCGGCCTCGTGTCGATGGACTCGACCATGCGCTCGAATCTCGGCGTCGGCCTGCCGATCGACATCGCCGTGCAGCGCCGCGGCAGCCTCGACCTCGAAGTGAGCCACCGCATCGAGGCCGGCGAGAGCTATTTTCACGACCTGCGCGAGCGCTGGTCGGCGGCGCTGCGGGCGGCGCACCGGGCCATCCCGCGTCCGCCCTACGGCCCGCCGCGATAGGAGGGGCTACCTCGTCTCGCTCAGAACCTCGTCCACGAAGGCCGGCACGGTCTCGCTCGCGCGCCCGAGCCGGGTCGCCTCGAACATCCCGGCATTGTCGGCGGCCTCCAGGGTGAGGGCGAGCGTCGGGATGCCGAAGGCGCGGGCCTGAGCGACGTAGCCCGCCGCCGGGTAGACCGCGCCGGAAGTGCCGATCGCGACGAACAGGTCGGCCTCGGCCAGCGCCTCGTCGATGGCGTCGAGGTGCTTGGGCATCTCGCCGAACCACACCACGTCGGGCCGCATCCCGCCGCCATGCGCACAATGCGGACAGGCCGTCTCGACGGTCAGATCCTCGTGCCAGGCCGGCTCCGTCCCGCAGGCGGTGCAGCGGGCTCGCAGGAGTTCGCCGTGCATGTGAACGACATGGCGCGAGCCCGCCCGCTCGTGCAGGTCGTCGATGTTCTGCGTGCACAGGAACAGCCGGCCGCCGCGCTCCGCCAGCCCTGCCTCCAGCCGGGCGAGTGCCGCATGCGCCGGGTTGGGCGCGGCGGCGCGGGCATCGCGGCGGCGATGGTTGTAGAACTCCTGGACCAGCACCGGATCGGCGGCGAAGCCCTCGGGGGTGGCGAGGCGCATCGGATCGAAGCGCGCCCACACGCCCTCCGTGTCGCGGAACGTGCCGAGCCCGCTCTCCGCGGAGATCCCGGCGCCGGTGAGGACGAAGACGTTACGGGTCATGGTATCGCTGTTATGGCATCTCGGTCATGCCATGACCGTCATGGAGTGGCTGTCATGGCATGACCGTCATGGCTTCGCTCAAGCCTCCGGCAGGCGGGTGGCGAGCACCTTGTCGATGCGCCGCCCGTCCATGTCCACGACCTCGATCCGCCAGCCCTGCGTCTCGATCGCATCGCCCTCCGACGGGATGCGTCCGAGCTGGACGATGACGAAGCCGGCGAGCGTGGAAAAGTCGTCCGAGCGCGGACGCTCCGGGAGACCGAGGCGGTCGAAGGCGTCGGTCGCCGACATCATGCCGTCGATGAGCAGCGAGCCGTCCTCGCGCTCGACCACCATCCGCTCCTCGCCGGGCTCCGGGATCTCGCCGGCCATCGCTTCGAGCAGGTCGGTTTGAGTGACGATGCCCTCCAGGCTGCCGTACTCGTCGACGACGATCGCCATGCGCACCGGCTTGGTCTGGAACATCTCCAGCACCTTCAGGATCGCCAGTCCCTCGTGGACGACGATGGGTTCGCGGGTCGCCCCCTTCACGTCCAGGGGCTTGCCGTCGAGGAACTGGTCCAGCAGATCCTGCTTGCGCAGCACCCCGACGACGTCGTCGATCTGCCCGCGGCTCACCACGAGCTGCTCGTGGCGACAGGCGCGCACCGCCTCGATGACCTCTTCCTGCGTGTCGTCGAGATCGACCCAATCGACCTCGTTGCGCGGCGTCATGATCTCGCGGATGCGCCGCTCGCCGATGGCGAGGATGCGCGCCACGGCGTCCTCCTGCGCCTCGTGCAGGAGGCCCGCTTCGTGGCTCGCGGTCACGAGCAGGCTCAGCTCCTTCGGGGAGGGAAGGTGGCCTTCGCCCTCGCCGGGCCGCAGGCCGAGCAGCCGCAGCACGCCGTTGCCGAGGCCGTTGAGGAGGTGGATCGCCGGGCCGAAGACGAACAGGAACAGGGTCAGCGGCCGCACGATCACCAGCGCGGTGCGCTCGCTGCGCTGAAGCGCGAGGCTTTTCGGCGCGAGTTCACCGAGCACGATGTGCAGCGTGGTGATTACGGCGAATGCCAGGGCCACGGCCAGCGTGTGCGCGGTCACGCCGGCGGCCATGTCGGGCAGCCAGTGGAACAGGGGCTCGATCAGGTGGGCCAGGGCCGGCTCGCCGACCCAGCCGAGCGCCAGGGAGGAGAGGGTGATGCCGAGCTGCGTCGCGGCGAGATGCGCGTCGAGCCGGTCGGTGGCGCGCTGGAGCGCACGGGCGTTGACCCGGCCCTCGTTGACCAGCTCGGCGACCCGGCTGCGCCGCACCGCGACGAGGGAGAATTCCGCCGCGACGAAGAAACCGTTGGCGAAGACGAGCGCGATGACCGCGACGAGGCCGAGCGCCGATGACCAGAGACCGTCCGAAATCGTGCCCTCCCGGGGCCAAGCCGCACTGCTGACCGCACCAGAGGCGGCACCGATGCTTAGAGCCGAACCCGGTCGCGGGGGAAGAGGTTCGGGCGCATTCTCGCGTGGGCGACCTCGTCTGCGTCATTGGATGGGCACGCGCCGCGCCCTCGTCTGCAGGCCGGCAGGCATCGTTTCGAACGATGCTGTATGCGGACGAAATCGCCCCGGCCGCGCCACACTTCGTTCCCATGCTCTCTGGAGGGCCGATCCCGGCGGCGAGGCCCTTTACTGCGTGTTCGAGGGATGTGGCCGTGATCAAGCTGCCGAGGCTGTTTCGGCCCGGGCGCCGCGATGCCGTGGCCGCCGCTCCCTTCTTCGATCCCGCCTTCTACCGCTCCGCCTATCCCGACGTGGCCGCGGGTGGGGGCGATCCGCTTCGGCACTACCTCGACCACGGCTGGTTGGAGGGGCGCGATCCCTCCGCGGTGTTCTCGACCCTGTACTACCTCGACCGGCACCTCGCCGACCGGGCACCGATCAATCCGCTTCTCCACTACGCCGGTCTCTCCGGCGCGGAGCGGCTGCGGATCCCGACGCAGCCCGGCCCGGACTTTCAGGCGCTCCAGGCCGCTTTGGTCGAACCCTATTTCGATGCTCCGTACTACGCCCGCCGCGCCGGCCTGGAGGGGGGAGAGGATCCGCTCGCCCATTACCTGACCAAGGGATGGCGGCGGGGGCTCGACCCGAACGATGCCTTCTCCGGCGATGCCTACCTGCAGCGTCACGCTCATATGCGGCGGCTGGGCGTCAGCCCGCTCTACCATTTCGCCTCGACGCGGCGGCTCCTGGCCTCCGAGGCTGCGGCTCCGCCCGCTCGGCGCACCCAGCCGCCGGCCGCGATGCTGCCCGCCGACCCGGCCGAGGCCACCGACGCGCAGATCTACGAGACGGTGGCGGCCGCCTTCGACCGCGAGCATTACCTCGACACCAACGCCGACATTCGCCGCTCCGGCGTCGATCCGGTCCGCCACTTCCTCGATTTCGGCGCCCACGAAGATCGCGACCCGAGCCCCGATTTCTCGGTACGGTTCTACCGCAAGCATTACCGCCGGGAGCTCGGCGCCGGGGTCAACCCATTCTTCCACTATCTCGCCGTGGGCCGGACGCGCGGCTTCCGGCCGACTCCGTTCGGCCTCGGCACCTGGCCGGCGCAGGTCGCTCCGACGCCGGCCGAGTGGGAGCGGGTGCGGCCCGCCGCCGACATCGCGGCGGCCCGGGCCGTCCTGATCATGCCCGTCTACAAGGGCTACGACGACACCCTGCGGGCGATCCACTCGGTGCTGAGCGCGCCACAGGCCACAGCCTTCGCCCTCCTCGTCATCGACGATCGCAGCCCCGATCCGCGCCTGAGCGCGGCACTCGCCGACCTCGCCGGCCGGGGCCTGTTCGCCCACCTCGTCAATGATGAGAATCTCGGCTTCGTGCGGACCTGCAACCGCGGCCTGGAGCGGGCCGAGGGCAAGGACGTGGTTCTCCTCAATGCCGACATCGTCGTCTACGGCGACTGGCTCGACCGCCTGCTCTGGCACATGGACGCCGATCCCCGCGTCGCGACGGTCACGCCGTTCTCCAACAACGCCACGATCTGCAGCTATCCGCGGCCGAATGTCGACAATCAGACCCGGCTCGAGGTCACGCCGGACGAGATCGACGCCTTCACGCGCGTCTGCAACGCCCGCACGAGCTCGCCGGTGCCGACGGGGGTCGGCTTCTGCATGGCGATGCGCCGCGAGGCGATCGCCGCCGTGGGCCTCCTCGACGCCAAGACCTTCGGGCGCGGCTACGGCGAGGAGAACGACTTCTGCATGCGCGCCCTCAAGACGGGCTACACCAACCTCCTGGCGCACGACATCTTCGTGTTCCATTCCGGCAGCGTTTCCTTCGGCACGCTCCTCGCGACCAAGGGGGCGGACATCTTCCGCACGCTCTTGACCAAGCACGCCGATTATCAGCGCCGGGTCCACAACCACATCGAGGTCGATCCCGCGCGCTTTGCCCGCCGCCGGCTCGACCTCTACCGCTTCGCCAAACGTGCCACGGCGAGCGCCGAGCGCGGCATCGCCCTGATCGTGACCCACGATTTCGGCGGCGGGGTCGAAACCCATGTCGAGGCGCTAAGCGCCCGTCTGGCCGAGGCCGGTCTGGCCACGGTCTACCTGCGCACCGACGAACCCGGCGGGATCAAGCTCGGCCTGCCCGAAATCGGCGGGATCGACTTTCCCGTCTCCATCCTCGACCCGCTCTCCCTCGACCGGGACGCGGATCTCCTCGCCGAGTTGATCGGCTGGCTCGGCCCGGCGATGGTGCATGTCCACTCGCTGGCGGGGCTCGACGCGCCTTCGACCCGCGCGGCGATGCGGCTGATCGAGGAGGCGGGCGTCGGCTACGACGTGACGCTGCACGACTATGCCTCGGTCTGCCACCGCAACAACCTCGTGCGGCCCGAGGGCGTCTATTGCGGGCTGGCGGAGCCCGCCGTCTGCCGCGACTGCATCCGTCTCGACCGCGACGCCGACGGCATCGTCCTGCCCGACCCGGCCGAACGGCGGCGGGTCTGGGCCGGATTCCTCGGCCGCGCGCGCGCGGTGTTCGCGCCGTCCGCCGATCTCGCCGGCCGCATCGGCACTGTCCTCCACCTCGACAACATCGCGCTGCGCCCGCATGAAGAGACGCTCGCCGGCGTCGAACTCAAGGCCCGTCAGCGGAAAAGCGGGCCGTTGCGGGTCGCGGTGATCGGATCGGTCGGCGTGCAGAAGGGCTTCGACGTGATCCACAACCTCGCCCTCGATGCCCGGCTGCGACAACTGCCGCTCGACATCACGATCATCGGCCGATCCGCCGATCCACGGGCCATGGAGGCCGCGGGCGTGCGCGAGACCGGCCCCTACCGCGGTGATGCCGCGGCACTGACACACATCGCCCGCGTCGATCCCGATCTCGTGCTGTTTCCGTCGATTTCGCCGGAGACGTACTGCTACACGCTCTCCCTGGCGCTCGCGGCAGGCGTGCCGCCGGTGGTGTTCGACCTCGGCGCCCAGGCCGAACGGCTGCGCGCGAGCGGGGAGGGGCATTGTCTCGATCCGGCGCTGGCCGACGACCCGCAGCGGCTGAACGCGGCTCTGCTCGCGCTGCCGATCGACGCGCTCTGGGCCGTCCGCAAGCCGTTCCGGCCCACCGCCTATCCGCGGATTCTCGAAGACTATTACGGATTGCCCGAAGGCATCTCCTCCGCAGCCGTTGCAGGACACTCGGCTCGCGCGCAACGGGCGCGAAAGGCACCCGTCGAGCCGTGAGATGGGCGATGCCCGGCGCGATCCCCGCACAGGTCATAGACGGGGCTGCCGCCCGGCGGCTACAACGGTCAAGCTAGGCGAGTCGCGCGCGGTCTCGCCTCGGCGTTCGTTGCAAGCCAAGGGGAAGCCCATGACCACGCAGAACCTCACCGTCACCGCCCGCGAGCGCGACACGCTTCTGGCGGCGTTGCGCTACTACCAGTTCTACCGGATGCAGGGTCACCCGTTCGATCCCCGGAAGGACGACCTGATCGACACCATCGCCGCCAGCAGCGGTGATGCCCTCGACGTGACCGAGATCGATGATCTCTGCGCGGGTCTGCACGGCAATCGCCACGCCCTGGCGAGCGTGGCGGCCTGAAGCAGCACCCGTGACGCCCGGCGCGGTCGGATCGGCGTCAGGCGAGCAGGGTATTCAGGAGAACGGCCGCACCGAGGCCGAGAAGGAATGCCGCCGCGAGCAGAGGCGTGTCTGCGGCGGTCATCGGGAGGTTTCGCCCGTCGAGATGCCGACCAGAAGCGGCCGGCGGGTCACCACGACCTGTCCCGGAATCGGCGCCTCGCCGTCGATCCGGGCGCTCACCGGAACGGTGCCGCCGGCCTGCGGCAGGCGCTGGGTAAAGGCCTTCGCCGAACCCGTCGCGCCCGGCACGGCCTCGACGAGCGAGGGCGCGAGCAGGGCGTAGGCCGCCATCACCGTTCCGGCCGCCGCGATCTTGATCAGGTCCCGCATGATGTCCGCCCCACCGTTCGGAGCCTTCCGGCTCTCGTATGGCGCCGTTCTAGGGACGCCGGGTTGCCAGCGGATTGCTTCGTACGGTTACCGGATTGCGTCGGCCGGAAGGCCGAAGAAACATCCGGAGCGAAGAGCGCCTCCGAGCACCTGTCCGGGAGACTAGCGGGAAGCCCGCCGAGCCGATGAGCGAAATCGCACGTCGTGCCGCGGCCCGATCCGGGCCTGCCACGGCCCGGGCGCGGACCCGGGCCGATCGAGAACTTATCCGCCGAACACCGAGGTGAGCACCTCGCCCCCGCGCTTGATCGCGACCTCCCACAGGCCGAGATTGCGCTGCGTCAGCCGATCCAGGTCCTTGGTCGAGGTGATCGGCATGCCGTTGACCGCCACGATCACGTCACCCTTGCGGAAGCCCGCCCGGCCCGCGAGCGAGCCATCATCGACGGCGGTCACCGCCACGCCCTCCTCCGGCAGATCCGTCTGCAGCTCCTCGCTCACCGCGGGCGAGGTGTTGACGAAGGTCGCGCCCGAAAACGGCGTGCGTGTGCGAACCTTGAGGCTGTCGCGCGGACGCGTCTCCGGTGCGGGACCGAGCTTGACCGGAATCGTCTGCCGCTTGGTGCCGCGCAGGATACCGAGGTCGGCCGTGCCGGAGATGCCCTTGAGCGCGTAGCGGTAGCCGAAGGCTTCCGGATCATCGACGGTCTGGCCGTCGACCGAGAGGATCACGTCGCCGCGCTTGAGGCCGGCCTCCTCGGCCGGGCTCTTGGCCTGCATGCTCGCCACCAGCACGCCGGTCGGACGGTCGAGCCCGACGCTCTCGGCGATGTCGGGCGTCACCGTCTGCACCCGCGCCCCGAGCCAGGGACGGCGCACGAGACTTCCGCCGTTCTTGGCGGTCTCGACCACCGCGCGGACCATGCTGGCGGGGATGGCGAAGCCGATGCCGTGGCTGCCGCCGGATTGCGAGTAGATCGCGGTGTTGATGCCGACGAGGTGACCCTTGAGGTCGACCAGGGCACCGCCGGAATTGCCCGGATTGATCGCTGCGTCGGTCTGGATGAAGAACTGGTAGTCCGACGAGCCGACCTGAGTGCGGGCCAGCGCCGAGACGATGCCCTGCGTCACGGTCTGCCCGACGCCGAAGGGGTTGCCGATCGCCATCACGAAGTCGCCGACCTCGAGGTGGTCGGAATCGCCGATCGGCATCGGCGCGATGTCGGCCGGGCTCTTGATCTTGAGCACGGCGAGGTCGGTGCGGGGATCGCGCAGCACGAACTGCGCCTCGAACTCGCGCTTGTCGGCGAGCGCCACCTTCACCTCGTTCATGTTCTCGATGACGTGGTTGTTGGTGATGACGAGGCCCGAGGCATCGACGATCACGCCCGAGCCGAGGGAGCGCTGCGCTCGCTCGCCGGGCATGCCGCCGGGACCGCGGCCCGGCCGGTCCTCGCCGAAGAAGCGGCGCATGAACTCCTCCATGGCGTTGGAGCGCGCGGAGCGCTTCTCGACATGCGAGGCGTAGACGTTGACGACGGAGGGCGCCGCCCGCTTCACCACCGGGGCGAAGGAGAGCTGGATCTCGCCCTTCGACAGGGGCACCGCTTTCTCGGACGGCTTGTCCGACGCCGCCTTCTCCGGCGCGAGCTTCGTCGGCGTGTTCGCCATCTGCGCGCCGACGGGCGCGGCGGCGAGGAGCAGCGCGGATACGAGACAGGCCGACAGAAGCGGCGAGGAGGGCATGCGGGGTCTCCCGATGAACGCTGGAGCGGTGCGGGCTATGTAGACCCCGCGGCGGCGGGGGGCGAGGGGCGCGAGCACCTGTCTCCCCCGCGTCACCCGGCCACGAGTCGGGGCCGGAAGTTGCGGCCACGAGCCGAAGGCGACGCGCCGATGCCGGACGGGAAAAAGGGCGGCCGCCCCTCAGGCGACCGCCCCGATGGGTTCGGCGATGAGGACCGGCCTCAGTGCCGGCGAACGCTGTCGCTGAGGCGGTTGGCGCTGCGCACGATCTCGCTGAAGCAGGTGAGCGAGGCGTCTGCGGCGCGCTGCATCTCCGTGACCTGAAGACGGATCGCCTCCGCCGGGGACTTGGCGCGGGCAAGGGCCTGGAAATGCGCGATGGCCGCTTCGCCCTCGCCGCGGGCGAAGGCGAACAGCTTCGTATTGATCTCGGTGAGGGGCGCGAGCGCGGGGGCAAAGGCGAAGCTCGCGCCGATATGGACGCTGTGCGGCTTCGGCTGGGCGCCCAGGGCGGGCTTGGTCTCGGCCAGGGGCGCCTCGACCAGGGTTGGCGCGAGCGTCTCGCTCGGCGCGTCGACCGCCGTTTCCACGGCTTCGACGGTGTCCGGAGCGATCGGCTCCGGCGCAGAGGCCAGGGCCTCCGCCGCGTCTTGCGCCGGATTCTCGACCGGACGGTCGGCCTGCGCCTCGGCGGATAATTCTGAAATTTCGGGATCTGCTTCCGCGGCCGGCTGCGCCGCGGCGGCTTCCACGGCCGGAACGTCCATCGCGTTCGCCTCGGGCGTCTGCCCGGGTTCCTGGCCCCGGTCGGTCTGGCCCTTGTCGGCTTGGCCCTGGTCGGCCTGGGCCTCGGCCAGCAACGCCTCGGCGACCTCGGATTGAGGTGCGCTCAGCGTCGGCGGCTGGGGAGTGGCGGGCGCTCCGGATGAGCGTCCTCTGCGGCGGCTCGACGACATGGGCCTTCTCCTCGTTCGAAACCCTTTGCCCCGCGCGTGTCCCGGGCGGCAACGGGGCCGACTGGCGCTGCGGCGGAGCATAGCGTCGGAGCACGGGGTATG
>Ga0233425_10002372_pt1 | contig 37384 bp, 27 predicted proteins | sample Watercolumn_Towu_2_FD_181712 | JGI IMG/M metagenome (GOLD analysis project Ga0233425, IMG submission 181712) | Freshwater microbial communities from Lake Towuti, South Sulawesi, Indonesia - Watercolumn_Towuti2014_140_MG | ecosystem: Environmental > Aquatic > Freshwater > Lake | place... | reverse complement strand
TTAATCAGCGTCCGATATTATTATCTATCTGCTGGAAATTTAAAAGTAATTGCTAACCTACTTACAAACTTACTAGCTGACCAACTTAAATCAAATTAAATTTATTAACAACGACGCGATCGCCGCAATGATGAAACACCAGGCAATGTTACCGGTTGCCAGAAATATAATCAAGCCCAGGGCAATCATTACCAAACGACCGAGAGTAAAAGAAATTTCTCGCATCACCGTGTATTCATCGACCATCGGACCGGAATTCGCCGCCCGTTCATACATCAAGGCGTCATAGCTGGTGCGCATGACAATATCGGAAAAACTATGATAAGTGCTGGCCGCAAAGACTTGAAAGCCGGTAGCCACAAACATTTTTATTATCCAACCAATGGCGTACAAGAAAGTGCCCAAACGAATCATTTTCTTTTTATCAATCCGATCAGTAAAATCACCGACCGTCAACCGGACTATCATACTCACAAAAATCACCGCTGAGGTCACCACACCGACGGCCACGTAACTTTTGTCCAGCAATAACCAGATAAACAATGGCCAAAACACCACGCCGACCATGGTTTGCGCGCCATCGCACATGTAGCTCAGAAAGCTGCGCCAATTGTCGCGACAAAACACGCGTCGGAAACATTCCCAATAACTGAAAGAAAAAGTAATCGAGCGCTCGGGAATCAGAAACAAGGGAATGATTGATAGGGAATAAATAATCACCGCGATTTGGAATAAAATGCCAAAATCATATTGCTGCAAAATACGGCCGGACAAAATCGGCAAGAAGATGGCCACCAGAGACGCGATTGAAGCAAATAGTGAAATCTGCTTACCTCGATTGTTCGGATCAGAGAATTTGGCAAAGTCAGTATGATATTGAATCCAGAAACACATGCGATTGATATTCACACTGATAATGGCCGGAATCAAATACAACCAATTCTTCTCCATAAAAAACATAATTAAAAATCCGTAGTAAATCGCGCCAAAAATAATCGAGATCATCATGGATTTTTTCAGACCGATGCGCTCCATGAGCTTCGCGCCAAACGGAATCATGAACAGCCACATGGTGTAGCTAACTAAAAAATACAAAATCATGTGCACGACCGAACCCCCGAGCTGCTGAAATAAAAAAGCGGCGAAAAACGCGCTGGTCAAGCCGCCGGACACTTCTTGAATGATTTGCGAAAAATAAAGCGCGGTCAGAGGACCGGACATTTTCACATGTTTAAAATCGCGAATCAGATGCCAATTGAATTCTTTCATGGGACTAGTATCTTTAGTTTGTAAGTTTATAAGTATGTAAGTTAGTCAGCTCGTCAGTTTGTAAACTTAAAAAATATAGCCAAGTAATCATCAGTGATTGGTAATCCGTAAAGAATAAAACGTAAAAAATTAAGTAATCAGGTATCAGTAATAACAATAAACTATTTTTGTAGTTTTGTAGCGTTTCGTTGTTTAGTAGATTCTTACTCTCCTTTAACATTCTGACTGGAATAATACACCGGCCCCAGCTTATCCAAAATTTTCACCGACTCCTCCTGCGTGGCCAATCGCGGCCGGCAATAATTTTCAATTACCGTCGGGTAATAATCGATACTGTCCACAACATTTTTATTAAAATTTATTACCAACGATAAACCTTCTCGAGTATCCTCGCTCCACATTTGATCGAAAACTAAATTACCCAAACTGTAGAAAATATATCTGCCATTATAAACTTCCATCTGCTGCACCACATGCGGATGATGACCGACCACCAGGTCGGCGCCATTATCGATCGCCAAATGGGCAAAATGTTTTTGACTGTCATTTGGCTCATTCACGTATTCGATGCCATCATGCATGGACACAATCACCACGTCCGCTTGCTCCTTCGCGGTTTTTAAATCTTTCACCAATTGCTCATCATTCATGAGCGCCATGCCCGCCTGTCTGGTGGTAGAGGCATAATTATCCGGACCATAGCCATACGCCAGGAATGCTACCTTGGTGTCTTTCACCTGACGAATAACCGGATTCTTCATTTCAAATATATTTTTGCCCGCGCCAACATAATCAATGCCTTTGTCAGTTAAATAATCAAACGTGGCTTTCATGCCCTCGCGACCGAAATTGCCAAAATGGTTATTAGTCAACCCCAAAACATCAAAACCCGCCAACTGCAAGCTTTCCGCGGACTTTGGATTGGCCCGAAAACTGAAGGAACCGGTCGGCACTGGATCACCGGCAACAATCGGACTTTCCAGATTGGCAAACGCCAAATCAGCGCCTGACACCAATTTCCGCATATCGACGAAACAATAAGAAAAATCATTTTTCTGCAACATGGTTGCTTCAACATTGCGGGACAACATCACGTCACCGGCGAGGAATAACGAGAATGAAGTCTGGGCTTTGGCCTTTTCAGCCGCGACGCGCTGATCAAATTCCGCGATCCATTGAGCAAAAGGAATACTTTTCACTTCATTCTCAGCCGCCTGTACCGGCACAAAGGCCATCTCTGGCGTCGTCCGCCACAGCCAATAAAAACTAAAAGCCGCGCCCCCCAGAATGACGACCCCAATCACGACAATTATAATCAACCATTTTTTAGTCATATTTACAGCTCTCATCATAGCAGATTTCACCGCGTTTTACCAGACAAAAAACTACGGCAACTGATCCGCAGTTTTTATTCGTAGTTTCGTCTTTCTACCACAAGCCCAAGGCCAAGGGGTAATTATTCTCACATCGGTCGCAGACAAGGGGCAACTGCCCCTTGTTCAGCCTGTTGGCTGGTACTGCTGGCTTGTAATATTATTTCCTTGTTTTGTATCAAAATCCTCATTCGTAGTTTCGTGCCAATAAAATCTATTTACGTAGTTTTCGTAGTATTAGTAGTCATTTGTAGTTTCGTATCCTCTATTTCTTTTTCTGTAAATATTGTAAATACGACTCAATAAACTCCATCAGATCACCGTCGAGGACTGATTCCACGTCGCTGGTTTCGAAATCCGTGCGATGATCTTTGATAAGCTTGTATGGATGCAAGACATAAGAACGAGCTTGATTGCCCCACGCCGCTTCCGTATATTCTCCTCGCAACCGCGCTTTCTCTTCTTCCGCTTCAGTCTCATAATATTTTTGCAATTTGGATTGCAAGAAACTCAAGGCCTTATCTTTATTTTGCGCCTGTGAACGTTCATTCTGACATTGCACCACTATCCCGGTCGGGATATGAACAATTCGAACCGCTGAATCAGTGGTATTCACGCTCTGGCCACCATGACCGCCGGATCGGAAAGTTTCAATCCGCAATTCTTCAGGTTTAATTTCGACGCTCAAATTATCTTCAATCAAAGGCAAAACTTCCACCATGGCAAATGACGTATGACGCATTTTTTCCGCGTCAAATGGTGAAATCCTCACCAGCCGATGCACACCGTGTTCGGATTTCAAATAACCATAGGCATAACGACCGGTGACGGTAAACTGCACGCTTTTTATTCCCGCTTCCTGAGCCGGTGAAATAAAACTAATATTGGTGGCCCAGCCTTGCTTTTCCGCGAAACGCATATACATGCGCAGCAGCATTTCCGCCCAATCAGCCGCGTCAGTACCGCCGGTACCGGAATGAATCGAAACAATGGCGCTATGCGTGTCATACTTATCACCAAGGAAGAGAGCCAACTCCATCTGCCGAAAAGTTTTTTCCATGATTTGCAACTGACCGGCAATATCCTCACGCATACTGACTTCCTGATCCGCCATGTCCATTTCCAAAATCTCCAAAGTGTCGACAATGTCATGGTGCATTTTTTCCCATTGCTTTATTTCTTTTTCCAAATCAGTGGCCGTCTGAGACACCTGCTTGGCGCGCTTTTGATCCTGCCAAAAATCCGGATCAGACATAGTTCCCTGCAAATCCAAAAGTTCCGCTTTCTTGCGCGCCATATCTATCACCTCCCAGGCGCGATCAAAGCGATCTTTTAGTTCGAGTAGTTGTTCTTTAAGTTCGTTCATAGTTCATGTAGCATGCCTGCCTGCCGTAGGCACGGCAGCACGCCTGCTCCTCGAGCCTGAGCTTGTCGAACGGGAGCCTCGGAGTCGAAGACCATAAGCACTGGCCTTGGCCCGTGCAGTGATTTGAATGCCCTGACACATTATTTTGATTTTTAGAAATTGAATAATGTTTAGCATAATATAATAATACATTATTTCACAATAAAAAAATACGCTTCCTTGGCTTATTTTCAAAATCATTGCCCTATCAATTGCCTGATGGCGTCGGTATTGAAATCTTTAACATTACCACTTTTAACCGCATTGAGTTCCTTGAAAACATCACTATAATTATTAAACACTTCCTTTAATAATGGCGGTAAAAGAAACAGCGCGATGATGACCGGCGTCAAAATCAAAACTACCTTTACAATACCTAAAATTCGCACCCAGAGAATATATTTTCGCATTTTCTCGGTATTGGCGAGAATCTCGCGAGACATATCCAGATTGGTACGCAACATGGTCTCAATTTTTTTCAAATCCTCCTCCTGAATCATAATAAGAATTATCTTACTCGACAAACTTTGAACCAGTCTTTGATTTCGCGCCGAATGTCTTCGAGATCTTTCATCAAATACTTTTTCTCAGTCACGAATTCATCATTGACCAGATTATCAACAGGCCGAAACTGTTGTAAAAAATACGCCCGAGCCCCACGCACCTGTCTGGCCATGGAAATAATATCGGCCCGAGAATGCAAGCGCGGCAACACCGTCGATCGAAATTCATGTGGTAAGCCGCTTTCCATTATTATTTTAACACTTTGCTGCAATTTCTCCAAATCAATTTTCACCCCGACCACGTCAGAATACTTTTTCCACGGCGCTTTGATGTCCATGGCGATATAATCCAGCCAACCTTTCTTCAGTAAAGATTCCAACATCGCCGGGTGCGTGCCATTAGTATCTAGCTTGACCGACAAACCCAGGTCTTTTACTTTGGCAATGAACTCGGGTAAATCGCGATGCATGGTCGGCTCCCCACCGGTAATACACACGGCATCCAATAATTTTTTTCTGGATCGGAAAAAATTCAACACCTCATCTTCAGATAAAGTCTTGGCTGGAAATTTTTCCGGATAAACCAATTCCGGATTGTGACAAAAATGACACCGAAACGGACAGCCCATGGTAAACACCGTGGCTGCCACTTTGTCAGGATAATCGAGCAACGTCATTTTTTGCCAACCGCCAAATTGCATATGTCTAGCGAGCAAATTCCCCCGACCGCAAGATCGAGGGAATTACTTTTATCGAAATAAATTTTTCAAACGCGATTAACAATTGGTACTCACAGACAAGATCTTATTGAACTCCTGACGATCACCGAATTCCGCTTTCTTGCCTTTGTTCCAACGATGAACCGGGCTAAGATAACCTACGACGCGAGAATAAATTTCACATTTCTGACGTTCGAGCTTTCGTGATGTCATAATGTTGTTTGACCGTCCCCTCAAATCCAGCGATGAAGGATATTCATGGCCGGAATGAAAGAATTTTTATTTTTGTTTGTTAATTATAGTTTATGCTTTTTTATCGATTTGAGCAACCGGCAATCTATCCACAAAGTGTTCAATTGGCACCGGAAAATTACTCAGATGGAGCTGGTGGCATGGCCGCCGCGATGATTTTCTCGCTATTCTCCGCATATCCCATCTCTTCATCGCATTTGGGGCAGAATTCATGCTCTCCAGACAGATAACCATGAATTGGACAAATGCTGAAAGTCGGAGTAATCGTGAAGTATGGCAATCTGAAATTTTCGGCGATTTTCTTCACTAAATTCTTCGTACTTTCAACTGAGGGCATGCGCTCGCCGACGAAACCGTGCAATACCGTGCCGCCGGTATATCGAGTCTGCAAATCATCCTGCAACGCCAGAGCCTCAAAGATGTCATCAGTATAGCCGACCGGCAATTGAGAGGAATTGGTGTAATAAGGATCAGCATTGCTTTCGCGCACCGCTTTTTCATTGGCCACGAGAATATCCGGGAATTTTTGCTTATCAATCTTGGCAAACCGATAGGAAGTACCCTCAGCCGGAGTGGCCTCCAGATTGAAAAGCTGATTGGTCTGAGTCTGATAATCCATCAAGCGCTCGCGCATAAAATCCAATGTTTGACGCGCGAATTTGTGTCCCTCAACGGTGGTAATATCCTGACCGAGCAAGTTCAAAGCCGCTTCATTCATACCGTTAAGACCAATGGTATTGAAATGATTTTTCCAATACTCGCCAAATCGCTCTTTCACATTTTGCAAATAATGTTTTGAGTATGGATAAAGACCGCTATCTGATAATTCTTCGATCACCTTGCGTTTGATTTCCAAACTTTGTTTAGATAAGTCCATTAATTCTCCAATGCGAGCAAAAAATTCATCTTTATCCTTGGCCACATAGCCGATACGAGGCAAATTGATCGTCACCACGCCGATCGAACCGGTCAACGGGTTGGCGCCAAATAAACCGCCGCCACGTTTACGCAATTCACGATTGTCGAGGCGCAATCGGCAGCACATACTGCGCGCATCCTCAGGCTTCATGTCGCTATTAATGAAATTCGAGAAATATGGAATACCGTATTTGGAAGTCATCTCCATGATTTTGTCGATAATTGGACCATTCCAATCCCAATCGGTCGTCACATTGTAAGTCGGGATCGGAAAGCTGAACACGCGGCCCTTGCTATCGCCATCAAGCATCACATCCACGAACGCGGTATTAAAAATGTCCATTTCCGCCTGGAATTCGCCATAAGTTTCTTTTTGCGGCTGACCACCGATAATCACTGCCTCATCCTTGATATTATTCGGGACAAACAAATCCAGGGTCACGTTGGTAAATGGTGTCTGGAAACCAACTCGGGTTGGAACATTCATGTTGAACAAAAATTCTTGAATACCCTGCCTCACCTCATCATAGTTCAATTTGTCAAAACGAATGAAAGGCGCCAAATAAGTATCGAGGCTGGAAACGGCCTGAGCGCCGGCCGACTCACCCTGCAAGGTATAAAAGAAATTTACCAGCTGACCCAGCGCGGTCCGAAAATGCTTCGGCGGGCGACTCTCCACCTTGCCCCGCACGCCACCGAAACCTTTCAATAATATTTCATGAAGATCCCAACCGCAGCAATACGCGGACAACAATTGCAAGTCATGAATATGAATATCACCCTCGACGTGAGCCCGCTTGATATTTGGTGGGTAAATTTTATTCAACCAGTAATGAGAACTAATGGTGGAGGCCACGAAATTGTTCAAACCCTGCAAGGAGTAATCCATATTGGAATTTTCCTTGACGCGCCAATCATTGGCCTTCAAATAATCATCCATGAGCTGATCAGAATTGATCATGGCATCGATATCGCGCATTTTCGCGTGTTGATCGCGATAGATAATATAACTTTTAGCGGCGTTGATAAATTTTTCTTCAATGAGAACATTCTCAACCATATCCTGAATTTCTTCGACCGCCGGAATGGTGCGTTCATGAAATTTTTCATTCAACCGACGCATCACTGTATCGCCGAGACGTTCAGCGTCTTCCTTGGTACCGGAGTTTGTGGCTTGTAACGCCTTGAACAGCGCGGTATTAATTTTTTCCTGATGGAAATCGACAATGCGGCCATCACGTTTGCGAATTTGGATGAGTTTGTTCCCTGCGTACATAGCGGTTGGTTTTTATTTTGTAATTTAGTAAACTGAAACCAGTAATGGGTAAAAATATTCCTTTTGCCACACCACTCTTCGCCAAATTCAGGATGACAAAATATATAATACTAAACTTAATCATTCACTTAAAAAACCTTTTTCGTAGTCAATAATTCGTAAATTCGTAGCTATTCGTAATTCGTAACCTTCAATCTTTTTTCTTCCGCACCAGCTCCTGGATCTCAGCCAGAAATTCATCGGCGTCAGCAAAAGATTTGTAAACCGAGGCAAAACGGATATAAGCGACTTTATCAACTTTCTTCAGATTCTTCATGGTCAAGGCGCCAATATTGTCACTGGAAATTTCTGAGCCGGACTTCTGATTCTTCAAAAAAACCTGGATGTCTCGTTCAATATTATTTACCAATCGCTTGAACTTTTCGTGATCGACCGGTCGCTTTTCCAGCGCTCGTCTCAAACCGCGCTCCAATTTTTCTCGATCATACTCTTCACGACGACCATCACGCTTGACTACCGTCAGATCCAACAATTCCACCTCTTCATAGGTCGAGAATCGAAAGCCGCACTTGATGCACTCACGACGACGACGGATGACCAAATCATCCTCAGCCGAACGCGAATCAAGCACCTTGGTATCATCATTGTAACAAACTGGGCATTTCATGGTAAAACACTATATTTAGTATTCTGTGAACTAATTATACCACTATATATCTGATTAAACAAAATATCGACCTTGATGATTTTTTACTGAAAAAGTCGGGTATTTCAAAGCGTCGGGAAATAAAAATATCAGCATTAACATTCAACTGTGGATAAATATATTTTATATAACAAACGATTAGCGATTAAAGATTTTAGATTATAGTTGTACGAAAGATGAAGGTAATCAGTGATTGGTAACTTGCAACTGGTAACTGGTAAAATTATCATGAAACATGCCTGCCTGCCGTAGGCACGGAAGCATAGGTGTCAGCTGTCAGGTATGAGCTGTTAGGAAACATCATACCTCATTCCTCACAGCTAATCGCCAACTCCTTTTTCGTAGTTCAAGTCCCTAGGGGATCCATTCTGGGTAGTCTTTCGTAGTATTTTATAGTTGTAAATAATTCGTAAATTCGTATAATTTATATTTCGTAATATATTGTAATTTCGTACTCTACCTAATCGCTCATACCTCACAGCTCATACCTTATTCTAGTACCTTGTACCTGATACCTAATACCCAAATCGCTATTCGCTAATCGCTCATACCTCATACCTACCCCATACCCCTTTATTCTTTATTCCCAATTCTAATTCGTAAATTCGTAGGTATTCGTACTTCGTAAATATAAAAAAGAAGACCTTTATGATCTTCTAATTCTTTCACTCCCAACGAGCCAGGCGAAGAACGCTGGTCAAAGCCGGGTGACGAGAAATCATATCGATTTCGTTCCCCTCAACCAGACGGTACAGGATCTGTTCACCGCGCACTGACTCGGAAATAACGTTCTTGCGTTCCATCACCACGAGCCAGTCATTGATCTCAGCTTCTACCGCCAGCTCTGACGCCGGATTGATACAAATCGGGAAGTTCACAGCGCGCAGCAGCGGAATATCACCACCGCTGTCACCGCAACCCCAGATATAGTGTTCATCAATCCCCTGCAACTCCGGTTGCGCCAAAACTTTCTGCATGCAGGCGACTTTCTTTTCCCTATCAATGATGTCAGCTTGACTGATCATCCGGCCATCATCCCCGATCACAAACGTCGAGCCAAAACACTGATTGATACCCCACTTCTTGCAGAATATTTCCACCGCCGTGATGGGCGAGGCACTGATGGCGCAAACATACCAACCCTGCTTTTGCTTGATCTCGATCAGAGCCCGAGTGAACCGGTACACATTGTGCCAACTCTGCTCCACTACCTCGGCTACGGTCACCTGGTAATCATCAAATCGAATATCAGGCAGTCGATCTTCAAAAATCTTGATCGCCTGAGTGATGAAAGTGCCAAAGGATAACTCCCTCGCTTTCCAGGCATTCTCTGCCAACTGCACCTGGAGCTTCACGGTGCGCGGCAAAACGCCACGATCCACCAGACCATACAAAATCTCCAGAAACAGACTCCAGCGTTTCCAGGTGCCATCAATGTCAGTGAAAAGCACGCCCTGATACTGTGACGCCATGATCACCTCCTTCTTTCAGCGAGACAAGCAAGTTAAGCGAGATCCGCGAAATCAGTAAAGAACAAGAAAAATCATTTTAACCCAGAAATACAACACTGTCAACCCACAAACACACCGCCTAGCCCGGCTGCACTCTAAACAAAACCACCGCATAGCCGGGCTGTGCGGTGGTTTTGTTATCTACATCATTTTCTTGCGAATAAAGGCCGGGATCTCCAAATCTTCATCATCACTGCCCAGGCTGCTATTACTGGCATTATTACTATTTATCGACTGAGGCATCTGATCTCTGGCCGGAGGTTCAGGCGGAGTAATTGAACGAGAAGGCATGGACATCCTAGATGGCATAGTGGACGCTGCCGGAGCTGGAGCTGGTGCCGGAGCAGCCGCGTGATAATCCTTTTTCATTCCTGGCACACCGAAAGATACCTCTGGCTCTTCATTTCGCACTGGAGCCTGAAAATAATTGATCGGTTCATGTTTAACTTTAAGTAAACTGTCTTTCGTAACCTTTTCATCAAAGCCAGTCGCGACGACCGTAATCTTCAACGATTCCTTCAACCGATCATCCAGTACCGCGCCGAAAATAATCTTGGCTTCTGGATCCACAGACTCAGTAATGATCTTCGCCGCTTCACTGACCTCATACATGGTAAGATCCGGACCACCAGCAATGGTGAATAGTAATCCCCGAGCGCCCTCAATGGAAACTTCCAATAGCGGGCTTGAAATCGCTGCCTTGGCCGCTTCAATCGCCCGATTATCGCCGCTGGCAATCCCCACGCCCATCAAAGCTGATCCGCTATCGCGCATAATAGCTTTCACATCAGCAAAGTCGACGTTGATAAGACCAGGTAAGGTTATTAATTCAGAAATACCCTGAATACCTTGGCGGAGAACTTCATCCACCACTCGGAAAGCCTCCACTATCGGTGTTTTTTTATCAATAATCTGCCAAATGCGATCATTGGGAATAGTAATCAAAGTATCCACTTTACTGCTTAATTCTTTCAAAGCCTCTTCGGCAATCCGACGACGCGGACCACCTTCAAAAGAAAATGGTTTAGTCACCACCGCGATGGTTAAAATGCCCATTTCCTTGGCCAAATCAGCCACCACCGGAGAAGCACCGGAACCAGTGCCGCCACCAGTACCGCAAGTAATAAAAAGCAGATCCGTGCCCTTGAGCATTTCTCGCAATTCATTCTGAGACTCCTCGGCCGACTTGCGTCCGAGCTGCGGATCCATCCCTGAACCCAAACCACGAGTCGTGGTCCGACCAATATGAATTTTGCGATCCGCTAAGTTGTGTTGAAGATCTTGAAGATCAGTATTGACGACGACAAACTCCACGCCCTTCAAATCGGCCTGGATCATGCGATTGACCGCGGCTCCGCCGCCACCACCGACGCCAATTACTTTTATTTTGGCAAAGGTTTCGATTTCCGGTTTGATTTCTGGCATATTACCATCATTTAGAATTAATTCTATATTTTATCACCCCGTCCCCTCCGCCAGAGATTTTTTTATTTACTATGAGATCAATGATTTGAACCAATCTTTGGCTTTTTTCATCAACTCCCGACCATGCTGCAATGAACCGCTCACATTAAAGCCTCGCTTGCTCCCTCGCTGCTGGAGCATCTGATATCCCCACAAGACCAGACCCAGGGCGTTCACGTAAGTAATGTCATTTACTTTATCCACCGCCGTATTAAAACGTTTTACAGTACCCACGGTCACGGGTAATAAAGTTTTTTTCTTCGCAATCTCGATCATGCCCGGCAACTTGGCTCCCCCACCGACCAAAACGATTCCGGCTGGCAATAAGCCACCACGATTGATCTTTTGCAATTCACTATCCACTTTTTCAAAAATTTCTTCGACTCGAGCGGTGATAATATCGGTAATATAACGTTTGGAGAAAACTTGATCATCACCACCAAGCTCGCGTAAATTTATTTCTTCATTTTTATCCACTTTATCAAACGAAGCCTGACCATATTCGATCTTCACTCGTTCCGCCACTTCAAATGAAGACTGCATCGCGATCGCCAAATCTCTGGAAATATGATCAGATCCGATTGGCAAAACGCAAGCCTGAATCACATTTCCCTCTTCAAAAACAATAATATTAGTAGTCGTGGCACCAATATCGACGAGAGCCACCCCCAATTCCTTTTGACGCAAGGAAAGAACAGATTCAGCGGCCGCCAACATAGACAACACCACATCATTAATATCCAATCCGGTGCGATACACACACTTAGTTAAATTCTTGATATGGGAGCTAAGACCGCGAATGACTTGAGTCGACACCTCCAACCGAATACCGGTCATGCCCACCGGATCCTTGATCCCGGTTTGGTTATCAACGGAAAAAACCTTGGGGATAACATGGAGAATTTCATGATTGACCGGAGCCGCGACCGATCGCGCCGCGTCAATGACCCGCTCAACATCGTCTTCTTGAATTTCACCATTGGCTCGAGAAATGGCGATCACACCATTACTTTCCTGCGATCCGACCGGCACCCCTCCGATCGACACCCAAGCATTTTTTACCGGCAAACCGATCATGCGTTCAGTCTTCTCTATGGCGGTCGAAATACTGGAAACAGCGTCTTCAATACTAACCACCGTCCCTTTGCTTATGCCAGCCGAAGGAACTTCAATCACGCCAATAATGTTTAGTTGTTCTGGATCTTGACCGTGTGTCAGCTGTCCGACAACAATCCGGATATTGGCCGATCCGATATCTAGACCGGCAATCAGTTCTTCAGGCATAAATTATGAGACTAGTTTCATATTAATTATAAAACAAAAAAGCTCTTTGCAGAATATCTTTGAACACAAAATGAAGACAGTCCTTCGTTTAGTGTTCAAAAAATTGACTCAGCTTGGGCACAAAAATTATTAACGCCACGATAACCGCTGAAATTGCGCTAATTAGCACCATACCGGCCGTGATATTCTTGATATCATGAACAAATATATGGACTCGTGGCTTCAACATATCCACAAGCCGTTCAAATACCGTATTCAACATTTCCATAAAAAACACCAAAGCGATCATAAAAATGATCACAATCCATTCCCAACGCGCCAATTCAAAAACAAAGGCCAACATGATCAAAATCAAAGCGCCGAGAATATGTAACCGAAAATTCTGCTCGGTCCGCAGGACTGAACCCAACCCCTGAAAGGCATATTTGAAGCTTTTCGCTAGCCGTCGAAAATTAACCATATAATATTTTTGTTTCCAGTTTTTTCATTTTAATATCGTCTGCCTCGCTCTTCTCATGATCATAGCCGCATAAATGTAATAAACCATGTACGAATAATAGCTGAAACTCATGTTCGATTGAATGACGCATTTCTTTGGCTTGCTTCCGACACACCGGCCCGCAAATCAAAATTTCACCCAGCCATTCCCGACCATCCAGAGCTTCATCTGCCTCAAAAGATAAAACATCGGTGACTTTATCTTTGTGCCGATAATGCTTATTCAACCGTTTCATGGCTGCCGCTCCAATCACCGCCAAAGACACTGATCTCTGGCCTTTCAGTTTCAGAGCCGTCTCGGCTCGTTTGGCCAGTAACGCTAATTTCTTCATTGGCACTCGAAAAACGATTTGTTTATTTAACTCAATTAAAATCATATTATTTCTTTTCCGTGAAGACAAAGCTCTCAGCCATCATTCTGAATAAATCCGGATACGCGGCCTTTTCCTTGGTACCGATATCATACGTCAAGCTATAAACATATTTACCCTTGGCAAAGAAAAAACTAAAGCCACTGGCGCTTTCCAGCCCCGGAGTCTTCATGGTATTCACAAATTCAATGGGCGCGCTAACATTACCGGCTGTTTGTTTATTGATTCGATACCACTCCACCAGAGACATAGCCGGATCACGTTCCTCGACCGCCAAAGTCACGAATTCATCCAGGGGTGACGTAAAAATCACTTCATTGGTCGCCACATCGGTCGACCGAGCATACCATTTGGTCGGATAAAAGATATTATAATCGTAAATCGGATTCACATAAGTCGAAATCAAACCGGAAAATTCAATTTTGGCTGGTTCAGTTCCCACAGGATTGAACAAATGAACCACTTCCGTGCCATCAAGGAACTTGTCGCCATCAGTATCTGAATTGTCAGTTTTGGTACCAAACATTAATTCCTCCATGTCAGTCAAACCATCATTATCAATATCCACATCATGCATTTGATTTAAAATACGAGAGATGATTATCGGCTCTGGAGTGAGAACTGGTTCGGGAGTGGGTTCTGGAGTCGGGACGACAACCACCGGCTCGGGTTGAGGCTCAGGCACCACCACGACCGGCGTGGGAGTCGGAGTGGGCGTGGGTACTGGAGAAGAAAAATACAAAACATAAACCAAAAAGCCCAGCAACGCCACCAAAATTACCATCCCAATAATGATAATTAACATGGTGACTCGATTCTTTGGTTTGACCGGTGATTTCGCGGTTGCTCGCGGTGGTGGCGGTGGGGTCGGCGCCTTGACTGCCGCCACCGGAACCGTGGCGATTGGCCGGCGCGAAATATCCGGATCGACGCCATAATATTCTGACGGCATCACGTGAATGATATCAGAATAACCGCCAGATTTATTTTGATCTTTATGCTCCTCCATAGTATTTTACGATTACTTGATCTCAAGGTTTAACAACTTACCCGGACCATTAGGATTGTAACCATGACTCACCTCTTCCCCATCCAAAAATCCATCACCATCTGTATCTTTATTGGTCGGTGACGTACCGTACTTATTTACCTCTTCAAAATCAGTCAACCCATCAGCATCCGAATCTACCACCAACGGATTGGTCCCCAATTTAGCTTCTTCCGTGTCCAATAGGCCGTCATTATCAGAATCCAAGATCACCGGCACAATCGGCGGTTGATCCCGCTCTGGGGTTGGGATAACCGGAGCTTCATTGACAAGCGGACTGGGCGTTGGCTCTGGCGTGGGCGTCGGAACATTATTCACGATCAGAGCATTGTTTACAATGTTATTATTTGCCGGCATAAAACGACTGATGACAATGTAAGCCGCCAATCCACCGATAGCCAAAATCAATAAAATGACAATAATAATATACGGTAAATTACTTTTTTTCTTCGGCGGCATCGATGGAGCGCTCGGTGGCGTCATTGGCGCGACTGGCACGCCTGGAGTCACCGGCGGAGCAGTCGACAGAATCGGAGTTGGATTAGGATTAGGATTCGGGTTCGGGTTTTGTGAAGGCGGGGTCAATGAATCAAACATAGGGTTATATGATTAGTTTATTGAATAATATCGATATTCTCGCTCGGGCTATTGTTAATCTGATACAATCCCTTCTTTACCCCCTCAAAACTGAAAAACAATTGAGCGCTATTGAACTTTTTGAATTGATAACCGTAGATATAGCTGGCGCTAGTCAAATATTCAGACAAGCTGCTTAAACCCATATTCAGCGTAGTCGAATTATAGCAAGTGACCGGATCAGAACCAGGAGCGCAGATCGAACAAGTTTGATTACCATCAGCCGCGAAACATTGATCATGGCTATTGCGACAGCGCATATTCTCCCCACAAGCAATACCGACGGGATCAGACTTGCATTCTGGCGTCGAGGTGTCGCACGGTAAGTATTTTTCAAACGTATTGATCGGATCAATGGCCAAATCTTTGCTCAACACCTGTCCCAACTCCGCTTGCCAGCTCGGCCAGCTACTGACGGTCATACCACGAGAATAGGTACCACCGAGCAATGCCGGCACGGTATTATTGGCTGCAAAATATTTCACGATCGCGCCCCGCAAGCCGGTGATATCATTGATACGTTTAATATCTCGTAAAATTGCCCAACGCGTGTCACTATTATTGACGTTGGTATTAAGAGATATAGTATTAAGCATCTGAGTAACAATATTCACGGTCGCACTATTCGCCCCCAGATTGTAAGCCAAAACATAAATATTATTATAAAGCTTACTCTGACTGGGGTTGGTGGTGTTAATATCCAAATTACCACCGGAAATGTAAACGGTATTGCCATCCTGGACTCCATAATAACAAATATCTTTACCGGTCACCGGATCTGCATTGCAACGCAAACCAAGATCTTTCGGTTCAGTCTGAATACCCATGGAATTGCGGAACTGTTGTTTGTACCAGTCTCGCGGAGATAAATTTTCCGGATTGGAATAAACTCTCAAAGCAATGGCATCGGTTGAGCGATCATCATGACCGGCCGCGCCACCGCGAAGGAAATAATATTGATTGAGCATGGTGGATTGAGATTCCAGTCCATACTTCGCGCAATCCGGATCATTGCTATCAATCATATTATCAAAATCATTGTCCACGCCATCAGCGCAATTGGTCGCGGCCGTATCCGGATATTCACTGTCAGACACGCTGCCGCAATCTGGATCCACTTTTCCGTTGCGAACCCAGACCGTCATGTTTAGTCGGTTTGGGGAAACCCCTGTATTCACGGTATGATTCGTAACCGCAATTTGTAAATAATACTCCGAATCAACATCAGTGGACCAACTGCCAGGCGTCCCGGGGACATAGCTAGTAGACATCTGATGACCATTCAAGCTTGTATTAAAAATCCAAGTGGATTTGTTGGAATGTAAAATCGGGTGATTGATTTCAATGGGCAACACTTGACCATTCACTGTTACTGATCCGGTGGTTTTGATAGTGGTGGTTGATGGCGGATTAAAATCACATTCCGGATGAGAACTGGCGGCAAAATCCACATTCAATTCTTGAGAACTGGCATTATACGATTTGGCCATGTAATAAAGATTTTTTCCAGCTACAACTATACCACCCACCACATATTCAGTCTTATCACCCACCTTAGCACTGCCAATATTGATTTTTTGATCACACAAAGGCCCAGTCACTCCGGGATCACAAGCAAAATTCAATACATAAGTTTCCGGACTATTGATCATATAGCTAGAAACTTTGTACGTTTTCCCCGCCAAAGTGTAATTCACAATCGGCCCACCAACAATAATATTCAAATCAGCGTGGGGATCATTATCCTTGTTATATACTCGGCAAACATCAAAATCCATGGATAAGGTTTGCGTATTATTGAAGGTAAAATCAATATTGCCATCACCATCATTATCTATACCATCATTGCACTGCGCGGCACCAAGACCGAGTAAATCAGTCGGGGCGCTCACGGCGCGCAGATCCGGCAAATCATCAGTGGTATCATTAATCTTCCCGGCATCAAGGCAGTACAAGAGTCGAATATTCTTACCGGCCGGAGAATTGTCAGACCAACCAATGTCAGGATCAACCGGACTGCTCGTCGGATCTGGATTCCAGGGATTTTCACAGAGGAACACTTCCAATGGCGCGCTACCGGCCACGTAAGTGCCGGTTTGACCGAAATATTTATCCACGCCAATCTTGGCGGTGGCGGTCAATGTCGTGCGACCATTCTTGCTCAATGGCGCAATCTGATCAATAGTATTTGTCGGCGGAGGCGTACCCAAAGTGACGGTCGCCAAAGTAGTATCAACCATCACCCACTTCTGCCCGGCGGCATTCTGCCAGGTCCAAGTATAATTGCTGGTTGGGGCAATTTCCGTCGTGCCACTCATAGCCATCGCGCGGATCGTTTTTGACACCCCGCGCTCAGTCAATAACAAATCTGATGGATTGATGGCCACGCTATCGAGATGACACATCTTCGGTCCGACTGAGAAGGTAACTCTTTGCTCTGGCATGACCTGCGAGCAATTATTCGGTAAATTTTTCAATGACACGATATATGAGGTTGCCTTCATCGGTTCACCACCGGTATGCTCAATTTTAATCTCTGTCTTGGTATTATTATCAGTCGGATAAGCGGTCACCGTATAAGAACTCGCCGGCTCGAGACACGCTTGCAACGCCATCGCCGGCTGACCGAAGATCCAACCGGTGGCCTTTCTAAACGTGGAAGCCACGCGACCGGTAAGTCGCCGGAACCAATTCTGATTCATGGTCACGCCGGGACAGGTTTCCGCCTGATAACGGACTTCAACATACTGCCCCTTATTGGCGCTGGTCTCAATGGCGGTGACGCGACTATCTATCTTCATGGTAATCACTCCGTTTGGACAGGCATTGGTCGCCGCCGGGCTGATCAGATCAACGGCCGGCGGGTTATTCAAATCACACCCGGTCGGAATTGGACCGGTGCCCACATATTTGTAAGTGAAATCACCGGCGCCACTAATGGCACTGGTCGGTGCCGTGGTCGCGATCTGACCAATCGTGGCCATAACTTTTGTGCTATCCTGAACCGCCGCGGTTGGTAAATAACCTAATACTTTTATAAATGAATATGGCGCGCCAAATCGAGTACCGCCGGCCACGGTCTTTGTCGTATCTTCACAACTGGCGTCCTCACCATTTTCCACGGCGCCATTGCCGCAAACCGCGGTCGAACCGGTATTCAAACAAGTCGCTGAACAGTATGATGGCATGGTGCAAACGCAACCGGTCGAACCATAAGTGCACGGAATCTTAGTGACTGTACCGGCAACCTTGCAACCATCGTACATATTGGCCACCTCGGTCGCTGTTAACGCCCGATCATAATAAGTAAAATCATCCATTAACCCCAAGAACGGCTGATTTAAACTCTCTACTGTTTCTGAACTACTTGACGCACCCAAATAAAAGTTCGCTGGACTGTCAAAATTATCAACATAATTAAAATTCGTTTCCTGAGCCAAGACACCATCAACATACAAAGAAATTTTTCCATTGCGATTAGCGCTCAGAGTAACATTGTGCCATTGATCATCATTAATATTTCGATTACTCACCAACGACAAAGAGCCACCTGCGTTTAACCATAACACAAAGGTGGTCTTACCGTCAGGATTTTCGACATATAAACGATATCGTCCCACGCCGGAAGTGGCCCCTTTGCTGAAAATTATCTTACGCACATCAGACTTTACAGTGGGTTTAACCCAAACTGAGAAAGTAGAACTGCCGTCCTTCAAATCAAACACATCCCCGAACTTCACCGCATCGGCCGTTGACTTAAACTCCAAACCTTGCCCCTTGTAACCGGGAGCCCACTGAGTTCCAGTAATAGTGCCATTATAAGCGGCCGCGCCATTCGCGGTCGCGACGGTAGTGCCTGTACCGGCATTGAAATCATAATAAGCCTTGGCGGTCGATAAATCACAGGTAGCCGTAGTCGTTCCCGCGACTTTAAAACAATTGTTCACCGCATCGCACTCTTCAGCAATGGTCTTTGTTTGACCATTGATCGTATAAGTGACCGAATCTTTGACGCCATTGCCGCAACAACTGGTGGCCGTCGTCGCTTCACAAACACAAGCCGGACGATCCACGACGCAAGTTTCAGTTTCATTGCTGCTGCGAGAACCATTACCATCCTTATCATAATAACCGGTAGCTTGACCGGCAATCGGCACACAGTGCCAATAGTCGTAATCAAACGTGCAAGCCGTGGTCGTACCATGACAAACCTTTCCGGACTGAGAGTTGCAGGATTTGAATCCTCTAATTTTACAATCCGTGCCGCAATAAGTGTCTTGAGAATAATCACAGACACACCAATTTTCAGTCGGACTGCAAGCCACAAAGCTAACCGTCGCGCCACTATGAGAAGGCTTTAAACAGTTAACATAAGCCGGCTCACACTCTTCACCTTTCGTGATTTCCAGCGTGCCATCGCCGCAGATCGCCTTGGTATTCTTAACCGTCACGGTACTGGGATCATTATCATCGTCAATTTTTGGATAAGTACTACCGATGAATAAACACTGATTATTCAATCCATACTTTGAATTTTTATCTCCGAAATCTTCATCCTCTCCAGCCTCCACTTTTCCATTGCCACAAACCACTCCCGTAGAAGATGAACCGGAACGCAGACAAGTATCAGCTGAACAACCAGGACCGCCATCACACTCCTCACCGACATCAACTCGACCATTGCCACAACAAACCGAAGTGGCGGAACTGACATCACTGCCAAAACACTTACCGGTTCCCCTTCGTAAACAATTATCAGAACACCCCACGCTACCATCACATTCTTCACCGGCCTCCAATTTGCCATTACCACACACCGATGCCCACTCCACACTGCCTTGATTCAAACAATTATCAGAACAAATACTCAACGAACGAGCCGCGCCATAAGTGGTATTGAAAATGGAAATTAACGTCCGATGAGCGGAATAATTCGCCGGATCCGCGACCGCCGGAGTGGCAGTATTGATATCATCATCCAATAAAGTGGCTTTGGCCGTCGGGTTCGAGGTCCAATTCCATTTATAATTATAAGCATTCAATTTCTGACCGCCGGCCGCGCATTCATCCGGAGCGGTGAGGGGCGAGGCAGAATACGTCAAATCTTCACCGGCCAACAATGAGATATATGAAACGGGATCAACCTGAATTTTCTCCGGCTTACAATAAGCATCACCTTCTTTCACCTTGAACACCCAGCTAAATGAATTGAAAACTGATTGAGAAGCGGCCTCAAGGCTTGACTTCAATACGCATTGCGAACAAGTGTCCGGCATGGTGCATTGACAATTAGCCGAACCGGCCGTACAAGTGACTTTTTCTTGCAGAGAACAAACATTTTGACAAACTTTCAGGTTATCCGGGCAAGCTTTACTGGGAATCTCAGATAACTTTTTGCAGGTACAAGCCGCAATATCCGCCGTACACTCCTTTGTTTCATCCTGGGTGCAATGATTTTTCTTTATACATTTCCCCAGGGTTTTGGATTCATCAACACTCGGTGTCGTGGGACTGTCTACCGCGTCGACGAAACATTCAAGATTTGGAGAAAATTGATAATGACCATATTCAAAACAGCCTGTAGCCGAAGGCGCACAATGAGCGCCCACCGAGCCATCACCATTTTTCACCGCCAAATCTGGTTTACAAGTGCAAGGCGCCACATTATTACCGTCGCAAACTTTCGATTGATCCTCCAAACAGAATGACGCTTCAATACAAGTACAATCAGTCGAATCATTGGTACAGGTACGTTTTATATCACCCTTGCAATATTTCTGACAAGTTTTCTGGGTATCCGCGCAGGTGGCTGGTACGGCGCATGAACAGGCGGTCGATACGCGACGATCCAATCCCAGCGTATTCAAATAAGCCGTACAGGCGGTCAGGGCCGTACTACCGACATATTCTTTTTTTCCAATCGTCAAACAGCTGGCTTCGCACTTCTCGCTGCCATCAATCACGCCATTGCCGCAACAAGCGGTATATTTCCCGGTCGCGCAAGCCGTAAACCCCGAGAATTTACATTTTTCATTACAAACTTTGTTATTAGCCAGATTACATTCACAATCGGTCTGACCAAAGGTACACGCGGCGCCGGTTTTCTTGTTCAAACAAACAGCCTCACAATCCTCACCCGTTTCAATCAATCCATTTCCGCAAACACCACTGACAATACCGGCGGTATTAAAATTCAAACCGGTCAATGATTTATTGCTGGTACTGACAATACTATTCATCAAAACCACCCGATAATAAGCCGAAGGATCAAGGACGTTATTACCGGCTAAATTTATTTTTACTCGATTACAATTCGTACCAGAACCACTCTTCATATCGCAGGTGATTTCCGAGGCGGAAACTTTGTTGGTCACACCAACAACAGACAAACAATCTTTATCAGTACATTTATATAACTTAACATTGGTATTATTATTCAATAAATCGGATTTTCTCATCGTAGTTGAAAACAAGGCACCCAATTCCGCATTACGGCAGGCCGCGTCGCAGGCCGGCCAGTATTCCAACACTGTCGGTGCCAAAAACTTCACCGCCAACCGGGCTGAATCTTCAAAGTTTTTACCGTTAATGGCGGCCGTGGCCTTGATGTCCGCCGGTTTATCACCGGTTTCCGGATCAATGGCAGCTGATTTAATTCCATAAGTAGCCTCAATAGTACCCTGACCACCCTTTATTTCCAATTTCTCTGGTGTAACATGCTCAACTTTCGTCCAATTCCAAACATATGGAGAAGCATCCATTATAGCGCAATTGTTAGATTGAAGCCGCACCTGATATTTTTCAATTTCCGCGATATCCTCGATCACCCCCTCCTCCGGACTGACCAATACATTTGATATCGTGCAATCAGTATCTGAGGTGTGGAAAATCCATGAATAATCTGAGGCTAAAGTCAAAATCGTACCTTTGGCATTGGTCACACCTAAATCTTTAGGCACGATCACGCGATACCAATAATCTTTAACCAAAGGCGTGTCATACAAGATTACTTGAGTTACTTCATGTCCGTTAAACGTCGATGTTGTGTATCTTCTATCGCTGGGTGGAGTCTTGGTCTGATCCAGGACTTTTGTAAGGTTCACTTCAATCGTATCGAAATCACTAGTATCCCCCTCTTCTAAATTACACTGTTTACCCGCTTCTTTACATTTACGAACTTCAACGTTCTGCAAAGCAAAAGTTGATAAATCCATCTGCATGTTAAACGTAAAACTGATCAAACCATTCGGGCAAGCATTGATTTCACCATTGGATGGTGACACTGATTCGTCGTAAGACTGCAATACACATTCACGTTCGAGAATTTGCGGAATTTCCGGAATTTCACCGGTACTAAAATACCAACCATACTCGCTATTGGTATATCTTCTTTGACAAGCATCAGCCGCGACGCAAGAAGTATTATTACAACACACCTGACCGCCGGTACAGCTGGTGGCAGTGCAGGTACCCACTTTAAACAATACCGGATTGCTGGACAGCCCTGCCTTTTCCACTACCAAATCGCCAGAAATCGCTCCAGCCGGTAACATCACTCCTTCAATCGTCGTGTCATTCCATTGGACTTTGTCGAGATTCATCTGTCCAGAACCAAGCGTACCAACAGTACCATTATGATCCTTATATTTAATCAACTTCGTTGTTTCAATGCCAGCGGCGGCCGCGTCACCAAAGCCACTGCCCATAATCTTAATCTTGGTGCCGGCTGGGCCATTATCCGGAGACAAACGACAAATACCCGGAGCTACCGGATCGGTATTGACGGTAAAGTTCTTGGTATCCGTGCCATCAGCTCCGGTAACCTGAATACCAAAGGCTCCCACAGAAGTAATCGCTTCCGGAACTTTAATAATAATTTGGTCATTGGTCCAGTTGACCCCACAAGCCGGATCAGCCAGAAACCGATCGGTGCCCTTCACGAAGTACACCGTGCCGCTATCACCGAAATTCTTACCTTTAATCGTCACAATCTGTGATTTTGGTCCGGCCGTTGGTACCACAGCATCAATCGTCAGCTTATTTTGTTTGGCTAAAACATCGAAATAAACAATATTGCTATATGTGAGCGGTGTCCCCTGACCAACTTGAACCGGTCCATTTCCCAAAGCAATGTTTGGTACTTTTATATTTTCAATTCGCGTATCAGATTGACGAGCGCTCGTAGCTTCTTGACCACCAAAGAACACTTTCGCGGTGGTCGCGAAATTCTGGCCGGTAGCATAGGCTTCATCTCCAGGCTCACCGGAATTATCTTTGGCCGCAACGATATTTTTTACGCTACACAGACCCACCCAATCCGAAGACGCGGCTTGCACGGTTATATTTCCTTTCCACCCGGGCTGCGTAGCATTGGAAGTGTCATTATAATGTCCGTCACCGGCTACCAGTTTCACGGCGCCGGTGGTGGCGGTATCCGGAATTTTTACAATCACTTGATTACCGGACCAACTGTCTCGGCCACAAGCCATGCCCGCCTCGACACCGTTAATCAACACTTTGCTGGTACCGGCCACGAAAGCGCCAAAATTTTGTCCATAAAGAGACACAAAACTGCTCTTTGGCCCGGTGGTCGGTGACACGCTTTCAATAATTGGCCACGGATAAGATTCGCAAACCGGAAAACACACTTGAGATTTATACTGATCAGCGCAAGTATCCGGAGTTCTGGCTTTACAATCAGTGGCGGTGGCGGTCGGGTCACAGGACTTAATGCCGGCAATCTCCGCATCTGACAGCGCTCGATTGTAGAAAACCATTTCATCCACCACGCCATCAAAATCTTTCGCTTTGTTGCTGGATGCCCCTAAAACCAATGGCAAAGAATTGGACAATGAAGTTACCACATTCAAGGTTGTAGCTGTTTTTACTCCGTCTTTGTAAACCCTAACGGTCGTGCCATCGCGAACAATAGCCAGATGAGCCCAAGTATCAGCCCAATTATCCACTCCGGTCGTGGCATTCACGCCCAATCCCAGAGAAGAACTTCTCAAAGTAACATTGGTACCCACCGGATAATCATAAATACCGCCAAACAAATATTTTGGCGAAGAGGCATAGGCAAAAAAATAACCCGGGCCATTCGAATAAAAATTCGCTCCCTTGGACAATAATGTGGCTGATTGTTTGTAACCAAAGGACTTGGCCCACAACATAATGGTAAAATTGTCGCTGCCAACATCTAAGTTATTGCCAAAATCCACGTAATCAATCGGCGTATCTTTACCATTAAATTTGATTGCCTTCCCCCACTTGGCATCATCCACCAATGTCGCGTTGACCACCGTACCGTCAACACCGCCAATCAGATCCTTCACTTTATTCCCCTCAAGAGAATCAAAATTCCAATAATGCGTCACGTCGTTAAAATTACAAATCACTTTGCCGGTCGCCGGATCGCATGGTTTACCGGCGGAATCAATATTGCCTTTATAACAATCAAGAGTACAAGTTTCCGTACATTCGCAAGCACCTGGCTTTTCACATCCGGAACAAGGTACTTCACAACCCGGCAATTTACAATTAAAAACATCTACACCGCTAGTGGTTGTTGGCGCGAAACATTTACTGGAAGCGATTAAATAATCTTTCGTCGAGCTGGAAATCTTACCGGTAATGTCAGTCGTTGTCACCGTGGCGGTAGTATTACCAAGAGGCATGCCGGCAGTATTACCGGAAAATGACTGAGAAAAAGTCAGAGGATTACCCGCCGGAAAAACATCCTGACAAGTGCCGCCCACGCCCGGACAAAATTTCACTTCATCAATCCCACCATCATCCGTGACAGTAACCGCGCCGGTGATCGATGTACCCAATTTCACCGGATTGGGTGTCACGCCAATCGTCGCGACTGGCGCGTCAACATCACAGCTGCTCGAGGTACCAAATACAGACTGGTAACAATAACCTTGCGACGCATTCGGACAGGCCGAGGAATCGCCATTGATATCTTTAACGGAGTTTACTTTTACTTTATAAGAAGTTTGTTCCGCGAAACAGCCGGTCGTCTTGCAAACTGCCGGGCAGGTTCCGGTCGGAGTAAAGGTCACCACATTGGCATCAACGGTCACCGTGCCGGTCAATTCGGTTTCGACCGCATTTACTACAGTAAAAACTTTTATATTGGTTTTCGCGTCAGCATAATCATTGTCAGGCAGTGGCGCATGATTGGCCGGATAAGTAATGGTAATTCTGGAATTCAACGGCTTATTTGGTCCCTCAGGACTGACCCTCAAAGTAAAACCACTGCCGGTCGGTACGTTACCGCCACCGCAATTTGACCCCGGCGGACAACTACCATTGATATTGGCACCTATACCGGTGGCATCGCTCAAAGCCCCAATCACAAATGATGTAATGGCAAACGACGCCATGATAATCACCAAGCCGATTGTACCATTGATTAGAATTTTCTTGGCTGTATCGATTTTCTGATCCGTACCGCCGGCGGTCATATACATGAAGCCGCCGTATAAAATCACACATAGAAATACTATCCCCAGAAATCCCAAAAAGACTCGGATTATATTGGCAATCGTCACTCTCAAATCTCCACCGGCCAAATTAACCGTCTGACCGACGTTATTGACGCCAAAAGTATCAGCGGCCAGAGTATAACTCATCAGACCGAAAACCAAAGTTACGGCCATCAATAAAGCGATTAATATTTTTTTGTGTTTATTTATCCAGCTCATGGCTTTCTATATTTATTTTTTTACAATTTATTTTACGGCCGGAGTCGCGGTCGGAAACACTGTTTGAGAATAGGGACAGGTCGATTTTCCGGTCTGGGGATTCATGGTGGCCGTACCGGGATAGGTCGCGCAACAAGCCACGCCCTCAGCCAAACCCGCGCAAGATGGAGCTGCGCTCGTCCCATCACCATTGGCCGGATTAAAACAATTGCCACTCATATCCTGCATCAATGAGGTCATTAACGGATAATAAATTGGCACTTCATTGGTTTTGGCCGGATTAAACGGCGCGTGATTGATCATCACTTTGGTATCGTCGGTCAAACAAAACTTACTCCCATCCGGTGAAGTTTGAATTGGACAGGCCAGTGTCGCCGTATACCAACCATCCCAAGTGGACGAATACACATATGATGATGAGTTATTCACCGTGGACGGATCCATACTCTTCGTAAATACCGCCCCCACCTCTTCCCTGAGATTAACACTGCCGGTCGCCAAATTTGGAAATATATCGTGAATCTTCGGAGCGATTAAATCCACCAAATCCGAGGTTTTGAATTGCCAAGAGAAATCGTCAGCATCAGTCCCCTCAGTCTGTCCATTGCCCGGACCGAATTGATTAAAACTATTGACTTTTTTAGCATCCAACGCGTTCAACGCCGCGTCCACGATACCGCCGGCCGGGAAGGTATTGGCCGTCGGGCCAGTACCATTGATCAAACGAGCGCCGGGCACGGTATTCGCCAACACCGTGATTGTTTTATTTCCTGGTAAACAAGTCAACGGTTGACCGCAAGAATTATATTGCACCCCGACACCGCAGTCGCCATTGGCCCGGAACACGACTGATTTATAACCATTACCGATGATAAAATCTCCGGTCACACGATTCGTCCCCTCGGAAACCCAAGCCTCGGCCATTGATTGATCGGTGGCGGGGGAAATATTTTGATAAACCGGAGGAATAATCGGCTCACTGAAATCCACGCGAATTCTCGTATTTCGCGCATAACCAGTATTATCTTTACCATTCGAAACACCGGCGATCGGCTGACCATTATCATCCACTTCGATCGGGTAAGCACCCACGACATACGGCGGAGTCACGTCCACCAACGTATTGGTGGTGAAATTCCACATATAATACTTGATATTCTGCGTAGAAAATACTCCGGTTGGCGGGTTCTTGGTATTCTTTATATTATTTTCCAACTGGGCCAAGTAGGTAACATCATTTAAGCTGGAGCCCAAATGTTGATCCACACTAAACCCAAACGGGTTGACCATGATGGTTCTAAAATCCGGAGTTATCACCACTTCATTCTCCATTTGGGCGGTCAACTCACCGCCGACGAGCTTCTTTGGATCGGTCGGTGGAATTTCACCGCGCCATTCATTACAAATCTCCGGTTTTTCTCTATTAGCATCGCGGACAGCCGTCGCGTAACTATCCGGCGCATTGGCTCCGGAGGGATAATCAGAGTCGCAAGCTTTATATAATTTGAAAGAATCTTTTTTAATCGCGCCTTTACACACCTTACCGGTGTTTGGAACCAGATTATCGCAATCAGCGCCGGTACACGTCCAAGTCGCATTGGCCGTGTCAGTACAAGTAATATTGGTGTCAATCACGCTGGAAGGACGAATCGGATCAATAAAAGTGACCAAGATGGTCGTATTGCGTGGCACAGTCATGCCCACACCCGGAAAATGATCTTGAATCACTCGCCCCAGAGCGCCATTCCCCAACCCCGGTGTAACATAGGCGAATTGTTTTTGTCCGCCGCTCCCGGCTCCGGTTACTTCTGACAACTTATTTATAATAAAAGAAACAATCGCAAAAGCGGACATGATAATCACCAGACCGATCAAGGCATTCTTCATGATGGTTTTCGATTGTTCCACCTTTTTCGGATCAGCGCCGGATGTCATGTAAATAAAACCGGCGTAAACAATCAAACCCACCGCGATCAAACCCAAAAACCCCAACAAAACATTGATGATTCTGGCGACAATTAAAATCGGATCATCCTTCACCAAAACAGAATTAACCATGGCTTCATCGGTAGTCTTGTTTATATCTTGGGCATGAACAATTGGCCCCAAACAAAAAATGATAGCCATGAACAAAATAATAAAGGTCAAAACTGCAATTATTTTTTTGCCACGCGATATCATATTTTTACTAGATTATTTTTGTTTGATACTACGTATTACGAATTTGCTACCATTCGGCCCTGAGCTCATGGTCGAAGGACAAAACTACGAATACATTTTTTCCAATACGTAGATTTGTAGCCGATTCGATATTAGTAGCCGCGATCTTTTTATAATGCTAAAATGCTTTTCACCATCCCACTAATGCGGCGGCCATCAGCACCGGTACCAACCGCCTTGACCGCCAAACCCATGACCACGCCGAAATTCTTTTTTTGTTCTTCTGAAACATTTTCCAATGCTGCCATAACCGTCGCTCGCAACTCCTCATCAGACATTTCAACCGGTAAATATTTTTTCAGTAAAGCCATCTCCCCGGCTTCCTGCGCCGCCTGCTCGGGACGATTGCCGGCGGTAAAGCCTTCAATCGACTCCTGACGCTTCTTTATCTCGCTACGCAACAACGCCAACAAATCATTGTCATCCAGATCACGCTGTTTGGCGATGCGTAAATTTTGGATCGAGGCCTTCAATAAACGCAAAGTCGCCAGAGAGTTCATCTCTCTGTTTTTTTGAGCGACAGAAAAATCAGTTTCTATTTGCTCTAGAATGCTCATAGCATATAAATTATAGCATTTTATTGACTATTTTCCAAATAAAATAGGCCGGAAGTGTTGATATCTTTCCGGCCTATTTTATTAAATTTAAGTTTAACGGCGTCCGGTACGTTCATCTTCTTTAATTCGTCCGACTTTCTTCAAGTATTCATACTGACCCTTCTTTTCGAGACGCATAAGCGCTGATTGTCGGCGCAAGTTGCGATTGGTCTTCTTGGTATGAAAACGCACTTTTTTGAATTGCAAGATCACACCGCTCTGCATGATTTTCTTGTTGAAACGGCGCACGAAGGCTTCAAACGTTTCGCCTTTTTTTCGTCTGCATTCAACCATATTAGATAACACCTCTATTTCTAGATTAATTATTCTTTATTATAGATAACATTTAATCACATCCAACGAACCGTGTCAAGAATGGCTTAGCTCAAGGCTAATTTGCGTTTCACCTCCTGCACCACCTTCTTGATATTGACTACTTCTTGAATGCCACTATCCACGTCACGCATGAGGATCGTGCCATCCACCACTTCGCGTTGACCAATAATCAATATAATCTTGACTCCCAACTTCTGAGCCACCTCCAACTGAGATCGCAAAGCATCTTTGGAAAAATTGGTCACCACCCGCAAATCCGCGGCCCGTAATTCGCCCACAAATCTCATGGCCTCGCGTTTCGCCTGCTCGGACAATTGCGCGAGATACACTTGCGGAGCAAAACCCTTTGGCAAATCAATTTTACTTTCCTTAATGGTATTGATGACATTTTCCACCAAAAACTTGATACTGGCCGATGGCGTTGCCGGACCGGACAACATTTCCGCCAAATAATTCTGACGACCGCCGGTGGCCATCAACATGGTTGGAATATCTTTATCATCAGACTTACTGTATATCTCATAGACGGTGCTGTTGTAATAAGCGAATTCCGGAATGACTTTCTGGTCAATGACATAATCAATCTTGACATCATCCAATGATTCCAAAAATTTAAATAAATGATCATGACAAGTCTCGCACAGATAATCTACAACCTGAGGCGCATCTTCCAACTGTTTCTGACACTTTTGATTGGTACAAGCCAAGAAAGCGTAAGGATCTTTGGCCGCATGACTGCGACAGTCAGAACAGACCGCGGATCGTCGGCTCTTGATATACAAACTCAAGGCTTTCAAATATTCATTCCGACAAGACAAACAACCAACACTATTCACGCGCACCTGAGGTTTCAAACCCAGATTTTCAAATCCATGGCACGCCAAGAAAACCAATTCCGCGTCCACGGCGTGAGATGGGGCATTGTAAACCTCAAAACCAATCTGATGCATTTCCCGATTTTTGCCCTCAAAATGTTTTCCCTGAGAAAAAATCTTACCGCTGTACCAATATTTATTGGGCGGAGTTTGATTGGACAAATTGTGCTGAACAAACGACCGCGCCAACCCCGGAGTGTAATCAGCGCGCATGGTCAATTTCTCACTCTTATCCAAAAACACAATGCCGTCGCTCTTCACCAACGGATGCTGACGACCCAAAGTATGAGTATACAATTCAGATCGTTCAAAAATTGGAGTATCTACCATTACAAAACTAAAATCATTGGCCAACCCGCGAAAAGTATCACAGACCGCTTTCCAGTATCGCTGTTCTGAAGGTAATATGTCCTTCATCCCTTTGGCCATGGCCGGCGCTTTAATTTTTTTTACTTGCTCAATGGGTTCTTCTATTTTTTTTCTGCGCGGCATAGTTTTATTTTTTCATTAATTCTTATGAAAAAGAGACTTTATATTATTTTTGATAGTCACCATACTCAATCCCCTTGAACACTTCCAACCGATTGACCGGCCAGCCACGGAGCCAAACTCGGCCCACGATCAAATCTTTTGGTACTGGCCCAAAAATACGCGAATCCAGGCTATGATCACGATTGTCACCCATCACATAATATTCCTCATCTCCGAGCACCCACATCCGATCGCCAGAAGTCTTGGCTTCATCACCCAAATACTGATTTTCGTCAAGTAAAGACTTTTTATCATTATTCTTATCATAGATAAAGACATAGCCATCCTTGACTTCCACCTTCTCCCCCGGTAAACCAATGACTCTCTTAATGAAAAACTGCGTTGGTTCTTTTGGATAACGGAAAACCACGATATCCCCACGTTCAATAGCATGAAAACGATAGCTCAATTCATCAATAATCAGATATTCATCATCATGAAAATTGGGTTCCATTGATTGCCCCTTCACGTAGAATGGCTGCACCAAGAAATAACGCACCGGAATAATAATGGCCAGAGAGATACAGACGACTTTGATCAAGTCCCAAACAAAATAAATGGACTTTTTGCCAAAGCTGATATCTTCCTGATCCTCATCAAACTGATAATTATCCAAATTTCTTCTAATTAACATAATAATATTAAAATACTAACACAAAATTATAAAAAAATCAAGGAGTAGATCATGACTATTATAGCATATCCACCTCCTCGGCGCAAATGTGCCAAATTACCAGATGACCGGCTTGCGCAAAACGTATTTTAGTTATATAATTAAACGGACAAAAACTAAGGAGACCAACTATCAAACTTAGTTTATTTTTATTTAATCTAATACCGCGAACGACGACTTCGGCTCTAACCACCTGACATCATTATGAACAACACCAATATTCAAAATACTCACATTAATCTCCTCGATCGTACCGACAATTCCAATCCTTCCGGGAAAAAAGTCTTCCGCGCCAGTAAATTCCTGATCTACCTCTTGACGATTCTGGGGTTAACCTTCCTCATTTTCTCCTATCAAGTCCTTTTTACCAACACCAGCTTCATGGAATCCCTCGGCGGCAAGAATACTCTATTTAAACAGCTCAGTATTCTCGCCCGTGGTGGAAACGAACTTAATGGTGCCAAAGATGACCGCATCAATATTCTCTTGTTGGGAATTGGTGGGGCTGGTCATGATGGACCAAATCTCACTGACACGATCATGGTTGCCAGTATTCAGCCCTCCACCAATAAATTGGCCATCTTTTCTATCCCCCGAGATACTCTAGTCCCCATCGCCGATGGCCGCAAAGATAAAATCAATACTCTAAACCATCTCGGAGAAATGGCCAACCCCGGCTCTGGCGGTGAATACGCCAGCCAGACGATTTCCCAAATTTTCGATATCCCGATTCATTATTATTTGCGCGTGGATTTCACTGGATTTGAAAAGTTGGTCGATGATCTCGGTGGTATAAAAATAAATGTCGAACGCGGTTTCATTGATTATCAATATCCCGATGACAACCTGGCCTATCAGGTAGTTTACTATGATCCGGGCTGGCAAACCATGGATGGTGACACCGCTCTGAAATTTGTCCGTTCTCGCCATGGCAATAATGGTGAAGGTTCAGACTTTGCGCGCAGCAAACGACAACAGCAGGTCATGATGGCCATCAAGGATCGAGCCTTATCCTACCGCACGCTTTTCAGCCCTCGACAATTATCCAAACTAATGGAAGCCTTTGGCGGCCACGTAAAAACCAACATGGAAATTGCGGACATCGTAAATTTTTATAAATTATCCAAAGACATAAAAGTTAACGAAGCTCAAAATACGACTTTTGATGATCGACCAAATGGCTACCTGGTAGCGTCCAATTACAATGGCGCCTATGTCCTCGAACCAGCAACCGGAAACTTCTCTAACATGCAAATGACGATCAAAACCATTTTTGAAACCAAAGCCGAAATCAAAGAGCCGGAAGCCTATCCGCTAAACGTCGAAGTCAGAAACGGCACAGAGACCAATGGCCTCGCTTTAAAATTATCTGATAAACTCAAAGCTAATAATGTCAAAGTCCTAAAAATCGGTAACGCCCCATCCACTGATTACACGGAAACGATTATTTATCAATTGAACGAATCAGCCGACAAGAATGCCTGGCAAAATTTACAAACCATTATTCCCGGTCGCGTGGAGGTCGTGGTTCCCGACTGGGTAAAAACCGATGCTGAGCTCACTACCGATTATTACATAGTCCTCGGTAAAGATGCCTCGATCTCCAGCCCTTAAAACATATGACTATTTCTCTAAAAGAAAAATATTTGCCAAAAGTGGCCCTCGTCGGGCGTACCAATGTCGGCAAATCAACTCTTTTCAACAAATTGACCGAAGAAAAGGGTGCCATCGTCTCTCCGATTCATGGCACGACCCGTGATCGAAAAGTCGGCGAATGCCAATGGAATCGCCGCGCTTTTGTATTGATTGATACCGCCGGACTGGATGTCATTTCCGATGCCGCCGTTGATCGCGAAGCCGTGGCCATGGCCCATGAAGCCATGCTGGATGCTGACTTAGTGTACCTGGTCGTAGATGTTCATCACGGGCTATTACCACAAGATCGAGAATACGCCCGGATGATCCGCCGCTCAAAGAAAAAATGTATCGTGGTAATAAATAAAGTAGACAGTCCAAAGAAAATGAATGAGCTGGCTGAATTTTCGGCCCTGGGTTTTAACGCCCAGATCCCGATCTCCGCTATAAGCGGCGTGGGCACCAATGATCTGCTCGATGAAACTTTAAAGTTGCTACCAAAGAAAAAAGCCCAGGAAAAACAAGAATCTGAACAAAATATTATCAACATCGCCATTGTCGGGGTACCAAACGTCGGCAAGTCTTCCTTGTTAAACGCGCTCGCCGGCGAGCAGCGAGCTATTGTTAGTGAAGTATCGCATACCACGCGCGACTCTCAGGACTATACCCTACCGGTCGAAAAAAAAGGCGTGAAATATTTTTTCAATTTCATTGATACCGCCGGTATTATAAAAAAATTCCGTTCTCATGGAAAAATCGAAAAAATGAGCGTAGATCAAAGTTTCGAAGCCATCGATCGCGCTTCCATCGTTTTATTGATGATCGATGCTTCCCAGCCGATCGGCGCTTCTGAAAAACGCATTACCGAAAAAATCATTGAAGCCCACAAAAGCCTGATCCTCGTGGCAAACAAATGGGATCTGGTGGAAGACAAAGATATTCATAGTGATAAAAAATTCACCCTGCACGTCAATCGCTCGCTCCCGTATCTAACCTGGGCGCCAATAGTTTTCATGTCCGCTCAGAACAAAGCCAAAGTCAATCGCTTGATCGATCTGATCGTGGAAATTTACACCTATCAAAATCAGCAAATTTCTGAAAAAGAACTGGACAAGATGCTTGACTATATCGTCAAGAAACAACCACCGGCCAAAGTCCAAGGCATTAAATCCCCGTTCATCTATGCCGTGCGGCAGGTAAGAACTGAGCCCATGACCTTTGAAATTATTACCGATCAACCAAAGAACGTGCATTTCTCATACGTCCGCTTCATCCAAAATGAATTGCGTGATCGCTTTCACCTCCAGGGCGTGGGACTGAAAGTCTACACCGAGCGCTATGTTTCGAAAAATACCCGCGATAAAATTAAAAAAATTTCTTCCTATACCGGAAAATAAATATCACTCATATGAAAATCATCGTCGGGCTGGGTAACCCCGGCAAAGATTACGCTGACACCAGACACAATGTCGGGTTCATGCTGATTGATCATCTGCGTGAACAATTAAATTTCCCTCAGTGGCATCGCGATTCAAAATCACAAGCGGAAATTTCCGAAGGTCAGCTCAACCAAGAAAAGGTGATCTTACTAAAACCGCAAACCTTCATGAATGAATCAGGCCAAAGCGTGGGATATCTGTTTCACTTTTATAAACTGGCGCCCATGGATGTAATCGTCATTCATGATGAGATCGATCTACCCTTTGGCCGCTACAAAGTGCAACATGATGTGTCCAGCGCCGGTCACAACGGCATTAAATCCATTATTGAAAAAATGGGAACGCAGATGTTTCATCGCGTGCGGGTCGGTATTGGTAAAGAAGACAAAGATAAACAAGGCGATACCGCTGACTTTGTCCTCGGACGATTCTCATTCTTCGAAAAACTGAAGCTGAAAAATCTCAAGGAGCTAATCACTGAAGAAACTCTGAAACTATTATAAAAATTCTCATATATTAAAAGAATCTGGCGTTGGCCAGATTTTCTTTTCTACTTATTGAGATACTTCCACTGGCCACTCGACCGACGATAAATGACCTGAGTAATTCGCCGATTACCCTTATCCATGACGCGGAAGAAGAGAATGACTTCATCCGCATAGTCTTCATCAGGATCAGGAATCCTACATACCCAAATGACCACAATCACATCATCCTCGATGAACGTATAGCCCTTGTCATAATCCAAGATACGTTTCGCCATCTTGGAATTGGGTGCATACAATTCAAGAAGCAATGCCTGAAACTCCTCTTTACTGAGCTTCCGAGCATCATCTCGGCCAGCAGACGAACGACGACCATCGCCCTTGAACGTCAGAGCATTAAACAGTTCACCAATGGCAGTGGGATCTGCTTTCTTCTCTACCAACTTTGTCACTAAAGCAGCCAGTCCCATGATCACCCTCCTCGTGGGTGGTTAACGGACTTATAATAATACAAAATAATCAATCGAATGTCAATATTTATTAGTACAAGGGGTAAGCTACCCCTTGTTCAGTCCGTTGACTGAGATTTACTTAACATAAACAACTAAAACCGATATTCCACCGCCGTATCATGATCTAATTCCCGAATATCTTTCTGTCCAGAATGATGGTCACCATATTTATAGAAGCGAGAACCGATCACGCGCACACCCGCCATGGTCATAACAATCGTCGATTCATTGGTATCCGCCGGTCGATCGCTGCCAACATCAATATAAGCGTAGTGATGTTGTTCGACATGAGGGTCATCCGCCAGAAACCGCCAGTTTCGCTCATAATCATCCACGATCTCCCCTTTCACGGTCCATTGCGGTCTGATCACTTTGATCGGTTGACTATCACCAAATTTTGACCGCAATGCTGCCAGCATGCCACGAACCTGCATCGGACCGCTAGTAATATGGGCAAAGAAATAACCATTCTCAGTCTTCACGGCAATCGCGGTGCAGGCGGTAAAGGCATTACTACCGACCAAATCAAACTGTCCAAATTGGGATTTCGGTATGTAAACGAAGTCGTTAGGTTCTAAACGATACAAACGATCAGGGCCATAAAAAACGGTATCCAAAACCGCGGTACTTTCATCATCACGATAATCTTCAAACGACAAACGCGCGTTCTTGCCACCAACGATTTTATTCCCATCCAAATCATCGACCGATCGACAAAAGACTTGAGTGAAGCGATTGTGCGGCTCAGGCATACTATATCGATCCTCATAAAGGGAATAATCTCTAACTCTCGGTCGCAAAAATGCATCTTCAAAATCTTTAGTTAAATTCTTGCTCAACAATTCCGGCGCAGCCAAAAGCGCGGCTTCATGATCTTGATACGACTGAATAAACGTGGCAGCATCAAAATTCGCCTCCCGTCGGTTCAGGAGTCCTCTATCCTGTAATATCTTGTCTGTGACAGATAAGATGGGGATTGATTCAATGGCCATAAATACGTTTAATATATCTATATTTTACCTTATTCAAATAAAAAAGATAAGGATTTACCTTATCTACAAAACTCATTCCGGACACACCAAGAATTGACCGTACACTCGATGAGTGAACCGGAATTCCCAGCTCTGCGGTCTGTCCACGGTCAAAATGTCCTCCAGATAATAATAACAATGTTTAACCGGACTCTCGCACTCGCGTCCTTGATCATCAGTCGTGTTCAAAAAAGTCATTTGAAAATGGACCTTGTCGCGTTCAATCCAACAGTTCTCGATCGGACCACGATAAACCAGTCCGTTGGTTTCCGTATTCTCAAATACCCATCCGGTCATTACCTCTTCCATCATACGAATGAAAAAATCCAGAACATGAGGATTCATGGGAGCACCTCATTCCGTTGGTTTAACAGTGAACGTCGATGCGGCTTCATCACACAGGTGGGATTAGTTTACATCACCTCCCCATCATCTCCCTCTTGGCGGAATCAGTTGATTTGCTATGATGATCTAGCGAAATGTCAAGTTATCACATTAACTTTCTTATGTCAACCATAGCTATTAAAAAAACCTTAAAATCACTCCCAGACAAATCGGGTATTTATTTGTTTTACAACCACAAAAAATCTCTAATCTACATCGGTCGCGCTACCAGTTTAAAAAACCGCGTCCGCAGTTATTTTTCCGGCCCAAAAACTCTGCGGCCGATAGAAGAAATGATTGATCAAGTAAAAACCATTAAATGGATTACGACTAATTCGGTTTTGGAATCAATTATCCTGGAGGGTAATTACATTAAAAAATACCGCCCAATCTATAACATTCAATGGCGCGATGATAAAAGTTGGAATTATCTGGCGATAACGAAAGATGAATATCCGCAGTTAGTAGCAGTACGAGAGCATGAATTGATTACTACTAAACTACCAAACGCTACGAAACTACAAAAAATACATCTTACAAAAATATTCGGGCCGTATCCGCAAATGAAGACCGCGGCCACTTTGAAATTGCTTCGCCAACTTTTCCACTATTCCACTTGTAAGCCCCACTCCGATCGTGCTTGTTTCTATCGGCAACTCGATCAGTGCCTAGGAGTTTGTACCGGTGAAATTTCCATCAGCGAATACAAACAACGAGTAATC
>Ga0233425_10002371_pt1 | contig 37400 bp, 35 predicted proteins | sample Watercolumn_Towu_2_FD_181712 | JGI IMG/M metagenome (GOLD analysis project Ga0233425, IMG submission 181712) | Freshwater microbial communities from Lake Towuti, South Sulawesi, Indonesia - Watercolumn_Towuti2014_140_MG | ecosystem: Environmental > Aquatic > Freshwater > Lake | place... | reverse complement strand
GCTCGCGAGACTGAATGCTTCAGCCGGGATGGCAACTCCTCTGGCTCAAATGGAATATGATAATTTCTTTAATTTCTTTGGCACCAGGCCTGTGCATAATACCCTTGCCTATCACTGGGCCCGGCTTATTGAGACACTATATGCAGCAGAACGCATGAAGGAACTCACCGCCGATCCTGAACTGACGAAATCTTCCATAAGGAATATCCCTGAAACTACAGTAAATGAGGGGATAGGAGTTTGTGAGGCGCCAAGAGGTACGCTTTTGCATCATTATACAGCGGATAACCAGTGTCTGGTTATGCAGGTTAACCTGCTGGTCGCAACACAGAACAACGCTGCGGCGCTCTCCCTTTCGGTTGACAAGGCGGCGAGGGCATTCCTTAAACCTGGGGATGTATCAGAAAAAACGCTTAACATGGTGGAAATGGCTTTCCGAGCCTATGACCCCTGTCTTGCCTGTGCGACTCACGTACTTTTCACTCATAAAGGTCATAATATTGCATGATATTTTTAACAATAAAAAAACTGGCAAATGAAATTGAAAGAGATTATAATGATGCCAGATAACACTGTTCACTAAAAGGAGGAAATCTATGGCAGTTGAAGTGCTTGATACGCTTGGTCTCAAATGTCCTCAACCGGTCCTGAAGATAGCCGTGAAGGCTGCTGATATGAAGGCAGGGGATATCATTGAAGTTCTGGGTGATTGTCCTACCTTTGAGCGGGATATACGTGTATGGTGTGAAAGACTGGGAAAGATCTTATTATCAACTACTGACGAAGGCTCAAACCGGAAGAGGATTCAGATACAGTTTTAGCATTTGCCGGATTATGGCAGGGAGTGTTTCTTGGAGAAAGAAAAAATCAGGTGCTGGGAAGCTTTTCATTGCGGTAAAACCGCTTGCCCTGTTTATCAATTGCAGGAACTGAATTGCTGGCTGGTTCCCTCAACGCACTGCAGGGATGAAATACAGGGCGAGTTTCTGGAAAAGATGGAATTATGTCTTAAATGCGAGGTGTTCGGATCCAACATGGACATCTCTGCAATGAATAGCACTGTTGGAGCAATTAACCGCCAGTTCAAGGAATTCAAAGAAATCGTTGAGGACCGTGATAAGCAACTTGAAGACATCAGTATGGACCTTGCGATCGGTATATCCGAAGTCCTTCAGGCACTCGACAGGATCGCTTCCGGAGACCCTACGGTCAGGATACCTGAAGAATCACAGGTTGAACTGATTGCCAAACTCAAACAGATAGTCAACCTGACTGCGAAAGAAATAGGGGAATTTGTTGATCAGTCACATGAATTCGCGATAGGTCTTGCCGAACATTTCGATATCCTGGACAAGGTATCAAAAGGGAATCTTAAAACGCGGGTATCCGACATCTCCCAGGATGATTTGCTTAAGGCTCTGGGCAAAGTGACAAATAAAATGATTGAGAGTATTGAGCAGGAAATTCACAAACGGGAAAAGGTTGAGGAGGAGTTGCGCGAGCTTGAGTCCTTGGAATCATCAGTTTTGCGTGCTATTCCGCATGCCATAGTCGGATTGAAGAATCGCAGGATCATTCTTGCCAATGACTCGGTTGAATCTGTCTTCGGCTGGAAACCTGAGGAAGTTATCGGACAAAGCACCCGTATCTTTTACCGGTCTGAAGAGGAGTTCGTTTCTGTCGGGAATCTGTTTTACCCGGTACTTAGAAAGCAGAGAGTTTTTCATGAGGAATTCCCATGCCGGAAGAAAGACGGCACGGAGATTCTTTGCAGAATAAGCGCTGCGGTGCGGGGGCAGGAAATGATGGACTTCGAAATCGTTGTCATGTATGAAGACATCACCGAGCGCAAGCTGGCGGAGGAAGAACTGCTGCTGAATGAACTGCGTTTGGGGGCCTTGATCAGCCTTAACCGTATGACCGACCGGCCGATGAGTGAGCTCACTGACTTTGCTCTTGAACGGGCAATTATTGTTACCAGGAGCAAAATAGGCTATCTGGCCTTTATGAATGAGGATGAAACCGTGTTAACCATGCATTCATGGTCAAAACAGGCAATGGATGAATGTGGTATGGAAACAAAGCCTCTTGTCTATCCGGTTGAAACAACCGGACTCTGGGGTGAGGCAGTCAGGCAGAGGAAGCCGATATTAACAAATGATTATCAGTCTCAGAACACTCTTAAAAAGGGCTATCCGGAAGGTCATGTGCATATCAATCGGCATATGAATATACCGCTCTTTGACGGAGACAAAATTGTACTTGTAGCAGGCGTCGGGAATAAGGAAAAACCATATGACCAGTCTGATGTCCGTCAGCTAACGCTTCTTATGGACGGGATGTGGAAAATAATCAAGCAGCGTCGGGCTGATGAGTTGTTGCGTGAGAAAGAAGAGAGGGAAGCTCTTATTCTGAGGTCATTGCCGATGGCATTTTATACTGCAAGGTCATTTGGCGATTTTATCGGCATCTGGGCCAGTGAGCAAATCGAAAAGATATCCGGATTCCACCAGAAGAGGTTTGCTGAAGAGCCGGATTTGTGGGTCTCGCGAATTCATCCTGACGACCACGAGATGGTTATCAAGGCATTTGATTCAATCTATTTAAGAGGCACCGCGAAATCTGAATACAGGTGGCTGAATTCAGATGGTTCCTATCTTTGGTTTCACGATGAAGCAGTCCTTATCAGGGACGAAAAGGGTAATCCTAAAGAAATAATCGGAACATGGAGGGATGTCACTGACCGGAAGCAGATGGAAGAAACGCTCCGGACGCTTTCCCTTATTGATGAACTTACCCGGTTGTATAACCGAAGAGGGTTCTTTGCGCTCGTAGAACAGCAGATGAAGATAGCCAACAGGACCGGGAAGGGCATGATAGTACTGTTCGCGGATCTGGACGGGCTCAAACAGATAAACGATTCGCTTGGACACCAGGCGGGTGATAAAGCCCTTATAGATATTGCGGATATTCTCAGAGAGACATTCCGCGAGTCTGACATAATTGCGCGCATAGGTGGTGATGAGTATGTTGTGCTTATCCTTGAGCCGTTGGACGGAGTCAATCTGTTCAGCAAGCGGTTAAGCGAAAGGATTGGTTTTTACAACAGAAGGGATGGAATTAACTACAAGCTTTCAATCAGCACCGGCATAGCAATTTACGATCCTCAATACCCTTGTTCAATTGACGAATTGCTTAAAAGAGCGGATACCCTTATGTACGAACAGAAACGGGAAAAGAAAAGGATGAAGTAGTTTTGTTTTTATTGTGTCTGACTGGTACCTCCAGAAGCATTCTGCTTTAACCTGACTAATAGAATTCCTTCAATGAAGCTTCAAATCCAGACATTGCATAAGGTTGCTTTACAAGGGGAAGTTTTTGCAATACAGGAATCCGTTCCTCAAGAAACGGGCGTCTGTTACGGTAAATGATTCCGAGAGGTATTTTCTCCTCCCATTCAAGTGCCCTGCTGAAAGCGGCAGCCCTGTCATCAGGGTTATTTGCGGGTTCAATATGATATACCTTTTGCCGGTACCAGTCATATGTGTTGATTTTGTTAAATGTTACACAGGGCTGCAGGATATCAATCAAGGCAAACCCCTTGTGGGTGATTGCTTCTTTCATCAGTCCTTTCAGATGATCCGGATCCCCGGCAAACCCCCTTGCCACAAGGCTGCAATCAAGTGCGACTGCGAGAGCCACCGGGTTCAGTGGTTCTGAAAACACACCGAAAGGCTGGCTCTTTGTTACCATCCCTTCAAGGCTTGTCGGGGATGCCTGTCCCTTTGTAAGTCCGTATATCTGATTGTCATGAACTAAGAGCTTTAGATTAACATTCCTCCTCAGCGCATGGATGAAATGGTTGCCTCCCTCACCATAACAGTCACCATCACCTGCCACAGCGATAACGAGCATTTCATGGTTGGCAAGGCGTATCCCAGTAGCAACCGGAAGCGTTCTGCCATGAAGGCCGTTAAAGGTGTTGCATTTCAGGTAATGGGGAAGCTTGCCGGATTGTCCAATCCCTGAAACCACAGTGAATTGATGCGGTGGTATGCCGAGTTCCTCCATTGTCTCCCTGAATGCCTTTAGAATGGCAAAATTACCACATCCCGGGCACCATGCAGGTGTCTGCCCTATATAATCTTTTGGTGAAAGCATTCTGTTCTCCTTTTATGTAAAATGTTTATTTGGAAGCAGGTTTTTGGAAAAGTCATGAATTCTCAGATTGCAGCATGCCTGGATGTGCATACTCTTCAATGTATATAACGTGCCATGAGTATTGCAGACTAAAGCCTGACGCCATCTGTTAATTTTTTTCGCAGAAACCTAATAAAATGGTTATTGTACATGATAGGTCAATTATAGTGTTTGAAGAGCGGGAATGCAAATGGCAACAGTGTGACTGCGAATGCAAAATTCCAACGTAAAATTTCACGGTGATAATTACTGAAAATCAATATCCCCGGGTGGGTTGTTCGGTCTGTCAGGACACAGATGTTGATACCGTTCTACCCCTGGTATCCTTGCAGAGACAAGTGGTCCGGTTCAGTTCCCCCTGCCCTGATGTCTGGCCCACGAATCATTGGTATCTTTCCCTTTGTTTGTTTTCAGATGTTTTGACAGTATCAGAAAGACCAGCAGACTGACAGGGTTCATAACCAAAGCCACTATATTTGTGATCCATTCAACCATATGACCTGATAGCTCCTTGAAATACCGTGTGCCATACCATCCCCTTCCAGTCAGAAGGGGATGGGTTCAGTCGGCAGAAAATAACTCTGCGTTGTGCATTTTCAACATCTGCCTGAGGCATGCACTGCTTCCTGAAAACTGTACTGTTGTTGGCCCAGATGATCATTTACGGTTTTAAGCATTGAAATCAGGACTAATTTGAAGATCGGCATAATAGAAGCGTCGGTGAAATACGAAAAGATATTGTATTCTCTTGATGGTGTAAACCCGATCAGCGTCCATTCAATGAACCCGTACTTTGCTACAATCTCACTGATGGTATCCAGATCTGCCTGCTCCATGTTCATCACCTCCTTATTATAGTTTTCTATTAATATATTATGCATATTCCGTGCCATAACATTGATTCGTGTAAGTAATTGATATTGTGAAATAAAAATAATTAAGTAATAAAAACCTATGTAATATTTTCCCTATGTCAAAATTTGGACGGCAATAATTTGCATATTATGGGATGACTAAGGGATGTATATTACAGAAGAAGTCAGACAAATATTCTTTTAGAGATTCTATTTTTGTCAGGAATCAGCGAGGTTGTAATTTCAGGCCGGAATTCAATAAAACTGCTCCCGGTTAAATGCTGGACTTTTTTATTCGAGGGGGTGCTTGGTTTATTACAGCACACCCACTATTTCTTTGATAAGTCCTTCTGAAGTAAACGGCCTTCCATCATACCGGTTAATCAGGCGGTTAAAGGAATACCCTGTCTCTGTTCTCATCAACCTTGCGAATTGGGACGTGGCATTATTTTCAATGCAAATGGTCAGTTTGGCGTCCCTTAGCAGTTTGAGGTAATTCAATTTTCTTGTGGAAGGAAACGGAAATAGTTCGGTGAAGTGGAGCATGGCGATATCCCATTCTTCCGAGAGGACATCAACAGACTCTTTCATTACTCCATATGTAGATCCCCACCCGGTGATAATAATCTCAGGGGCAGCATGTCCGTAGTGCAGGGGAGGTTCAATCTCACGACGGATAAGAGGCAGTTTTTGAAAGAGTCTTTTATTGACCATCTTTATCCTTGTCGCCGCATCCTCGATGAGATGCCCGTCTTCGTCATGTTCATCACTGTCTGTTACCACAAGGTGGTTCGATGCCCCGGGTATTGCCATAGGAGACACGCCGTTTTCTGTAAAAGCATGCCTTTTGTATTCAGGCAGATTAACAAGGGACTCCCCCCTGATCCGGTAATCCCTGTAAACAATTCTGCCTGTATCAAACCCTTCATATGTCCATTGCGTATCCGCAAGGTGCTGGTCAAAGATGATAAACACCGGTACCTGGTATTTCTCAGCAATGTCAAATGCCTTGTTTGTGAGGTAAAACGCCTGTTCCGGCGTCCCTGGAGTGAGAATTACTCTTGGGAATTCACCGTGGGCTGAATGAAGCACATAGAGCAAATCCCCCTGTTCAGTCCTTGTGGGCAGACCCGTTGCCGGAGCCGGTCTCTGTCCTACGGCAATTACTATTGGTGTTTCAGTCATCCCTGCGAGGGAAAGACCTTCAACCATTAGAGCAAATCCGCCTCCTGCTGTTCCGGTCATTGAGCGCGCACCGGCAAATGAGGCGCCGATGGCCATGTTAATTGCAGCTATTTCATCTTCTGCCTGTTCAACAACAATCCCAAATTCTTTTGCTTTTCCGGCGAGATATAGCATTATGCCGGTTGAAGGCGTCATCGGATATGCCGAGTAAAACTTGCAGCCTGATGCAATTGCCCCAAGGGCGATGGCTTCAATCCCGTTGATGAGCATCCTCGGAGTTTTCCTTTCTGCAGCAGAGAAGGAGCACCGCAGACATTCCTTCACTGAAAACTCATATCCGGCCTTTGCGGAAGCAAGATTTGCCAGGACTACATCTTCACCTTTGTTTTGAAACGCGGCAGTAATGATTTCGTTAAGGAGGTCCAGCCCCATCCCCAGCATGCCAAGAACCGCGCCTGTGGCAACGGTATTCTCCATAATCCTGCTACCCCCATGCTCTGTTGCAAGTGTGACAAAGGGGACATCCATTTGCATCCTTGAGGTTTGAAACTTGCCAATACTTGAAGAATCATGGACTATATGGCCGTGTTCATGGAGGTCTTTTTCGTACAATGGGATGCTATTCTTGTCCATGGCGACAAGAATGTCGATTTTTTCTACTGGGGCGGTTACCTGACTGTCAGAGAACCGCACCTGGTAGTAGTTATGTCCTCCCCGAACACGGGATTCATAATCCTGATGGGTAAAAACATGATATCCAGTGCGTGAGAACACCTTGCCGAGGGCATCCCCGATGGTTTGTATGCCCTGTCCGGCCTCTCCTCCTATTCTGATTGAGTAATCCATGGTAGTTTCCTATGAAAGGCTTTTCCTGAGATCGTTCAGCCAGATGATATGACTTTTTTCTTCGCGGATAATGGCATCGAGTATTTCCTGTCCTCCGACAACATCCTTCAGGGAATAATAAAAAAGGAGAGTTTCTTTCTCAAATCCGAGCGCGAACGTAACAGCCTCTGCCGCAGTCTTCGCTTCGTTCATGGAAGTAAGAGACTTGCCTTTTCCAAGGAAGAACTCAGACTCAGCCAGTGCTTTCAAATAAAGTGTAACCTCGTCCCATCCTTCCGCTTCTTCATCGGAAATACGGTCTTTCAATTGCAGAAAAACCTGCTCGTGTCTGTACTCCTGTGCGGCGAGTGTTTCAAAGAGTTTTTTCAAGTCATACTTGTCGTGAAATTTCCGTGCCATTCCTGTATAAAAGGAGTTGCCCAGTCTTTCCGTCTGTACTGCCTGTTCAACGACCTCATGAACAGAGAATTTTTCCATGCTTTCCTCCTGTATCAAATCCTGTCAGTGTGAATGCCCTTCGCTGTGGCCGCCGGCAATTATATACACAGCGTCTTCAGTTCCTTTGTTATCCATTAGACATGATTCTTCTCCTGTGATGTAAAAAGCCTGTCCCTTCTGTAAACTGTATGCCCTGTTATCACGATGGAGTATGGCTTCTCCATGTACAAGACAGATAATCTCCTCATGTCCGCGGCCGGGCCTGAGAATCCTGCCTTGCTCGCCCGGCTTAAGTACTCCGTAAATAAGATAGCATGCATGCGTGTGCAGATCTTCAGAACCGATTACGTACTCGCCGTTATTTTTTAAGGCGAGATCTGAAATATTATAAAAGTCCATTTCTGATGTCTTTATCCGTAATGATGCGGTTGTTTAAAAGGTGACCAAGAACAATAAATCCTCCGCATGGTGGCGGAGATTCCTTCTCAACCGGACAGCTGCTGTCTCCATCTACTTTCCGGGTGGCAGTGAAGGGCAGGCTGTTGAGAGTTCCTGTCCTGGATGCTGCGAAGTCGCAATCGTTTTCAAAGAAGGGGCACACAACGCATAGACAAGAAACAAGTATTTCCTCAGTGGATGGATTTGCCCGATTCCCGATGCAGTGAAACGGAATATCAATCCCGCCGGACAGAAGCTTTTGGACAACCCTGAATCCCATGCAGGTGAGTTCTTCGTTCTTCCCATTTTTGAAATATGTACAAAACCGGAGGCATACCTGCTCAGCCAGTGCCGCGTCTTTCATTAGTACAATAATAGCAGAAATCCGGCCTGTTGTATAATTGAAAGTATGTCCATGTTCCTGACAAGATACGCCGCAATTAAATGGCTGGAGTCGCCGTCCGTATATCATATTGCAAAAGATGAGCTTTATGAACTCGATGATGAATCCTTTGTATTTATGAAGCAGTGCATGTCTCCAGGCGGATGTATAACTGTTGACAGTGAATTTTTCCGTTTCTGCGCTGAAGAAGGCTTGCTTGACGTGAGAAATGACCCTGTAAAACGACCGCTTGTTGCTCCGTCCCCCATCCCTTCCCTGCGGTATCTCGAACTGCAGATTACTGACCGGTGCAATCTGAAGTGCAGGCACTGCTATATTAAAAAACAGGATTACCATGAGCTTTCACCTGAAAAGACACTGGGGATCCTGCATGAATTTGAGGAGATGCAGGGGCTTAGACTTCTGATAACCGGAGGAGAACCGCTGATGCACCCCGATTTCATGGCAATTAATGAAATGCTTCCGGAATTCCTTCTGAGGAAGGTCCTGTTTTCAAACGGAGTGTTGCTTGACAAGGGGATTTTGAAGCATCTGAATGTTAATGAGATTCAGATTAGCATTGATGGACTGGAAGCGGCACATGATGCCTTAAGGGGGAAAGGTGCCTTCTGTTCCGCAATGAAGGCTGTCAGGCTTGCCATGGATGCCGGGATAGAAGTCTCTATCGCAACTATGGTGCATCCGGCTAACCTTAATGATTTTGATGACATGGGAAGTTTGTTTACAGGACTGGGTGTAAGAGAGTGGTCAGTCGACATCCCATGTATCACAGGCCGCTTGCATGACAATTCAGCATTTCAGATTAGCCCGGAGAAAGGAGGCAGGTATCTTGGATACGGTTTCGGAGGTGGGATGCATGGCAGTTCTCCGGGGTTTGCCTGCGGTCTGCATCTCATGGCGGTAATGGCAGACGGGAAGGTTGCCAAATGTACATTTTTTACTGATGAGTCTGCCGGAAGAATAGAGGATGGCCTGAAAGAATGTTGGAGGAGAATACAACCTGTAAGCCTTGGAGTGCTTGACTGTGATTGTGAGCATCTTGAGTCCTGCAGGGGCGGGTGCAGATACAGGGCAAAGCTTATGGGAGGTCCTTTCGGAAAGGATTTCTACAGGTGCGCTCTTTATGGTATACTTAAAAATGAAACAGGTGCATGAAGCCCTGAATTCTCCTAAGAAAGGGGGTTGTTCATCATGATAATCAGAAAGGTCTCCAAGAGGATTGCGACTACCTGCAAGTGCAAGAGTTCCTGCTAATTTTTATTAACAGATGAAAAAACAAGGGGTTTGCAGAAATGCAAACCCTTTGTTTTTTTGAAAAGCTTTTTTCCCTAATCAGTAAAGACAATTGCATGTACAGGACACATATTGGCGGTTTCCTGGCAGTTGCAGGTGTTGCATTTATCATATCCTTTGACATATGCCTTACCGTCCAACTTCATTTCGAACACCTCCGGGCATAGTTCCGCGCATGTCCCGCATCCCTCGCATAAATCCAAAAGAACATCAGGCTTTTGCATTGTTTTCTCCCAAGGTTTTCAGCTTGCCAGTCTGGCGGCGATTTCAGCTACGCGCCTGCCATGAAAGCGTGCTATTTCCAGTTCGTTTCCGCTTGGCCAACGTGAGCCGTCAGTCCCGGCAATGGTTGACGCGCCATATGGGCTGCCGCCTGTTATTTCCTGCATATTCATCAGCCTGCTTTCAGAGTAGGGCACTCCGACGATGACCATCCCATGATGGAGCAGAGTAGTATGAAAACTGGTTATCGTGGTTTCCTGTCCGCCGTGCTGAGTGGCAGTTGAAGTAAAGACACTCCCGACCTTACCGATCAATGCGCCTTTTGCCCACAGCCCTCCGGTCTGATCGAGAAAATACTTCATCTGGGCGGCCATATTGCCAAACCGAGTTGGAGATCCGAATATAATTGCGTTGGCATCAGACATCTGTTCAACAGCTGCAACAGGAATATGACTGAAGGCTTCCTGAGCTTTTGCCGCACCGCTTTTTGCAAGTATATCATCAGGCACAAGCTCGGGCACCCTCGACAGGGTTACCTCCGTACCTGCAACTGTTCCGGCTCCTTCTCCAACAGCTTTGGCAAGCGTATATACATGACCGTACATACTGTAGAAAATAATATGTATTTTAATTGAACTGTTCATGGTCATCCCCCCTTTAAAAGATAATTATTATAGTTCAGACGTGTTAACAGTCTTTAGTGATTATTTTTTTAAATGTAATGCCCTGGGGACAGTCAGGTCCGCTGCTCGCAAAGTATCCGGAAGCTTAAAGCCAATGGATAGCCGGTAAATGCCTGCGGATAAAACTCATGACCTTTAAATAATTTTTATGCCCAGGGGGTGCCTCCGTCAACAATGCTCTGCTCTTCCCACATAAACCAGTCCCCGGTGTTGTTCATGAAGGAATAGGTATTTGCAAAGATATCATGATGCTGTTGTTCCTCTTTGGCAAGCCTGGCAAACAGGTCTTTTTCCTTTACGGTCTTTGCCTCACCAGCTGCTTTTGTATAAAACGCAATTCCTTCTTTTTCCATTTCCATGGCTATCTTGAATGCCTCAAGGTCATTTGATGTTGCTTTAATTCTCTCTATCATTTTATCTTTCATTGTGAGGAAGATTGTCTTGATGTTTTCCATAGGGAGTACATCCCGCATGGTAATATCCAGTCCCTGCAGTATCTGGGTTAGCATATGAAGATGGTTTTTTTCGTCTTCGACAATGCCCAGGAACATCTTCTTTCCAACCGGATGGGATGTCTTTTCCGATGCCTCCAAATAAAACCGGATCGCATCCGTTTCCATTTTTCGTGCGATTTCAATTGCGTTCATTACTTTATCCTCTTTTCTGCAGAGTCCCATTTGATGTTTCTGAAAAAAGCATCAATATAATCAGCCCGCTTCAGGCCATAGTCCAGCAAAAAAGCATGCTCGAAAACATCCATGATTAAAACCGGATTGCAGCCTGCCGGATGGGAAACGTCATGCTCGTTGATCCAGAAGTTCATCAGTTTCCCTCCAATAACATCCTGATACAGTATGACCCAGCCAATTCCCCTCATGGTGCCTGTTGCCCTGAATTCTTTACCCCAGGCCTCAACGCTTCCGAAGTTTTCCGTTATTATTTTCGCAAGCGGGCTGTCGGCACTGAGGTTCCCCTTTCCGCCAAGATTTTCAAAATAATACTCGTGGAGCCTCATGCCGTTAAATTCCCATCCCAGTCTTCTCTTCAGTTCAGCGAATTCCGGAGTACCTGTCTTGCCGTCTTTCCCCATTTGATCAAGGGTTTCGAGCAATTTGTTAGTGTTTGTCACGTACCCCTGGTATAGGGTAAAATGGTTTTTCAGCAGCGCTTCGCTGAAACCTTCAATACCGACAATACCAGAATAATCCTTTGCTGTGTAAGCCATATTCTTCCTCCTTATCTCCTGAGATTGGATCTTTAATTCTAAATATTTAGGATGAACTTATTAAACAAAGTAAATGCTTTATTAATCAAGACTATCACACAAATACCTTGCTGTCAATAGCTGATCAGGACGGTTCATTATTCTCTTTCGGTATTTCCTCAGGGAAGATTTTCCCGGGATTCAGGATATTTTTCGGATCAAAAAGCTTTTTAATTGATTTCATAATGTCGAGTTGCGGTTTTTGTATTTCCATGCCGATATAAGAAGCCTTTGAAATCCCTATCCCGTGTTCTCCGGAAATTGTTCCGCCCAGGGCAAGCGTCTCCCTGAATATTTCACCAACAAGGGCCTGGCCTTTTTCATACTCTTCCCGGTTTGCCTTGTTGACCATGATGTTTACATGAATGTTACCGTCACCTGCATGCCCAAAATTGACGATATTTATACCGCTCTTAACGGACAGGTTCCTCAGGATTCTCAGCATTTCTGGAATCCTGCTTCTGGGGACAACAATATCTTCATTGATCTTTGCCGGGTTGAGATGAAAGAGGGCGGGTGACAAAGACCTGCGCGATGCCCATAACCTTTCCCTTGCATGTGAGCCTTCCGCCAGCTGGACGTCTGCATTAAGACGCCGGCAGATGCCGGTTATCCGTTCTGCTTCCCTGCTGATGACTGCAGGATAACCATCAAGTTCAACAAGCAGTATGGCCTCTGCGAAAGACGGAAGCCCGACCGGCCTGTAATGCTCTGCCGCCCGAATCGCTTCTTTATCCATGAACTCCAGAGTTCTCGGAATAATCCTTGAAGAAATGATCTGGGATACGGCGTGTCCTGACGATTCAAGATCATGGAAAATACATAGCAGGGTAACAACATCTTCGGGCATGGGAACGACTTTCAGCCGTATCTTGGTAAATACTGAAAGAGTTCCTTCAGAACCGACAAGAAGTCTCGTCAGGTCATATCCTACTACCCCCTTTGTTGTTTTTATCCCGGTAGTTATAACCTCGCCATTCGGAAGGACGGACTCAATTTCCATTATATAGTCACGGGTTACCCCATATTTTAAAGCCCTTGGTCCTCCAGCATTTTCAGCGACGTTTCCGCCTATTGTACAGAAGTGCATGCTTGCCGGGTCAGGAGGATAAAAGAGACCTGCCCATTCGGCTTCTTCCTGAAGTTTGCCATTGATCAACCCGGGTTCACACAGGATATTCATGTCCCTTGTGTCAACATCAAGTATCCTGTTCATCTTCTCAAAACTTAATACAATGGCACCTTTCCCTGGAACTGCTCCACCGGTTGTACCGGTGCCTGCCCCTCGAGGTATCACAGGTATATTTTTTTCGAAGGCATATTTCATAACCCTGACAACATCTTCCGTTTTATCAGGCCAGATAATGGCAGCCGGGGTTTTTTCGTATCCGGAGGCATCAAAGCCATAACAGATAAGGTCTTCCGGGGAAATGGATATTTTTATGTCAGGAAATGCGTCAACAAGTCTGTGCACCTGGGAAACCTGCCTCTCAATTGTTTATACTACAGCGCTTCGACTGCTGCATCAACGAGCTGCATGGAAATGACCTTTGAAATCCCTGCCTCCTCCATGGTTATTCCATAGATGTTATCGGCTGCGCTGATGGTTGTTCTCTTGTGGGTAACGACTATAAACTGGGTTTCTTTTGAAAGCTCACGGACCATCTGTGAAAAACGCTCTGTGTTTGATTCATCCAGATCAGCGTCTGCTTCGTCCAGAATGCAGAGAGGAGTCGGCTTGATAAGAAAGCTTGCAAAAAGGAGGGACAGCGCGGTAAGTGCTTTTTCCCCGCCTGAGAGGAGATTTATATTCTGAAGTTTCTTGCCCGGCGGCTGGGCGGTAATATCCAGGCCTGTATCCAGAATGCTGCTTTCATCCGTCATAATCAGATCAGCCCTTCCGCCGCCGAACAGTATTGAAAATACTTCGGAGAACTTGGCTTTCAGGGCATCGAATGCTTCTTTGAGTTTTCGCCGGGTGGTTGTGTTGATTCTTGTAATTGCTTCTTCAAGTTCCGCAATAGACTTGCTGAGATCGTCCTGCTGTTTTGTCAGGAACTCATACCGTGTGCGTAATTCTTCATATTCTTCTATTGTGCCGAGATTTACTGTCCCGAGTTCCTGAACTTTTATCCTAAGGTCCGCGAGCTTTTCTTCGTCCCCCGCGGCAAGAGGCTCTATTTCAATGTCTTCGATGTCAGAACTGTAGTCCTGCAGTACCCCCTGTTTCAGCGCTTGCATTTTAAGGTTGTGTTCAGCCTTTCTGACATCGAGTTCCCCAATTTTCTGGATAAGCACGGCTATATCCTGCCTGAGAACTTTTAAGCCCTGCTCTGAAATTATCCGTTCCTGGCTGGCGGTCTCAACAACTTCTTTTCTTTCTGCAATAATGCGCCTCATTTCCTCGGCTTCTGTTACGAGTGAAGTTATGCTGGTTTCAGACTCCCGGAGTTCATTTTCACGCTGGGAAATACGGTCATTTACTGAAGACAGCTCGGAGGTGAGAAATTCATGCTTTTGTTCCATCTCCTCGATTTCCCTGGTTATAACCTTTCGTTCCCGGTGAACCGCTTCAGTTTTTTCACGGAGAGAGGCCATGGAAAGTTTGATATCGGTAACCTCATTCTGGGATTCATTCATCCTTGATTTTCTCTGTGCTATATCCTCCTGAAGCACTGCACTTTCCTGTTCAATTTCCGATTTCCTTGCTTCCAGCAGCATGATTTCAGCATCTTTTTCCGTAATGAGGATATCGGCTGTTTCCCGGTCCCTGACTATCTGGTCGATTTCAGTGGATAGGAAAGCAAGCTTTCTGCCTGTCCTGTCTTGTTCTTCCCGATGATTTTCAAACGTCAACCGCAGGAGGGATATTTCCTTTTCTGTTTCTACAATAGAGACTTCAAGTCCCCGGAAATCCGATTCCCTGCGTTCAAGTATCTGCTGAAGGGCTGTCAATTCATTCTGAACGGAATTCATGGTGTCTTTTTTAGCCAGAATGGTCTTTTCAATCTCACGGATTTCCCTTTTCTTCTTCAATACTCCTTTCAGTTCTCCGGTGATAACAGCGCCTGAGGGTTCAATAACCTCTCCATCGAGTGTAACGAGAAACATGGTGCAACCGTTTTCTACAAGTCCGCGTGAGGTCTTTATGTCACGAACAATATACACTGATTCAAACAGTCTTTTCATTACCTGCAGATATTTCTCAGGGGTCCTTATAAAATCAGATGCTTTTCCTATTACACCTTCAGGTAAATCGGTGTCCCAGCACTGCTGCGATTTTTCCTCTCCCCCACGCTGCGATAAAAAAAAGCCGGGGTGATTTACCGGTAAAAAGGCTGTTCTTCCAAGACCCTTCCCGCGTATTGAGGACAGAGCAGCCTCAATGTCATCAAACGAAGAGAGGATAAAGGAGTTAACCTTCTCGGCCAGGGCACTTTCAAGGGCTTTCTCATACTCCGGATCAACTTCAAGTATGTCGGAAATCGAAGCGATAAGGTTGAGGTTCGAAATATCCGAGAGGAGTTCCTTTGTCGCCTTGTCGAAAACAGTTTCCTTCAGGGACTCAAGCCGTGATACATATGATGCGATTTCCTCCCTGAGAACTGAAAGACGTTCCCTAAGTTCTTCAGCCCTTTTCCTGCCAGAAGTAAGTTCGCTCATCAGGATTGCCTTCTTCTCGTTGAGGGAGCTGCTTCCGCTTTTCTTCTCGGCGAGGTTCCTCTCTAAATCCTGCATTGATGTCTCAATATCCGAAGTGGCTTTCCTGAGAACATCAATCTCCTGTTGTGTTGTGCCCTCTCTGCGTTTAAGGTTTTCAAGTGAAGATTGAATTCTGTTCAGGGAATTCCTGAGGTTGCTGATATCATCTGAGACCCTGAAAACATCCCTCCGCCTTGTTTCGAGCGCATCCTCATCGCCGGATATCTCTTCTTCCATAAACCGCAGGAATTCGCTTTTCTCTGAAAGCAATTCCTGTTGCTTCTCCATATCGGTCATGAGCGCTCTGGAGCTTTCATTCAGCTGCGCCTGTCTGTTCAGCAGGCCTTTTGTTTTTTCAGTGAATTCTGCCCCCTGTTGATGCAGTTTCCCAAGGTATTCCTTCAGATTATCCCTTTCGGTACGCGATACCGCGATGGTTTTTTCGGCCTCCGCTATCTGCCGCTCAAGATTCTGGCAGTTTGACTGAAGGGTTTCGAGGGCCTTTTCGCGTTCAAGAAGTTCAAGGCGTTGTGTTTCTATCCGGTTTTCCCGTTCTGTAAGTTCAGCTGTCCTGAGTGTTTCGTTTTCGCGTAATGAATTGTACTCAGCAAGTATCAGTTCCAGTGAACTCTTGAGTGAATCGAAATCCATTTTTCGTATCTTGAGCTCTATGGAATGTATCTCGGAAATAAGCTTTTTGTAACGTTCAGCCTTTCTCGCAAGGCGGTCAAGGAGATTGATCTGTTTTTTGACCTCGGTGATAATGTCGTTTATACGCTGGAGGTTTGTCCGTGACGCCTCCAGTTTTGACTGGGCCTCTTTCTTGCGGGCGTTGTATTTCATTACCCCGGCGATTTCCTCGATCAGGAAGCGCCTGTCCTGTGGTTTCGAATTGAGTATCGCGGCAATCCTGTCCTGTTCAAGGATCGAGTAGCTTTTTACTTCAAGCCCGGTATCGAGAAAGATATCCTTGATGTCCTTCAGCCGACACTGTACCCTGTTGAGCAGGTATTCGCTGTCCCCTGAGCGATAAAGTCTTCTGGTTACAGACGATGTATCATGTGAGGATTCACCGTTGTCTCCGGAGAACGTGTCAGCAGGCGCAATTTGTCCTGCCCCGTTTATCCCTGAGACAACCATCGTGACTTCTGCCATTCCCTTGGGTTTCCTTGTTGAGGAGCCGTTGAAGATAACCTCTTCCATGCTCTCTCCTCTGAGGCTCTTTGCACTCTGCTCCCCGAGAACCCACCGGAATGCATCCACGATATTGCTCTTGCCGCACCCATTCGGGCCGACGATACAGGTGATACCCGGATGAAAATGAAAAGTGGTCTTTCCTGCGAAGGACTTAAATCCTATTAACTCGATTTTATCGACGTGCATTACTCAGATATTACTATACCTTATATGGGAGTTTCTGACAATGGCTCATTTTATTATCATGTTATTATTTATTTCCATAACGATATCAAGTGCTTCACGCCCTTCTATAAGGGAGACTCCCGGTCTTTTTCTGTGCCTGATACAATGGACAAAGTCTTTTAATTCCTCTTTTAGGGGCTCTCTCTTTTCCGTCCTTAATACCTCCGGCGAAATTGTTTCTTTTGACATGGGGTATCTGGTGACCTCACCTGTCTGATAATCAACGAGAAGGGAAAAATCCTTCTGGAATATCTTCATTCTGCGCTGTTTTTCAGGAGAAATGCGGCTTGCGGTAACGATGGCAACACAGCCATTGGCGAACTCAATCCACGTCTTTGCGATGTCCAGTTTCTGTGTAATAACCCGGTTCCCTGCCGCTCTGATTTCCTTAACCGGAGAGGCAATGAGATTCAGGAGAATATCTATATCGTGTATCATGAGATCAAGTGTGACATCCACATCAGTGGCACGGCCAAGGAAAGGCGAAAGCCGCTCGGCTTCGACAAAAACCGGAGCTGTTGTAAGACTGGAAGCCAGGATGAATGCCGGATTGTACCGTTCAAGATGACCGACCTGAATTATGCAGTCACTTCCGGCAGATGCTGCAATGAGGTTATCCGCTTCAGCGACAGTAACAGTAACTGGTTTTTCAATCAATATGTCCTTGCCAGCCCGGATACAGGCAAGAGCGATGTCATGATGGGAGGTCGTGGGAGTTGCTATGCTTAATGCATCTACACTGCCTAACATGTCTTCATAATTGCTGTATGATTTGCACTGGAATTTCCCTGCCAGTTCATCTGCGCGCTTTTTGTCAAGATCGGCAATCCCTGCCAGTTCGATCTCATTCAACTCCGAATAGATGCGCGCATGATGCTGTCCCAGATAGCCAACGCCAATTACTCCAACCCTTATAGCCAATGTTCCACCTATTAGAGACTATTTGTTATTTTTATGAATTCGCGCAGTTTCTGCAGTGCCTTCCCGGAGTCAATTGCTTCTTCAGTCATTTCGATACCTGTCTGGAAATCGCCTGCCCTGCCGGAAACCATGAGGGCTGCCGCAGCGTTCATAATTACCATATCCCGTTTCGGGCCCTTTTCCCCCTGCAGGAGAGAGAGCGTGATGGCGGCATTGTCTTCCTTTGTGCCGCCCCGGATACTATCGATGCCGCTTTTCATGATACCAAAATCTTCCGGACGGATAAAGTAGTTTTCAACTGTTCCATTTATAAAACGCGAGACCTTTGTGGCATCCGAAATGCTGATTTCGTCAAGGCCGTCTTTACCATGAATTACCATCGCGTCCGTTGCGCCAAGATTTCCCAGGACCTGTGCAAGCGTTCCGGTGAGTTTCTCTGCAAAAACCCCGAGCACCTGCCTCTTTGCGCCTGCGGGGTTTGTTATTGGCCCAAGGATATTGAATATGGTTCTGATACCCATTTCACGGCGCGGTCCGATTGCGAATTTCATGGCGGGGTGAAAGAGAGGTGCAAAGAGGAAACAGAAACCGGTCTCGAAGAGGCATTTTTCGACTTTCTCCGCTGAAAGGTCTATCCTGATGCCAAGGGCTTCAAGGACATCGGCACTTCCTGAACGGCTTGATACAGAGCGGTTGCCGTGTTTTGCGACCGGGACACCGGCTCCTGCCGCGACAATAGCTGCTGTAGTGGAGATATTAAATGTATGTGCCATGTCTCCGCCTGTTCCGCAGGTGTCGAGAGTGCCTTCCGGGGCTTTTATAGGGGTTGCTTTTTCCCTCATGATTTTTGCTGCTCCGGCAATTTCATCGACGGTTTCCCCCTTAATTCTAAGGGCGGTCAGAAAGGCCCCAATCTGCGCGTCGGTTGTCCCTCCCTCCATAATTTCCTTCATGCAGTCGCTCATTTCCGTCTCTGAAAGGCTGATATTTCCGACCAGCATGCCGATAGCTTCTTTGATCATAGACCCCTCCCTGCTTTTGATATCATAACTTTTATATGTTCTGTATAAGCAATTTTGGTTATAATTCACCTGATATATTTTGCAGATGATGAAAAAGAATATCAGAGACGCTGAAAAAAGTCAGCAGGGAGATACCATGGGGACATCAAATGGAAGTCTTGCCCGGATTGCGAAAGGCATCCGGCTGCTTGTTCTGGATGTGGATGGCGTTTTGACAGATGGCGGTATAATCCTGGACAATCAGGGAAACGAGCTTAAGTCATTTCATGTGCGTGACGGACATGGCATAAAGATGCTTATACATTCCGGGATACACGTGGCAATTATTACCGGCAGGTCTTCAAAAGTTGTTGTTCTGAGGGCGAAAGAGCTTGGGATTACCGATGTCCTTCAGAAGTGTCATGACAAGAGGACTGCATATAAGGGTCTTCTTGAAAAGTATTCGCTTGATGACCGTGAGGTTGCTTATATCGGGGATGATATTGTTGACCTGCCTCTTCTGAAGCGTGCAGGTCTTCCTGTTGCTGTTGCGGATGCTGTGGATGAAGTAAAATCATCAGCTGTTTTTGTAACCGAGAACAGGGGGGGAAGGGGAGCTGTCAGAGAGGTAATCGAATTCATCCTCAAGGCAAAAGGACTCTGGAAGGAAATACTGAATGGCTACTCTAAGACTTAATCTGCCCACAATTCTTACCCTGAGCAGAATTGTCCTTATCCCGGTCTTTGTTTTTACCGTTTACCACCATCCGTTTTATGGCGCCGTGATTTTCAGTATCGCGTCTTTGACCGATTTCCTTGATGGGTACCTTGCGCGGCGCTCGGGACAGATTACCGAGTTTGGTATTATTCTTGACCCGATAGCTGACAAGTTTCTGGTGATATCAGCCCTGATCGTTCTGGTGGATATTGAGCGCCTGCCTGCATGGATAGCAATTGTGATAATAGTCAGGGAATTCCTCGTGACCGGCCTGCGGGCTGTAGCTTTTTCAAAGGATATCATTATCCCTGCAGAAATGGGTGGCAAGATAAAGACTGCATCCCAGATAGCAGCAATCCTCTGTCTGATTGTTATGGGGAGCATTTTCACGATTGATCTCTATGATGCCGGGCTGGTCTTTATGTGGATAGCGCTTATTCTCTCTATCATATCAGGAATACAGTATACGGTTTCTTTCTGGAGAAAGATCTGAGCAGTGCCTGATAATAACAGATGAAAATCATATTGCTTGCAATAACCGCTTTTGTGCTTGGATCGATACCCTTTGGCGTTATCATTGCGAGGTCGCAGGGTATAGACCTTAGGAAGACAGGAAGCAGGAATATAGGAGCAACAAATGTACTGCGTTCAATCGGCAAACTTCCGGCTGTTCTGACACTGCTCGGTGATATTCTGAAAGGGACCGCGGCGGTTGCCATTGCGCGTTATATTGGAATAGACCCCGGACTGGAAGGTGTTGTCGGCATTGCTGCAATACTTGGGCATAACTTTTCCCTGTTCCTCGGCTTCAGAGGGGGGAAGGGAGTGGCTACCAGTTTGGGGGTGCTTATTGTTTATGCTCCACAAATAGCCCTTATAACCATTATAATATGGCTGATGACGGTATTATTAACGAGATATTCATCACTTGGTGCCCTTGTTTCGTTCACTCTCCTTCCTGTAAACGTCTTTTTCTTTGATAAGCCGGATAAGCTGCCCTTTGCCATCATAATAACCGCACTTATCATTGTCCGGCATATTGATAATATCCGAAGGCTTCTGCAGGGTACGGAGCAGAGGTCTGGAGAACGGAAATGAAGCGGTTTTTATTGATACTCTTGTTTGCTCTGGTTCTGCTACCGGCGGTCACTGCCGGTGAAAGCCTGCGTGATGAACAGCTGAACCGCGGTATCAGGAACACGGAACCGTATTCGTATATGCTGGTAAAGCAGGCAAGGATGCATCCCGGCCAGGCAAAGGAACTTCTTAATAAATCAATACAGCATTCGCCTGACCTGCCGGCAGTCTATTTTGAAATGGCAAAGGCAAGTTTTTCATTTACATCACAGGGATTATTCGAGGCAATGGATAACCTGGTCCAGGGTATTATTGTGTATAAGAGGAATTTCTGGTGGCTTTTTTCAAGCGCGGGGTCTGTTTTTGTCAGCCTGATATTTTCATTTGTTCTGTCCATGGTGGTAATCATTGTGATTCGTCTTTTTCATGATGTGCCTCTGCTCTCTCATGATATCAGCGAGCAAAAGGGAAAACTGGTGCTGCTGGCATTTCTTGCCTCGGCAGTAACAGGTCCGCTCCTGCTTGTTGGCAGCATGCTTATGATTTTCGGGCTTTATATGAAAAAAACGGACAAGATTGTTGTGTATCTCTACCTCCTGTTTGTCCTGTCTTCTCCATGGCTGTTTGAGACCGCATCGATGTTTTTCCAGGCCTCTGCCTCAACCAGACTCAAGGCGGTAGTGATGGTGAATGAAGCCAAGGATAATAAATATGCTCTCTCAGTATTGCGGGGAAGCCATAATTTCATCGAACGTTTTGCTTATGGCCTTGCGTTAAAGCGTGAAGGGAGATATAGGGAAGCTGCGGATGTTTATGCCCAGATTATTGCTGAATCTCCTGACGCTCGCGTGTATAACAATCTTGGCAACTGTTATATGGCAATGAATGACCTGGGGAATGCCATAAAGTTCTATCAGCGCTCTGTTGAAATCAACCCCTCCACTGCTGCCCTCTATAATCTCAGTCAGGCTTCAAGGGAGACTTTTAACTTTGAAAAGGGAGATGATTATTTTTATTATGCCCAGCGGATTGATCGTATTGCCGTTTCAGAGTTCAGGATGATAACCAGCAGGCATCCGAACAGGTTTGTGGTAGATGAGATTCTTCCGGCACAGGAAGTCTGGAACTATGCCCGTGAAGTGAAATCCCGTCTGCCTGTTATTGACCTTTCTATTGTCCCTGACCGGATTATCCCTTTTATCGCCGGTGTCCTGATACTGGTATTTATGATATTAACCATCAAGGTGCGGCAAAAGGCCTTTCGGTGCAGAAAGTGCGGTGTAATACTCTGCAGCGGATGTAAGAAAAGGATACTTCTTGAGCAGATGTGCCCTCGGTGTTACAGTACACTCGTCAAGATGGACGAACTTGATGCAAGGGAGAGAGTCGGGAGGCTTTTGGAGGTGTATGACCATCAGAAGCAGAACAGGACCATCGCAAAGATTCTTTCTTTCATTCTCCCGGGAGCTGCCCAGGTGCATGCCGGGGATATACTGTCCGGTTTACGTTTCCTCTGGCCTTTCCTGTTTCTGCTGTGCATGCTTTTTACAAATACAGTGTTTATTACTGAGACCTCCGGTTTTTCACACCAGTGGCTGAACTGGAGTTCCCTGTTTTTTATGGCAGTTATCTACTACCTGTCCAATGTGATAACAAGAGAGAGGATTGCAAAGGGATGGCTCTAAAAGGTTCGCTTAAGGATTTCGGAGTTGCCGATATCCTGCAGCTGCTTTATTTCCAGCGTAAAACAGGTACGCTCTCAATCGAGGGCAGGCTTGACAAGGTCAAGCTCCTTTTTATTGAAGGCAATATTGTTGGTGCGGAATCAAAGAGAAGGATAGAGGCAAACCGGCTCGGCAAGGTCATCGTGAAGAGGGGTCTGATACAGGAGGACCAGCTTGTGTCAGCGCTTGCGGAACAGCGCAAGACAGGAAACAAACTCGGCAATATCCTTATAAGAAGACGGCTTCTCCAAAAAGAGCAGCTTCAGGAAATACTGACAAGCCAGATTACAGAGACAGTGATACAGATATTCGGATGGAAACAGGGTGCGTATGATTTTATCCCCCAGTCTGTTGCCCCTGACAGGGAGATTCCGATATTTATTGACACGCAGCATCTGCTTATGGAAGGGCTGAGGATTGTCGACGAGTGGTCGCTTATCGAGGGCAAGCTCAATCTCGACAGCGTGTTTGTCAGGAAATCCCTTGTTGTTACTGACCTTACCACGGAGGAAGAGGAGTTGCTTGGGCATATCGACGGGGATAATGATGTGAGCTCAATTATTGACATCAGCGGAAAAGATGACTTCGCGGTATCCAGGACTCTTGTTTCTCTTATGGAAAAGGGTGTTGTTGAACTGAAAGAGATAACCCCGGAAGTTCCGGCAGCCCTTGCGGCGTCACGGATCAATATTCTGCCTTCATATCATTCCCTGCTTGTCCTGGTTTTTATCGCCTCGTTTATATTCTCTCTTATACCGGTGTTTGTTGCTAAAAGTCCGGTATTCAAGAAATTCCAGGCTGCTGAGTCTGTTGAAGACATCCGGTTTGCCATTGAGGTGTACCGGTTTGAAAAAGGATCATATCCGAAAACCCTTGATAATGTTACGACGCGGAAAGACCCATGGGGAAGAAATTATCTCTACAACTATCATGACAATATCTTTACTGTTCTGAGTAAAGGCCCGGATGGAAAAGAAGGGACAGAGGACGATATCTATTAGTCATAGGGCGGCTCTGTTATTGTACGGATGAGCATCCGGTGATTAAACTAAGAGGTCACCATCTGATATGCCTCCAGTTTTTTCATGGTGGTGGCGCTGATGCGGGTTTTGATGAAAATCTGCGGGAAACCCTGAGACGCGCTGAAAAAAGTGAGATGGTCGAGGTATGCCAGGGCCCTGATGATATCTGTCATAAGTGCCTGCATCTGAATGATAAGCAATGCGGATACGAAAAGAACTCTGATGCAGAGATTCGGGAGATGGATCTGTATGCGCTCCAACTGCTTAATCTGATGGAGAAGAGCTGGGTCGTCTGGTCAGAGATAAGCGGGAAGATGCCATTTGTGTTCAATAAATGGTCGGAACGGTACTGCGGCGGATGTGACTGGAAAACGGCTTGCAAAACGGGGCTCTATGAAAAAACTCGGGATACGGTTTGATGATATCCAGAAGGCCATGGAAGATGTGGTTCGTGATGCTTTTGATTATTACCTCGATCTGAGCACCGGAGACGTAATAACCATCTCCGAAGAAGTGTTTAATGAAGTCAATTCGAGATTATATGAAGGTGAAAATGACGATATCGAAGATGATGTCGAATGTATTGAGTTTGAGCATGAACCTGACGTGCCGTTCTGGATGGAAGATGAAATGGAAGTGGCTATGGACGTTCTTTTCGATGAGCAGGGCAGATATGCCCGCATTCCCGAAAGAAGCTCGATTGAAGCACACAGGATAATGTCTGATTTCGTCAGTACGGTTCAGGAACCGGAACTGAAAAAGATGCTGCTCAGTGCGCTTGACGGGAAGGGAGCATTCAGGAGGTTCAAGGATTCCCTGCTCAATTATCCACAGGAGAGGAAACGCTGGCATGGGTTTAATGCCAGGTCAATGCAGCATCTGATTTCCGGATGGCTTAAATCTGTAGGAGTAGATGCGGATAAGGAGGTGCAGACATGAAATTGAAATTTCTGGGAGGCACAAGAACGGTTACCGGATCCTGTTTCCATATTGAATGTGGCGAACTTAAGATGCTCGTTGACGCAGGTCTTCATCAGGGCGAAGACTCTGATACCGCAAACCGGGCTGCTTTTGATTTCAATCCCCGGGAAATAAGATGCATTTTTCTTACCCATGCTCATCTTGACCATTCAGGTTTGCTCCCGAAGCTTGTCCGTGAAGGCTTCACGGGAAAGATTATTACAACTGCGGCAACGAGAGATTTGCTTGAAATCTTGCTTTATGATGCAGCCCATATCCAGGAATCTGATGCTGAATGGCTGACAAGAAAGGCGCTCAGGGCCGGGAGGACGCCGGTACTTCCTCTTTACACGGCAGACGATGTCAGGGATGTCCTGCCGCTTATAGAAACAAAAGCATATGAAAAGATATATCATCTCGGAAGCGGCATCAAATACCGCTTTCTGGATGCCGGGCATATACTTGGGTCCGGTACTCTTGAAATCTTTTATCAGGACAGCGACAGGGAAAAGAAGATTGTTTTTTCAGGGGACATCGGAAAAAAAGGAAACCCGATAATAAAAGATCCTTCAGCGCCGACGGAGGCGGATTTTGTTGTAATTGAATCAACTTATGGAAGCCGAGAACACAGGCCACTTAAAGAGAGCATAGATGAACTTGCAGGGGCTATCAGAACTACCTTCAGGAAAGGAGGGAATGTTTACATACCTTCTTTTGCTGTTGGAAGAACCCAGGACCTGCTTTACATCCTGAACAACATGGTGAGGGAAGAAAAGCTTTACAAAATCAATGTGTATCTTGACAGCCCGCTTGCGGAAAAGGCAACAAAGGTATATCTTGCACATCCGGAGTGTTTTGACGATGAAGCTGCCCGGTTCCTTTCCACAGGTGAAATCGGAGGGGCTCTCAGACTGCATTTTGTGGAGAATGTTGAGGAATCGATGTCTTTGAACAAGATCAAGTCAGGGATTATTGTTATTGCAGGGAGCGGGATGTGTGAGGGAGGCCGGATACGTCATCACCTGAAACATAATCTGTGGAGATCTGAATGCAGCGTAGTATTTGTCGGATTTCAGGGGAGAGGTACTCTGGGGAGGAGAATCGTAGATGGTGCAAAAACTGTCTATATCCTAGGAGAGGAAGTGGCGGTCAGGGCCTCCAGATATACGATCAACGGCTTCTCGGCACATGCGGACCGGAGAGAGCTTCTTGGATGGCTTTCAGGATTTGTAAAAGCTCCGGAGGTGTTTATCGTACATGGTGAAGAGGAGTCTTCAAAGAGTTTGAGTGAAAGCATTCGTGAGACCTTCGGCTTTGTAACCCATCTGCCTGCAAAGGGAGAGGTTTTTGAACTGTGAAAGGAGAATAAGCAATGGATATGCACTTCTTCTGCGGGATGATACAATCGGAAATTAACTCTTTTAAGGCAAGGGGTTATGACATAATGCTGGCGGTTGAGAAGGCAAAAGATGATAAGAAAGAGACCCTTGCGGCGCAGTTGTCTGATTTGCACTCTCTTATTGAACATCTCACGGAGATGAACTGGAAACTCGAAAAAGAATGCCCGCTCGACTGGAGCCTGGAAAAGAAGGAAATTGAAGCCAAGAAAACAGAATTGCTTCATAAAATTGATATATGGGATTCGGAGCACCTTGCCGGACTGGTGGATAATTAGATTAATAATATGAACGGAAAGGAAAGTGCCGCTTACAGTTCTCTCAGCTTTTCGGCCTGGTAGTGGTTGGTCAGACCGTCAATAATCTCATCTATATTCCCCTCAAGCACCTGATCGAGTTTGTGGAGGGTCAGTCCTATCCTGTGGTCTGTGACGCGGTTTTGCGGAAAGTTATATGTCCGGATTTTTTCACTTCTGTCTCCTGACTTTACCTGTGATTTCCTTTCCTGCGCCCTTTCTTTTTCCTGTCGTTCCAGTTCTGCCTCATAAAGCCTTGCCCGGAGGACTTTCATGGCTTTTTCCTTGTTCTTGATCTGGGAGCGCTCATCCTGGCATTGAACAATTACTCCTGTGGGGATGTGAACGATTCTGACCGCGGAATAGGTTGTGTTGACTCCCTGCCCGCCAGGGCCTGAGGCGCAGAAGGTGTCGACCCTGAGGTCTTTTTCTTCCACTTTAATATCAACTTCCCCGGCTTCGGGAAGAACTGCGACCGTTGCGGCGGAGGTGTGTATTCTGCCTGATGCCTCGGTGACCGGCACACGCTGAACCCTGTGGACGCCGCTTTCATATTTCAGCCTGCGGTACGCACCCTTGCCCTGTATGGATGCGATTACTTCCTTGATACCGCCGAGTCCTGTAGCATTCAGATCTATCATCTCCACTTTCCATCGTTCGCGCTCTGCATATTTAGTGTAAATCCTGAACAAATTTGAGGCGAAAAGAGCGGCTTCTTCTCCGCCGGTTCCTGCCCTTATTTCAAGGATGACATTTCTCTCGTCCCGCGGGTCTTTGGGAAGGAGCATAATCATTAGCTCTTCTTCCAGAATGGGCTTTTTGCCCTGCAGTTCGAGAAGTTCTGCCTCAGCGAGTTCCTTCAGGTCGCTGTCCCTGGCTTTTAGGATTTCTTCAGCCTCTTCAATGTCATCGAGAGTTTTCAGATATGCGCTGATTTTTTCAGCAAGGGGCTGAAGGTCCGACTGCTCCTTTGAATACTTCTGGAGCATGGAAGAGTTCGACAGCACCTGCTGGTCCATAAGAAGATTTGTCAGTTCGTTATATCTGTCCTGAACGGATTTCAGTTTCTCAAGCATCCTGTTCCTCTATGCTGATGGCTTCTTCGATAGCTCTGATGGCAACCTCAATCTGCGCGTCGTCGGGCTCTCTTGTTGTGAGTTTCTGGAGCATAAGACCCGGGAAGATCATGATGGACATGAAGGGGTTGTTTTTCAGTTTGGATGAGAGTTTGAGTGCCTCAAACGATACCCCGGCAATGACCGGAATAAGAATGACCCGGGAGAGGAATTTGTATGTGAACGGCCATGCCTGCGGTATAAATGAGAAAGTGAATATGCTTATGACCATGACAATGAGGAGAAAGCTGGTTCCGCACCGGGGATGGAGAGGACTGTAATCCCTGATGTTTTGAACTGTCAGTTCCTTTCCCTCCTCATATGCGTGGATGACCTTATGTTCTGCCCCATGGTATTCGAATATCCGCCGCATTTCATTCCACAATCCAATGATCAGGATATAGGCGAGGAAAATCAGTATCCTGAAAACGCCGTCAACAAGGTTGAACATAAAAGAGTTTGTGGAAACAGAGGAGAAGATGATCCCAAGGAGTTTTGTCGCGTATAACGGCAAAAGAATAAACAGACCTATGCCGAGCAGGAGCGCTGTACCTATAGTGAGACTGATGGCGAAGGGTGTAAGGGGTTTTTCCTCTTCCTCGCAGCTTTTACTTGCGGAAAACTCAATGGCCTTGATGCCTATGGCAAGTGCCTGCCCAAGTGCTATGATGCCGCGCACAAGGGGGAGTTTCAGTATCCTGGGGAGTTCCTTCAGAGGTTGTCTTTTTACATGGATATCCCCATTGGGCCCCCTGACCGCAACGGTCCATCCCTTTGGGGCCTTCATCATGACTCCCTCAATAACTGCCTGTCCGCCGATGCTCTTCATATATCCAAAAAAAAGCCGTTAGCCATGTAAACAGTGACTAACGACCTTTTAAATTTAAGTTTATCTACTTTCCGGGTTGAGGTGTTGCCAGTTTTGAGTATTTTCTCTTGAACTTTTCTACCCTTCCTTCCGCATCAACCAGCTTTTGTTTGCCGGTATAGAAAGGATGGCATTTGGAACATATATCAACACGTATCGTCTGTCGTGTTGACTGGGTAGTAAATGTCTCTCCGCAGGCGCAGACAATCTTTGCCTCTGTATAATTGGGATGAATTCCGGTTTTCATTAAATCGTTTCCTCCTGAAATGAACTGTACTGCTATAATAATGGATTCATTGGAATTTTGGCAAGCGAAGGAAGTATCATAAAGCGTATATGAAGAAAGAAATTGCCGATTTTCTTATTATAGGCGGGGGTGTCGCAGGCCTCAGGGCTGCAATAGAACTTGCCCCGCATGGAGGGGTAATCATTGTAACAAAGGATATCCCGACCGAAGGCAGCACGGAATATGCCCAGGGCGGGGTGGCAGTTGCTCTGAGTGATGAAGACGAGGTGGGAATCCATTTTGAGGATACGATAAAGGCAGGGGATGGCCTGTGCAGGGAAGAAGCTGTGCGTGTGCTGGTGGAGGAAGGCCCTGAGAGAATACGGGAGCTTATTGACTGGGGCGCGGAGTTTGACAGAGAAGGTACCAAACTTTCTTTTTCCATTGAGGCCGCGCATTCAAGAAGGCGAATCCTGCATGCTCATGGCGATTCTACCGGGAGAGAACTGGAAAGAGTTCTTATAAACAAGGTGAAGACCTTCCCCTCTGTCCGCAGGATACAGTTCTGTACTGCCATAGATCTAATTATCAGGGACAATATGTGTGCCGGTGCGTATGTCTTGCGGAAAAACGATGTTCTTGCCATATGTTCACGCGCTACAGTGCTTGCAACCGGTGGCGCCGGACAGATATTCGCAAGGACAACTAACCCGGCTGTGGCAACAGGGGACGGGATGGCTATTGCATACAGGGCGGGTGTTATGCTCGAGGATATGGAATTTGTTCAGTTTCATCCGACGGTTCTGTTTGCGCCATCAGCTCCGCAGTTTCTTCTGAGCGAGGCGATGCGCGGCGAGGGTGCAATTCTCCGGAATACCAGGAAGGAGCTCTTCATGAAGGATTACCATCCTGATGCCGAGCTCGCTCCCCGGGATATTGTATCGCGTGCCATTATCTCGCAGATGGTAAGGACTAACAGCAATCATGTATATCTTGATCTGACCCACCTTGGCAAAGACTTCGTGAAGAAGCGTTTCCCGAGGATTTATTCAACATGCCTTCAGTACAATGTGAACATCACAAAAGAACCGGTTCCCGTGTCGCCGGCGGCGCACTATATGATGGGCGGAGTGAGGACCGATAGAAACGGGGTTACGAGCATCAGGGGTTTGTACGCGGCAGGTGAGGCAGCCTGTACCGGTGTGCATGGCGCAAACAGACTTGCCTCAAACAGCCTCCTTGAAGGACTTGTTTACGGCGCGCGGGCAGGAAAGGCTGCATTGGATACACCGGTGAGTATCGAGCATTTGTCTAAGGATGGCGGCAATCTGCGTTGTCTTTCATCTGTGCCCGACCATGAGGAAATCAGACACGCTTTACGCAAGACAATGTGGGAGAAGGCCGGTATCATCCGCTGCGGGGAATCCCTTGGTCAGGCCAGGGCGAAACTTGCCCAGTGGGAATCTCTCCTGAACAAACCCTTTTTAACGCGACGGGAACTTGAACTGAAAAACATGCTTACAGTTTCCATTATTATCACAGAGGCTGCACTTGCACGTAAAGGAAGTGTTGGAGCGCATTACCGTTCGGACTATAAGAAACGGGGTAATGTATGGAAAAAACACCTGATATGGCAGAAAAAGGAAAAAGGATTGGGATATGAACGAACTGACTGACAGGAAAGCCAAAATAATATGCACCATCGGACCATCATCTTCAGAAAAGGAAATGCTCTTTTCCCTGATTAAAAACGGTATGGATGTCGCGCGGCTGAATTTTTCACATGGGGATTATGATACTCACCGGAGGGTTGTTGAATTCATACGGGCGGGAGCAAAGAAATATAAAAGGCCGGTTGCAATTCTGCAGGACCTCCAGGGTATCAAGATACGCGTTGGAGCGATAGCGGGAGATGCCGTCGAATTAAAAAAGGGCAGCATACTGAATATTATGCCTGGTGAAGGCACCGGCAATCATGAGAGAATATTTATTTCATACCCGGCAATCCTGAAAGACCTCAGTAAGGGAGACAAAATACTGCTTGATGACGGCCTCATCCAGCTTTCCGTCATGGACAGGACAAAGAACGCCCTCAGAACAAAGGTAATCGAGGGTGGAATATTAAAAGGCCGGAAGGGAGTCAACCTCCCCGGCATAAAACTGTCGGTCCGGGCATTTACTGATAAGGATGAAAAAGATCTTCTGTTCGGTCTTGGCATTGGTGTTGACTGGGTCGCGATTTCATTTGTGCGCAGCGCCGGTGATGTCAGAAAAATAAAGAACTGGCTCGCAGAGAGAAATCAGCAGGTTCCTGTTATAGCCAAGATAGAAAAACCCGAAGCTTTGGACAATATTGAAGGGATACTGGATGAGGTTGACGGGATTATGATTGCGCGTGGCGACCTTGGCGTGGAGATGCCTCCGGAGGAGGTGCCTATAATACAGAAGCGGCTTATTCAAATATCAAACAGGAAAGGAAAGATTGTAATTACCGCCACCCAGATGCTTGAATCAATGACTTCCCACCTCCGTCCGACACGGGCCGAGACAACAGACGTCGCGAATGCTGTTCTTGACGGCACTGACGCGCTGATGCTTTCTGCTGAGACCGCTGCCGGGAAGCATCCTCTTGAAGCTCTCAGGATGATGGACAGAATTATCTCATTCACGGAAAAACAATTTATCAGGAATCCTGAAACGTCGAGCTACAGCCTGAATGCCATTTTCCCGGAGGCTACCGCAGACGCGGCTTGCAGGGCCGCTGATGATATCAGCGCAAAGGTGCTTGTTGCCTTTACACAATCCGGGTTTACAGCGAAGCTGCTGTCAAAGTTCAGGCCCGGCGTCCCAATAATCGCTTTTACGCCTGATGAGATGATACGCAGCAGGGTATCGCTTTACTGGGGGATTACACCGAAAATCATGAAACTGCCTGCAACGACTGATGAGATGGTGACAGAGGTTGAGAGGCTGCTGCTCGAAGAGCGTATAGTTAAAAAGGGAGACAGTATAGTCATTACCTCAAGCTCTCCTCTTACCCTGCATGGGAAGACGAATTTCATGAAGCTGCATAGAGTGGGCGAATAAAAGAGTCTGTATTAAATCAGGGCACGGAAATAGCGTAGGCCTTGATTTTCTTGTGAAGGTTGCTTCTTTCAATCTGAAGGATTTCAGCTGTTTTTGATATGTTCCAGTTATTTTCCTCAAGCCTCCGCATAATGAATGTTTTCTCGAAGGCATCCCTTGCTTCGCGCAAGGTTCTGATGGCGAAGTAGTCTGGTGTGTCCGACTCGCCGAGAATAATGTTCTTCTTCTCGATGGTCTGCGAAGGTGTCATGATGACAAGGCGTTCTGTCATGTTCCTTAGTTCGCGGATATTGCCGGGCCAGTCATAGGATTCCAGCAACTTCAGCGCCTCTGGAGTTATCTTTTTGGGTTTCTGCCGGTATTCTGCTGCAAGGTGTTCAAGGAAATGCTCAATGAGAGCCGGAATATCCTCTTTACGTTCGCGCAATGGCGGAACGTGTATCGGTATTACATTCAGGCGGTAAAACAGGTCTTCCCTGAAGGTTCCATTCCTTACTTCTTCTGACAGGTCCTTATTTGTTGCTGCTATTATCCTGACATCCACCTTGATATTCTTGCTGCCGCCGACGCGCTGAAATTCCTGAGTCTCGATAACCCTGAGCACCTTTGCCTGTGTTGAAGGCGACATGTCTCCAACCTCGTCGAGGAACAATGTTCCTTCATCCGCAAGCTCGAATTTGCCTTTCTTGCGTTCAAACGCGCCGGTAAAGGAACCTTTTTCATGGCCGAACAGTTCACTTTCAATCAGCTCCTGCGGAATGGCTGCACAGTTTACTTCAATAAACGGCCTTCCCGCCCTGTCACTGTCTTCATGCAGCAGCCGGGCAATCAGTTCCTTCCCTGTGCCGCTCTCCCCGAGGACCAATACCCTGCTGTTTCCCTTTGCTATCATTCTGATATGTTCCCGAAGCAGCCTTATCTTTCCGGAATCGCCGACAAGTTTCCACTTCTTTCCCATATCCTGTCTGAGGGTGATATTTTCTTCTTCGAGAGTCCTGCGTTCAACTGCCCTTGTGGCTGATATCAGTACCCTGTCGAGGGACAGGGGCTTTTCAAGAAAATCATATGCCCCCTCCCTTGTTGCCTTTACAGCTATTTCAATATTTCCGTGGCCGGAAATCATAATAACCGGAATTCCGGGCCTGAAAGCCTTAATCTCCTGCAAGGTCTGAATACCGTCAATTCCCGGAAGCCAAATATCGAGTAAAACAAGGTCAGGACTGTGTTCCCTGATTAATCCCAGGGCATCTTCACCTGTACCTGAAGTGATGACTTCGTATCCTTCGTCCTCAAGAATCCCGGAAATACTCTCCCGGATACCTTCTTCATCATCAACGATAAGCACAACCGGTCCAGCCATTTAACTCTCCTTTATCGGGATTTCTATGGTAACCACAGTCCCTTTGGGATAATTGTTACCAACCCTTATATGTCCGTGGTGTTCCTCGATAATCCTGTGGGCTATCGCAAGACCGAGGCCTGTGCCATCCTTGCGTGTTGAGAAATAGGGCAAAAAAAGTTTTTCCTTGTCTTTGTCCTCTATCCCCGGCCCGTCATCTGCGATGGAGATATGGGCAATATTGCCCGGCTCATCATATTGCAGCGTGATACTTATCAGTCCTTTATCTTCTATGGCCCTGATTGCGTTGTCAAGGATATTGATCATGACCCTTTTAATCTGTTCCCTGTCTACCTCAACATAAGGGCCGTCCTCAGGAGACAAAACCCGGATTGAAACGCCCTTATAGCCTTTGTACAGATTGACAACATCATCTATTATAACCGGTATGAGCGCAGGGTTCTTTTGTATCTCGGGCATTTTCCCGAAACGCGAGAAGTCGTCAACCAGCTGCTTCAGACTGTCAACCTCCCGTATGATGCTCTTTGTTGAACGTTCAAAGACGGTTTCGAAGTCTGCATCCCTGTTTTGCCATTTCTTTACCATGCGTTCTGTTGAAAGCTTGATTGGCGTCAGCGGGTTTTTTATCTCATGAGCTATTCTCCTTGCAATCTCCTGCCAGGTGATCGCCTTCTGGGCCATTATGATGTCTGTGATATTATTGAAGACAACCAGCATCCCGATGTATTTTTCGGAATCCCTCAGGCTGGTAATGAAAACCCTGAGTATGCTTCTCTGGTTGCCGATGACTGCTTCTACCTGACTGTTTATTGGCTTGAATTGCGTGCCTTCAATTCCCTTCACAAGATTGTGGAGGTCCTCAGACTGTATCATGGACATTATTCCCTGGTAATTCTTCAGGATAACATCTTCCTGCTTAATGCCGAGCATGCTGCATGCAGCATTGTTCAGCATCAGAATAGTCCCGGCGGTATCAAGCATGATGACGCCTGAATTAATGTTTTTCAGAATATTTTCAATGAAAAGCCTGCGGTTGTTGGATTCGAGATATGCTGCCTGAAGCGACTCTCTTCCGTCCTTGATTTCCTGAACCATGTGATTAAATGAGCTTACAAGAAGACCTATCTCATCTTTTCTGTCAACAGATACCATTACATCAAGATCTCCGGCTGCAACCTGTTCGGTTGCCTGTGCGAGGTTCTGTATGGGTTCAGTAATATTTCCTGCAATACGCAGGGCTATCCACAGGGCCATAAAAACAACCAGCAGAGTGGTAAACCCAAGGATCATAAAATAGTTGGTTTTCAGAGGAACCTTCCATGATTCCAAAGTCAGATAGTTTTCGTAGGAGTCTTTTACTATTTCTACATTATCGGTAATCTTTTTTGGAATAAGTGACTCGACAATCAGTATCCCTGTACGGTTTCCTTCACGGAAGGATGGGACAGCCGCCCGAACAGTGTCCCCATGTTTGCCCGATATGATTTCAACATCCGCTTTTCCTTCAAATGCCGCCTTTATGGTTTCCGAGGCATACCTGGGTTTCTGTGCAAGATACCTTACAGAGTATGTTCCGGCAGTAGCTTTGCCTGCTGATAAGGTCTGTGCATAATCCAGCGCCTTCTGTTTTTCGATGTCATAGACAGCCTGCGCGATTTCAATTGAGCTTTTCAGCGGTTGGCGGAGTTGCGGGGTAAAGAGGTGATCAATGAAATTGGTCACAAGTACGCCGGAAACCAGGAAAAGAAAGGAAGCCGGGATTAATGTCAGGACAACAAGTATTATAACCAGTCTGGTCTTGAATTTATAACCGGTGATCCTCTGCCGCTTTTCAACAGAGAGTTTGTAAAGACTCTTTCCCACGAAAAAAACAAGTGTAAAAAGCGCTATCAGTGTCAGGTTCAGCAGAAGAAGCAGCGTCAGTTTTGTAAGGAAAGGAATATCCTTGAGATGCAGGTAATGCATCTCGATACCAATGGAGCCGATGATGACAAGAGAAATCGTTATCAGAAAAAGAACAAAGCGGATGTTCCTCACTTACCATTTCCTAAGCTGAAGAAAGCTGACTCCTTTGTTATCCTGAACTCATTTTCTGAGAGAAAAATAATGAAATAACCCAATACCGGAGGAAGCTTCCTGGCTTTTGACTCAACCGTTGTCCTGATAAAATAGACGCCGGGTTCGAGTTCCTTAAGATGCGCCAGACTGACGCTGTTGACATGCATTGCCCATAGCATCATTGAATCAAACGACTTGAAGCGTTTTTCCGTGATGGTGTGCCCGTCAAAGGAGGTCGCAACAAATTCTTTTTTCACGGGATCATTCTTTACGGTTCTTGTAAATGTTTTTCCGGTAACGAACTCGTCGGGCCACATTTTCCAGACCTTGAAGAGGTCTATATAAAACCTGAATTCCTTGGTTACCCCGCTTTGCATTTCATCATTGAGTTTATTATCGGGTAACAGCGATGTTGTAACCCGCAATTCCTTTTCCTGCAGCCATACGTCAGGGCCCGTAATATCAGCGGAATAAGCAGAAGAAGAAAAAAGCTGCAGACAGAGCAGGACAGCAGGCATCATCCATAATATGGAATACCGTTTCCAATGTTTCTTATTTGATTTTAAATAGTTAGGGCTTGACATTTTTATGAAAATTTATTTTCATTATACCATAGTCGGTAAAACAGTAATTAATGTCTGTATATTATTAGAGGTAATATAGTAACGACATTGGATTTATGGAATCCCTCATGTTCAATTCTTTGAGCCGCTGACCTTTGTCAAAGGGAGAAATGGTTCGACAGTCCTGTTCACAACGATATTTGTAATTCTGAACTTGTCGAGGGATGGCAAATTACATGGAGATATTTTGCCAATTATTGGACTGCTGAAATTTAATTTGACAACCACCCCTGTATGTGATATAGGTTTAACTAAAGGGGGTGTGAGATGAAAAGAACAATATTGCTTGCCTGTATTTTTGTAATGGTGCTTTTCAGTTTTGTTTTTGCAGAGTGCCAGCCCGGGACAGACTGGACAGTTGCATGGACGGATGATTTCGGCAATACCACATATACCCTTACAGCTCCATGCAAAGTATATATCGGCATACCTTTTTCCATAACGGCAACCGTCTCGGATGTTTTCTGTATCAACAGCTGGGTGGGTTCTTTTTGGTCTATCATAGACAACGGTGAACTAATCGCAGGTTCCTATCGACAAAACGCTATCTGGACAGACAATAACGGACAGTGGCAGAAAGTAATTGAACGAACCTACTCCGGCACTCCGGTTGACCATCTCATTGAGTTCAGATTTACCGACCATGGGATTTGTTCCGGTGTCCACCACAGCGCATCCAATTTGATAGGGCATATTACCCTGGATCCTTTTCCGCCGGGGTCCAACACTCCGCCAGCGGTTAATGCAGGTCCGGATATTATCCTGTCATCCCAAGATCAGGCTGCCACGGTTATTAATGGACTGGCATCTGATGCGGACGGTGATGCTTTAAGTTACAGGTGGCTTGAGGGTATAACAGAGCTTTATCCATATCAGCCTGTTGATATATCTGGTAACGCTGTTTTATCGCTTGGAACGCTTGCTCCTCTTGCCATAGGCACGCACACTTTTATACTGGAGGTTTCCGATGGAAAGGATGTAAGCACGGATGAGGTAAGGGTATCCATGGAGAACTCACCACCACTGGCTGCCCTTTCCGGCGGCGGTACTTACCAGATATGGTCTGATATTCCATTAACCGCAAGCGTGTCCGATTATGACGGAGATACAATAGGATACAGATGGCTTGAAGGGACAACGCTTTTGGCATCCGGTGCGGTTGCTTCGGAATTCGGCGGGAGTCCTGTTCCATTGCCTGCCCATACCATTCCAGGGGGATTATCTATTGGCTCCCATATTGTAACACTTGAAGTATCGGATGGTATCCATGCAGTTGTGGATAATCTTATAGTCAATGTTGTTGATACCGTTGCTCCAACGTTATCTCCTTCTGCAAGTGCTTATATCCTGTGGCCCCCGAACCACAAGATGGTTGATGTTGCAGTATACGCGAATGCCTCTGACAATAGTAATAGTTCTCTGTCATTTTCGGTAATGGTAAGCAGCAATGAGGCCCCTGAGTTGGATGTGAACGGGTATGCAATCCCGGATTACTATATCGTTGGAGTAGACCAGATCAACGGTGTTGTCTATCTGCAATTACGGGCTGCAAAAGCAGGGAACAGGAATGAGCGCATTTATACGATTAGAATAAATGCCATGGATGAATCGGGTAACTCATCATCATCGGATGTGCTGATAAAAGTGCCGCATGATATGAGGAAGAAGTGACCGGGAGTTTATTTTTTCATAAAATACCAGGTGATCAGGAGCCTGTTTGTACAACAGACTTCAGCCCCATGGCATATGGGATGAAGGGGCATCTTTGAAAGAGGCTGCCTTTGGGATTTATACATGCCGCACTGCTGGCAGCAACTCAATACGGCCTGTTTGGCGGAAAAACTGATCAGGAGGAATGCAATGAAGACAATTGTTTTGCTGGCTCATCCAAATATTAATGAAGGCTCCATCGCAAATAGAATAATTGTTGAAAGGATCCGGACGCTTGACAAGGTTAAAATCCGGGACCTTTACAGCGAATGCCCGTCATTCAGATT